>Ga0065711_1029950_pt1 | contig 34251 bp, 18 predicted proteins | sample Hoacrofraction12_FD_59098 | JGI IMG/M metagenome (GOLD analysis project Ga0065711, IMG submission 59098) | Hoatzin crop microbial communities from Cojedes, Venezuela - Epithelial fraction 12 v2 (version 2) | ecosystem: Host-associated > Birds > Digestive system > Esophagus > Crop | place...
GGTGACCCTGCTTCGGCAGGAGGATTGGACTAGATGACCCACAGAGGTCCCTTCCAACCCCTACTATTCTGTGATTCTGTGATTCTGTGACTATTTTATTTCCAGTTCTGCTATCTGTCCCCCTGACAGCGATAGACTCATTAATTAGAATGCAATGAGGTTAATATACTTAATCAAAACAGGAGGTGGAAAGGCAAGATGCCTTGGCCAAGATGCCAAGCCTCCATCTGTGAGCTGGAAGGGAACCAAGGGATTTCAAAAAGTAAACATAAAACAAGGGATATAGATGTTCAAAAGGAAGAGGAAAATGGTTTGCCCAACACTGTTTGCCTCAAGCTTGCCTGAACAAGAAAAATCCCCCATATTCGTGCAAATGGGAGGTAAGTCGAGCCTACCGATATGAATTTACTTAAGCAAAGGGTGCAATACAACCAATATAATCTATGCCTTTTGAATCCGCTATGCTGCATAAGGTATGTGTTACATTCCACCACACAAATAATGGGACTTTTTCACCTATTTATTATTGGACATTTCATAGAAGAAATTAACTAAATAAATTACTACCTATCTATATTTCAGACCTTTGGAAATGAGCTTCTAATGAAAAACCCCACTTTTGATCTATATTTTTAAGTATACCAAAACTCTTGGAGAAGACATCATTTGTCATTCAACCAGCATCAAAAATAGGTGCTGATGTATAAACAACATAGTTTGAATGTGTTATCTTGCAGAGAATAGTCTTTAAAGTGAGCTAAAATCTATGCAGCTTACACAACAACAAATCACTCTTTTATTGGTATAAAGACTGTTAGAAATGTTTCAATCAATTATAACATGCCTCAGTCTTAATCCTGATATTCCAGCAATGGAGAGCCTTTTGCTTGTCATATAAGGAACTTCTGTGCATGGAATGGGATTTCCCCTGTCTAACATCTGTGCTGCTTTTACACCTCGTTCTGAGGCAGGAGAAGGACCAGTGTCAGAGCATGGCTCCTTGTGGGATACAGGTCTGACCAGCACAGTACACAGCCCAGAGCATCTATGATCCCTTTCCCCATCACAGAATCATGGAATAGTTTGGGTTGGAAGGAACCTTAAAGGTCATCTAGTCCAACCCCCTTGCAATGAGCAGAGACATCTTCGACTAGAACAGGTTGCTCAGAGCCCCATCCAGCCTGAGGTCTGGAAGGTTTCCACAGAGCTGCTCTCAATCCCTACATCCCCCAGCCTGTATTGATAGCAGGGGCTGCCTTGATGCAGGTGCAGGACCTCGTGCTTGGCCTTGTTGCACCTCATGAGGTTCACACAAGACCTCTTCTCGCACTTCTCCAGGTCCCTCTGGATGGCATCTCGTCCTTTTGGCATGTCAGCTGCACCACTCAGCTTGATGTCATCTGAAAACTTGCTGAAGGTGCACTCAATCCTGCTGACTGTGTCATTGATGAAGATATTAAACAGTACTGGTCCCAGCATGGAGCCCTGAGGGACACCACTCATCACTGATCTCCCTGTAGACACTAAGCCATTGACCGCTACCCTCTGGGTGCCACTATCCAGCTAATTACTTATGCACCAAATAGTCCACCCATCAAATCCGTATGTCTCCAATTTAGAGAGAAGGATGTTGTGGGGGACCGTATCAAAGGCATCACAGAAGTTCAGATGGATGACTTCTGTAGCTCTTCCCTTGTCCACTGATGTGGTGACTCCATCATAGAAGGTCACTAGGTTGGTCAGGCAAGGCTTCCCCTTGGTGAAGCCATGCTGGCTGTCTCGAATCATCTTCTTGTCCTCCATGTGCCTTAGTATAGTTCCTAAGAGGGTCTGTTTCATGATCTTCCTGGGCATGGAGGTGAGGCTGACAAGTCGGTAGTTCCATTTCAAAACCAGCTTTGTGTTGCCATCATGACAACTTCAGAATCAGTGCAATCTAAGGTTTGGCACTGTTGCTTTCCATCTGAGAGGCTGGTCCAGAAATGGTCGCAACAGTGGGACTTCCCTGCCAAATCGTCAGAGACTGGCTAGCCCTCCATGGGTTGGATTCAGCCAAGAATGAGTGTGTTCTTGCCAAGATGCATCTGATTTGACCATGATTTCAGGAAGTTTCCAACAGCAATTCTCTCCTCTGTTCCTCTGCCCAAGTGTAATGAAGGGAAAAGATTTCAGTTACTCACAACGTCATGATGAGCAGCAGTGAGTGTAGCCAGTCTTTAACAGATATCGTACCCCAGCAGTATCAACTGTGTAGTCCTGCTGGATACAAGCTACCTGCCCACTCCATCCAAAATCTATCTGGTCAGGCAGGATGGGAGATAAAAGAAACTGACATGGAAAGGCAGACCAAAGGATTTGCAGCGTCCATCTGCAAAATTAAATGTATTCCATATCCTACTTTACTATTTGTTGATTCATTCTAGTTTACCAATGTACTGGTCCATAAAAAAGTCTGCCTCAGGAATTCAGTATCTGTGGGACTCTGGTGAAACTTTATGAAGTACAAAGCTGGTGTAAGGAAGACTGAAATGTATCTCCTCTCCTCAATCCATGGATTATAGGGTGGGCCTCTGTGCTTTCTTTTCACCATATCTTGAAGCATTTATCTAGGAGCTTGCAAGCCAAAGCCACGGGCTGATCATCTAAGGATAGGAGATGAAGCAGCCAAGTGCTCAGAAGATCCAAGCCAGTGGGTATCTACTGTAATAGAGAAATCGTGCCAGATGTGATTTTATAGCAGGATTGTCAGTGCATGCACAAAGCAGACCACTTCTACTGGCAGTGGCTTGCTGGGGTGAGAGAAACAGGCATTTTTTTCCACATCAGAGTGCTGTCCACCCAGGGAAGGAACTGGAAGGCAAGTGAAGAGGGAGCATGGGCTCCATGGTGAGGAGCAGCGCCTTCTGCACTCCCAGCCCAGCCACCCAATTGCAGCAGCACTCCCAGTTCTGCAGAACTTCTCCCCATACAAAGCTGGCCAGCCTAAACACATTGGGACAGCAAAATCTGATTTTTCGTGAGCTGCTGAAGAGTCCTGCACCAGCTGTTCTTTAAATGAATGGACTGTCTCTCGGGGAGCAGAGATTAATTTGGAAATCTCAAGTGTCTCCAGAGCAGTGGAGGAGCACAGCCACCACACAATGGCCTGGTGACAGTTAATGGTAGTTGGCCAGAGCTTTATTCCTATTCTTCTTACCAAAGTTGGGCCACATGTTTCCAGCCAGATCATCTCTGATATAGCAACTTCATTTCTCCAATCACAATATTTGTTTGTATCTTGCCATTATAAGTAAAATTTTGCAGGATCTCTGATTTTAATTTTCCCCATAATATTTCATTTTCAGATGTACTGCCAAAACCACTAACACAAAACCAAAAGAATACAAATGACAAAACTACATCATCCATGTCTGATTTAAAAGCATGTTACTTTTTCATTAGCATTTAGAAACAAAAAATTTTCTACGTTATATTTGTTTGAAAAAAAAAAGTAAATCCTCTTGTTATTACTAAAAAAAAGTATTGTTACTTTATGCTTGACATAAAAATACCTGCTTCTGGTCTGAACAGAAAAATATTATTTCCATCAAGTTGCTAAATGGCTATGCCATAAGTTAATGTCTTGGCTGAATTACAGCTTTTCAGTTCCTTTCCTTCATTTATTTCATCAAAGATACTTCTAAAAAGAAAATCTTGCCTTCATCCAAGAATAAATCTGGCTGAAAACAACGCCAGAGACGTCCACAAAAAGTGCTTAAATTGTGAGGTCTGGAAGCAGCTGCCAAGCATAAGAGAGCTCAAACGGAGCATGAATTTTGATCATTATGGTCCCTACTACCACCTCACCAAGGGCCTGGAGAGATTTGGTTTCTGAGATCAGGACAATGGGCAATCACACAGTAGGGACAACACTTTGCAATATTTCCTTCATCTGGAAAAATTTGCAGAGGAGTTCTGGGGACAACTCCTAGCCACCTTGGAAAATCTTTGCAATCTGTATTTTCACAAATACATGAAGTGTTGGCTTGACAGCCTCAATAAGTCTAATCCTAGAGGTCAAATTTGACTCTCGTTTGCAAAAGACATAAACCTGGATTATGCTAGTGATGCCAACCAACAGTCCTCGAGGTGACATCCGCAACGGAGCACAGGCAGTTTCCTCTGCAACCCAAGAAAGTGCACCTCAGAGCTGTAACAAGAGACCATCAACGGCATTAAACTTGCTGACTGACAAACACATAATTCATCACTGAGCTGTCAATACAGATTCAGACACTAGTCTGAAAATAAGGCAGCTGTATATGTCCAGTTCTTTTATTTCCATTTTGCAAACATAATCTAGATCTGACCCTGCTTCTATTTTCTTTCAGAGCATTTTACAGATCATGATTATATGTGTTTTCTGTTACAGGCAATTGCTCTGAAACCTTGCAGGAAATAGAAACCCACTGTAATTTCACAGAAGTCAGTATAAATTAATTTGTCAAAGCCTTCACACAGGGAGAGACACAAAATTCAGCTATATCAAAATAATGTCAGTATCACTATAAGAAAGCTGTTATGCAGTGTCACTGCCCCTTTACTGGTGAGTTACCACCACCTGCTCTAGGAGATGCGTTGACCATCTTCTGCCATATGATAGCACTGCTCCCATCTCCTACCCAGGCAGATGACATGTCCTCCAACAACCTAAGATACCTCCTGGGACGAGGACTGTTTGTGGATGCACAGCACTGTGAGATGCAGTCAGCAGTTACCCGATTTTATTATTGTAATAAATTAATACTCATTTTCATATGCCTTTGACTCAGGAGTTTCAAGACAGTGCTCAGAGAAAACCACTTAACGGAGTTATTCAAGTCTAACCAGAAATTACTGGAAACATTAAGGAAAATTTATTCTCACAAGATTATCTAGACTAATTTTGCAGCCCTAAGAAGTTCAGAGGTAATTTGGACTAATCTGAAATGCTGGATGTTTCTGCAAAGTGATCAGTAAAACAAAGCTCTGCTTTCACTAGGCACTAGTTATCACTACATAAGAAGAGATCATGCTGTTCAAATATTACACTGCTCATCCCATATCAGAATTGTCTTTCAGAACATCAAAAGGCCACAAAGCTCTTTGGAGTTTGGAGGAGTGGAAGGTGGATCTCTAACCTGAAGATGAGAGTGTTAATTCACCCGCAGGCAACATATCAAGTTTGGCCAAAGGGATCAAAGCAATACTGTCTTTTTTTTTTTTTAATGTGATTCCAAGTTGGCAATTTGTATGCCAAGTTTCAACATGATACTATTTCAAACAGCTGAGATGACATGCAGTACCAACTCGCTTAGTAGAAACTAAAGGAAACATTATAGTGTAGAAGTAGATATCCTATAGGTCCAGAGCAAGTATCTCATATATGAGGTAGGTAGAAGGATATGACTGACACATCCCTGTGCTGGTACATGAAAATGCAGAATGTGTAATTTACAATCACTCAAAATGAAATCTGTCAATTATTAGAGAAATTAAGGAATTAACAGAGTTGCTCTGAAATAAGGAGAAACAAGTGAACTACCAGTAAGCTGTGATGGCTACAGTGTTCTAACACCTATGAAATCCTTTTACCTAAACTTGCATCATACAGTTGAAGTTGGCAGATCTGGGACACTTTTTCATTGCAGGAGAATTTCACCTTTTGAAATTTAAAAAAATGTTAAGAAAGGGGAAAGTAAAAACATTATAAAAATAATATGGAATGTTTCTCCCTGTTCGATCAACTGAGGTGCCTGGAGTACAAGTTGGTCCCTGGGATTTAGGAGATTATGGCTGGCTGATAGGATGAAATCCATTATTCTTTTCTACCTCTAAACACATTCTGTGGGTGTTATGCCTTACAGATTATGACCTTTGCCATCCCAGGATATTTCAGCTAAAGATTTCTGCTTTGTAAAATTGAGATGCTAGCAATGAGTAGATGGTAAAAACAGAAACAAAAACAATTTGTCATCCATTGAAACTTCGCATCCTAGAAGAGGGTAACTTAAAATATTTCAATCTTATTGTGGTAAGATACTGTGATTTTTACATTGTGAGGTAGCTTTTAATTAGTTTCATGGAAATTCTGAAGTATTTTGTTTTCTAAGACTCCAGACTGAAAGCAATTATTTTTAAAGCCAGGTCTCCTGAGACACAGAAACTAACCATATCCATGTAGAAGTGCATTAGTACAACAGTCAAGGGACATTATAGTCATATGTGTGACCTGGCAATGGAAAACAGGCTAGTAGATGGGTCCTGTTTGGCAGCTCAGATGAGCTGCTGGTCCCCAGTAGAAGCATAATGTGTACCCCACATCTCCTGCCACACTCCCGACCCACAGCAGCTGTACTGTCTGGATACAGCACCATGGTTCAGCAGCCACCCAGCCCAGACCCGTTCCTAAATCTGACCATCTCCAAACTGGACTCAAGTCCGGTGCCATTGAAGCCCAATGCCAGACTTGCGCACAGACCCTGTACACCCCTTAGGACCTCGACATTGAAATGAAAGGGAAAGCAGAATTTGCAGGGCTCCTGCCTGTGCAGAGGAGGCAGGGTAGTTATTATTTTTCAGAACTTTGGAAGACAGCTGAGTATCTAACAGCCCAATATTCTTTATATTTTAGTGAAGTTCTGCAGGGTGGAAGAAAACCTGCTGCTACATCACTGGCTTTGAAGTCTTTGGCATCCCATTGAAAGGGAGCGCTATAGGTTGGAGTGATATAGGTTGGAGGGGACCTCTGGAGGTTGTCATTTCCACACCCTGCAGAAAGCAGGACCATGTTCAGAGTCAGATCAAGTTTCTCAAGGCCACCTCCAGTCAAATTTGGAAAGTCTTGTAATACTTCAAGTCCGTGATACTGTATGTGGAGATGTAGTGAAAAAGGATGAGACATGAATAGAAAACACTGGACTTATTGAGGCTATTAGCCTGTTGTTTTTAGCTTCTGACAGTATGCACGGCTGCTAGGATTAAGACAGCGAGAAGTCCAAAAGAGTCAGCTATACAAATCACTTTCTTGGTGCTTCCTGCTGGAAGCCCTCTGCCCTTTTCAAGCCACCATGGCTGACATCTCCCCTTTCCTCCTTCTAAATACCACCACTGCACCACCAGGCTCTGTGGACAGTGAGGACTACACAGGCATGTGCTCTTCAACAACTGCTTTACCTCTATACCTTCCCCCTGCTCCAGAAGAAAGGTACAGTTAAGAGAGACCTCAATAACACTAGTAGCTTCTCCACTTTCCTTTGCACAGAGTGCACAGTCCAATACCTTTGTATTTTGACAATCGCTATCAACAGTCTTACACCACAGCTATGTTATTTTTTTCAGTCACTTAGACTATAGAGCACAACTGTCACTGTTACAGCAGGAGCAGTCGGTCACTGGACAAAAAAGCCTATCAGTCTGATAAAAACAAAGGCTAGTAGGGAAAAAAAAATCCAGCTGGATTTGCCTAAACTCAGCCAGTAAGGAATATACTAATACCAACATAATTTGGAAGGGAAGTTTGTGTCTGAAAGGGGATGTAACTCAAAGAGTTTACACAAAAAATGACTGAATCAAATGCATGTTTGAGATACCCCACAAGGTTTTTCATCCAGTTTAATGTTAAAAAAAAGCCAGATATTCAGCTAGCATAAGTCAATACAGCTTCACTGCTTTAGTAAAAGCTATACTGACTGCTGCCACCCGAGGATCTGCTCCACCAATGCCTTACAAGCTGTGAGCAACAGAGTGACAAAACGACTGCTACAAATGTGTGTAAAAGAACAGCAAAGCCCAATGCTTTCAAATAGTCAAGGCTGTTGACAGTAAAAAATATTCACGGCAACCAAGTGCAATTTATATTAACAGGGGCCTGTGCCTGCAGAGGATGTGGATTACAGGCTTCTGCAGCAATGATACAGCAGCACCATGTGGAAGCAACAGCTTATCTGTGCTCACTTCATCTGCTGCACTCTGACAACCAGTGAGCACAGACATCAGCACGGTACAATCATACGGATTCACCTTGCACTGGTCCTAATGAGACTGAGTTGATTCTTTTGCTATGTAGCACTGTCTCTGAAGCTGGACTGGGCAATGTGTCATGCCACTCAGGACTGGACAAACTCCTTTTGCAAGTTTGTACAGGTCTTGGAGCTCCACCACATTTTTAATTTCCAGGGACAGATGCTCAGCCAGCACAAACTGATCCCTAGAGCTCTGCTGACTGATACCCACTGGGAATCTACCAAAAAGAAATAATGTCTCTTAACCTTGCAACACAGAGGCTGAAATAAAACAGAGGCTGAAACAAAACCCGAGAAGTGAAATTGGCCTGTGGAAGTGTGGCTTCCAGTAAAGGTTTCATTGCTATTTTAATGAAATCAGTCTATATAGGAACGACACAACAGAGAGGACAATATAAAAATTGGAAACCAACATGTGTACAAAGTCTTGCCTGTTTCTCCTGCATGCAGAGAGAGGCTGGAAAGGCTCCATAGTCAATACGTGACCAACTTCTTATTTACTTGAGCACCCACCAAAGGTGAGCCTAGACTCTGCTGGCCTAGAGGGACTTTCGCTCTGACCCACCTCATGAAACCAGGAAACAGGGTGCACAACAGCTTTCTGGAGGTGAGACGGCAGCATTTTTATCAGTTTTAACACTTCAGGCTCCTATAGTGCAGAGGAACTATACTCCTGTCTGCAGTGGGAGACACTTGCCTGCAGACAAGGCAGCAAGGCACCACACAACACAGCTACACCAGGTGAAGCTTGGTTGTTGCAGCTCCATTTCTGCTCTCGGCATGTTCATCTGATCCAGCAGCTGCAATGATACAGGTGGGGATTTGAGGCCACCAGGAACCCATACCTGCCCGTGCCACACCACCTCTTTCCAAAATGCCCTGTGGCCCTGCTCTCAGAAAAACACCAACTGGCACATGTCCTGCCATATAGTTTCACTTCCAGCCGTATGACAGGAGCATGACAAGAGTAGGAGAGACATGGAGCTGGAAACCGCAGACATAGCCCATCATGTGGCCCACCTCATGTGACTGAGGGGAGCAACGTCACTCCACCCATCTGGTGCAGGATGCAGGTAAGGCTGAGACATTTTACCTTCAAGGCAATAATGCAAGGTATCATAGTAACAGGGATGGATCCTGCTGCACTAGACTTCACAAGAAATCACTGGGCACACAGTAAAAAGAAAATTTAAAGTGTTTTACTCTTTTTCAAGTGTTTTCAGACTCAAAAGTTTTGCAAGACTGGCTTGAATTAAACCAAGTGGCCCGTGTCCCCCTCATCAAATCCAAATGCCATAATACAGTCCTATATTTATTCACAACACTGTAGCACACTAAGTTTATGTCCAGGAACTGTAACACCTAGCAAGGCAGCACAACTAACATGAGCACACAATGAGCTATCAAAAATAAACTTAAATAAACTATGGCTAGCAGACCTCATCATCATGCATCTTCCACTGCAGCAAAGAGAAGAGGCAGCTGTCTTACTTCTTTCAGTACTTACCCGTAATAGCATGGACAGAAGAAGTCATAGAGCAACTGCTGAAAATCTCCCTCTTTAGGTTTGCAGCCACACTCAGTAACATCATGTATTGCATATGTTCTGCTCCATAAAGAAACTGAATTAATTTCATCCTCAGGTTCTCTAGTTTAGCCATTAAATCATTCAGAGTTGGGAAACAGAAGTACTGGTTTCTGTTCAAGGACTTTAATTACATAGGTTTGGGCATCATCCACCACCTAAAATCAGCAAAGTAAAACCTTTCTCATTACTGAAGCATAGCTAGTGCATCCTAATTTTGGAAGTAATAATGAATGATAATTAGTCAGTTACTGGTGCGTGGGGGAGTCACAACACATGAGGGTCCCAAATGATGCTTAGCAAAGCCTCATACTGTTCATTACTGCATCAATTTAAAGCCTAATTAATGGTCCATATAATAATCAGGTTAACTTGCTACGGATTGCCATTATGTCCTTCCCTCAGGAACTGCCTTGAATAAATACTTAGAGCTGAAGGAAGGACTCATTGCTAACCCTTTTAGCTCATGAGTGATAATAACATGACAAGTTATAAATCAGAGTTGGTTCAAGAACAGCAATAGTCCTGAGTTTAGCTTTACAGAGGGCCTAATAAATATGCGTTTCCATAACCAACAGGAAGACAAGTCACTGGGCTACGAAATGTAATCACTGCATCTATGTTTCAGCAACTATCAGGCTCCTGAGGAAAAATATTTGTGACATTAATTAATATCTTATTGTCCCGTGAATGAATGAACCTTCCAGCAGCAGTTTGTGAAGAGAGGTGACGTATTCCAATGTAAGCCTGGAGCACTGCAGAGAGCAAAGGAACCTACAACTCCCCTTAGGAAACCAATGAAAACAAATACTGTTGTTTTAAGAGATATGGATATGTTTCCAGAAAACTGCAAGCAGACATGAATAGCCCTTGAATAATGAATATGTGTGAGTTTGCTCTGAAAAGCAATTACCTATCAATAAACCCTTCTCGTTCAACTGACTTTCTGCATGTACTCACATTAAATCTTGATGTTATTGTCAAAAAAGCATTGTTAACAATTTTTATTCTGAGTAATGTTAGGAAGCCAAAAGTCTGGCAGAGACAGCTGAAAATGATGAGGTCAGTAAAGGCATAATTCTGTAGTTCAAGCATATATTAAGTTCTCTTGAGTCATTCCAGTGACTTCTAGGTATTGATAAGAACTAGAAGAATAAGCTTTGATGTTCAGATTTTTGTTTTACAGATGGCAAAGAAAGTCAAGGAGCTGAAACAAGTTGCTGTCAGCCATAAAGGAGCCTCCATGGCAGAGCCCAGATAAGCACTCTGGAATGTCTCACCATCATCCTGTGTGCTTGCTCATGTCATAGTACTCCAGTATTCTTTCTTAACTCTTGAACAACTCCCAAGGTACAGCAGTTATAAAATTCCTCTCAAGGCTATGACTTGAGCCTCAGGTAGCAAAGAAACAAAAATTTGTTTAGCCACCACGAAACAGAGTCACAACAAAACCCATCGCTGATAGAAAATTGGCCTTTGTGCTCAGACAGCATTAGAGGCTGCTGAAATCTAACCAGGAAATGCACTTGTAGGAATAAACAGTCAGAACCAGTGCAGCACAGAGGAAGAGAGAGGAAACCAACAAATTCTTTTTAACATAAAGTATTAAATCAACCGGTATTCACTTCTCCTTGCAGTGTGAAAGCAACAGCAGAAGCCACCACACTAGTTGAGCAGACAAACCCCAGGCACTGCAAAAAGAAAGTCTGAATTTGCTTCTCAAAGGCTGTTTAGCTCTTGTCAGACCAGTCAAATGCAGATCAGGTTAAAAAACAGGAATCCTACTATGGTGCAATGGCTAAAAGTACAAAGAAAAGAGGTCTTGCTAGATGTGGCATGAGGCTAGGACAATGGTCACTCCAAAACCTCTAATACAACAGCTAACGAGAGCAGTAAGACCGTGTTTGTTGCATAGCTACCTTCTACATGAAAAATATTGAAAGACGAGTAAATGGAGATGGAATAGATGGTTTGGAATAAAAGGGGAGCTGAAATAAAATTGCACTCAATTGTAGTTCGAAGGTTTATAAATTAGGGTTTTCTCCTAAAATAGAAGTAAGAGTAAACAAGGAGGGCAGCTTTCTTGAGCTCATTGATCTCAGCTGAGTCAGGAAATGGCCGTCATCTCCCCAAGGAGCGCTGCCCCAGCTCTTCAGAGCAAGGAGGTACAAGCTCTTCTTAATGCTGTTCTAATTTAGAAGAACCTTGTGAAGTCAAATACATGGTGGAACAGTCCAGAGTCACAGGGGATACTGCATGCTCCTCTTTTCACGTCAGCATATGTATAGTGCCCAAAGATGCTGTATTAATTAGCTTTCCACTACCTCACTTTGACACATGAAGAAGGAAGTCAGTACCTGTAAAGGTGATAGCTCTCATCAGGGCAACATGGATTCAGACAGGCTCAGGCTCGCTACTGCCAAACGCAACTGTCTGTTCCCAGGGCCAGCCTAGTTCGGGAAGAATAGGTGCCTCAGCAGAAATGCAGCCAGTACTCTTGACATAACTTCTTGTGGTGCCCTGCAAGTCCGATTCGCACAGTCTGCACCACATTCCCATCACTAGGGACTTCCACGACTACCTTGCATACAGCATGGCTTCTTAGGTATGAGATGGCTCTGATGTACATCGGGGTCTCTTAAATTCTATTTTTTTTCCTCCCATTATCCATCCTCCTCCCCATCTGCCTAGATATTCAGCAGCTGGGAGTACTTAGATACCAGGTCATGCTGAATTCAGAAAAAATGCCAGTTTTCCTTTTTATCTTTCTTTCTTTCCATATCTTATGATTGGCTTATACCAAGACATCATGACGGAGGTTAAGCTAAAGTCAGCATGAAAGCAACAAGAATTAATTTTAGCAAGGTTGCAACCAGCTCCCGTGGTTTTCGGGCTGAAGTCTCTGTAAAAGTCTTGTGGTTCTTGTGGGGGAAACTTAGGATGTGTACTTTAGGAATGCAAATGAGGCTGACTATGAGAGCTGTTTATAGAATTTGTTGTCACTTATTATAAAGCTCCCAGAATATTTCCAGGGTTTTAAGACAGCCAGAAAAGTAAAATACCAAACTGCATTTGTGTTCATTGTTTTTCTGCAGTTTTGGGGAGGAGTATCTCATGGCAGCACATCCACGTTTTTGCTCCATGTGCCTGTAAAGAACTGGTGGCAGGGGCCTCAGGTAGAGCAGAGATGTGTGGAAAAGCCAGGCAAGGTTATTCTGCAGCCACAGACCTCAGGACGAGCTGCCATGCAGAAGTCCAAGTGGTGGGGAGAAGCAGGCCACAGGTCCTGGATGGGTAGCTCCAGTATCACTTATGCCCAAAACCAAGTCAAGTCGGTGGAAGCACTGCAAACCCTTGGAGCCAGAGCAGTGACCACAGAGTGCACTTGCTGCGACAGTGCACTTTTTTTCCTTTCTCTGTCTTCCCTGATGGCAGTAATGGAGGTCATTGTATTGTGTTACTAATAACAGAAGAAAATGCTGCCATAGCAGAGGTACCTGACACAGCTACAGCTTTGTGACATCATTAACCCAGAAGAGTAGGTCTTAAGCACTAGGAATGTTTCATGGCCTGTGGCAACACACCAAAGACAGCTCTGATTTTTTGTAAGCTGTAGCTGCACATCTCGTTTTGAATGACATATAATCCCATGCTGCTTGCTCAAGGGCAGCGGTGAAGAACGGGATCTCTCCCTAAAGTGGTGCAGTGTAACAACAGCTCCTTGCACATCTGCATGTGTCAGCAGACTTACATGTAGTAAACAGCAAAAATCTCATTCTTTAACCTTCATGTCTTGGAAGTATTTCAACACTTGGCATTAGGGGGCAGCATATGATTCTTGGGGCACTTCTAGCCTTACTAAACTAAAGGAAAATAATCAGGGCTTTGGTTCAGTTTCAATCCTACATCTGCAAAAAGCCCTTACCCAGCACAGTCACCAGAGTCAAGTCCCACAGCTATGCGAATTTGTTCCCTAAAATAACGATGTTCCTTTGAAGCCAGAGCTGGGAGCTTGTAAATCCCAGCACAGCTATCACCCTGCTGCAAAATGCTTCAGACTGACAGTGCTCTGCTAAGGCACCCACCCAAGGGTGTGAATACCTGCCCCAGAAGCTGCTTCAGGTGCCTGGCACAGTGTAGTGAAGGATAAATAAAGACTGGTAGGATGGAGCAGGCTCCCCAGATCTTTCCCCTTTTTTAATCTCTTTGTATTTAAACAAATAATCACATATAATCATACAGGAAAGGCATTTATAGTCAAGAAAAATAAAAAACAACTGCTGGGTTTATTCTACACTTTCAAAGCAGTGCACATAACATTTTCTAGACATGAAAGCTTAATAACTCTTTAATTCAAGCCAGATGACTGCTGGAAATGTGATTGTTTAGAGAGAATTAGGAACACATGATAATTTGCTTCTCCCAAAGTTCATCACTTTGAACATGGAGATGAACTGGATGTTTTCTGGTCATACAGAAAATGAAAAGATTTAAAGGATTTTTAAAACCAGGATGATTTAAAGCAAGACAAATGGTACCCTTTTTAAGTTTGCTGGGTTCAGTCCTACCCTCCCACACAAAAACAAGGCTCCATTTCCCTTGATCTGAAACAGAATTATGGCTGATGACAGCAAATACGAATATGAAAAATAAGTATGTGCTACTGACTCCAGGCAAAGGAGTCTCTGACAGTTTATCGGATTTCCTGTGGTGGGTCTTTGATCAGAAAAAAAAAATCAAGTGATTTAAAAAAATCTGTCATCAAGTGAATAGTACTGTTATGATATATTGCAACAAAATTCAAATTTAAAAGGGCTTTATAATAAGAAAAACTGAAAACAGAAATACAGGAAATGAATATGCATAAAACTGTTATGTAGGAGTTAAGAACAGTACTAAGTAAAAATGAGTTTAAGCTGTGATATCTGAATCTGACTACCATCTTTCCCAAAGTCAGACGGTGTTCTATCTTTGAGGGTGGTCTGTATTTACCACCTTGTCTTAAAGCTGATTCTAGTATTACGTTTCCTTTCTCTTTTGTCTGACAGATGAATAGGCTGACTCTTCACCAGCAGAAGACAAAGGAGGAAACTGTGCCGGTATTTTCTGGAGAGGTAAGGATGGAAAATGTGCTTATTTCCTTCTTACCACAGAGAAACATCCATGCCTCAGCAATCACCTTTTGTATTGTTCAATACATATGGATTAGATACTCTAAGAAATGTAATAGAAAAGTAGATGCCCAGGTGTTTGAGTCTTTTAACTACAAGTAATGGTAAGCCAGTTTTTTTCCACATATTTTCTATGTTACACATCTTCCCTTCATGAGGAGCCAGCTACAGCCTCTATTGTACAGAACTGCTCTCTGAAAGCAGAGTTACCTGGGTTCACCCCAGCAGAGGGACTGGTCTTTAACACACTCCGTATCACAGGTGCCTTGGTCTACAGCGAAAATTTGCAGTAGTCTAGTAGTGTCACTGCAAGCATGAGGTTTTACCCACACAATTGTATGTACAGGAGCCCTGATGTGGATACCATAACATCACTGAGGACCAGGAGCCAGTCTGACTGCTCCCTGCTGTCACAGAGCTGCACCACCACAGCTGCATTAGGGTTAAACAGGTTGTAACTTGCTTACAATTGACAAATTTAATGCCACTTTCAGAGTTCAAGTCTGCACTACAGATTTATCGTAGCATCATAGAATCATAGAATGAGTTGGGTTGGAAGGGACCTTTAAAGTTCATCTAGTCCAGCTCCCCTGCAATGAGCAGGGATGTCTTCAGCTAGATCAGGTAGCTCAGAGCCCCGTCCAACCTGACCTGGAATGTTTCCAGGGATGGGGCATCTACCACCTCCCTGTGAAACCTGTGCCAGTGTTTCACCACCCTCATCATAAAAAATTTCTCCCTTACATCCAGTCTGAATCTACCCTCTTTTAGTTTAAAGCCATCACCCCTTGTCCTATCGCTACAGGCCCTGCTAAAAACTCTGTCCCATCTTTCCCGTAAGCCCCTCTTAAGTATTGAAAAGCTGCAATAAGGTGTCCCTGAAGCCTTCTTTTTTCCAGGCTGAGCAACCCCAACTCTCTCAGCCTTTCCTCCTAGGAGAGGTGTTCCAGGTTTATCCTGGCATTTAGAGGAGAAATGTTGGATGTCTTACTGATAGGACTATACTGCTGTGCAGACAATGCAAAGCAACCAAAGAGCTGGGGAGATGTGAATCCCACCTTTCAGTATTTCTTATTGCAGAAGAATAAAGGTCTTTTCTCAAGGTGTCCATTGCAGCCAGCAAAGTGAGTGTGTCAAGAAGATGATTTTCACTACACTTACGGCCATCAGACAAAATACCGAAACGATAAGCATAATACATGCTTTCCTTACAAGCTGTACATGTGGGGTTTTGTTTTATGCAGTAAATGTGCATTTACACAGCTTCGGCATATATACATACTCCTTATATGTACAATTTTTTCAGATCTCAGGCATTAATTATATGAAAGCCAGTCTTATTTGATCATAAAAGAAACTGTTCCTATTCCCCCTGTGACACAGTGACAAAATTCCTACTAACTTCAAAAAGAAGGAAGAATAGATCAAGAAACTAGGTGACCTTTTTACCCTCCTCCGATTTTAGCTCCTTAGATCTAATATTTACGTATGAAGATCAGAATCATGAAATAATAATACCTTTAGCTTCTGACTAACCATGAGTTTGAGTAAGTGAAAAGAAAATAAAAGCAGAAGAAATGTATATTGCCCACTCAGAGGGGTGGGAAGTGGAACAGCACCACACACTGGCGCGTCTGCATGGCAAGTCCGGCTGGCAGAGTCCTGCATCGGTGACTGGCTGGAATGATGCAAACCAAAGGGATGCAGCTGCAGACACACACAGTCTCCCAAAGGGTCCTGCACTCGGGGGCCTGAGGTCTGGAAAGACCCAATAGAATTATTGTTTGTGTAATACTTAAGTCTTAATAAAGGAACTGGGTTCCCCGCGTATTCTATGAGTCTTTTATTCCCTTAGGAGGTTATTTTTTTGTTTTTAGGATGATAATTTTGTCTTAGCTTATAGAAAAAAAAAGATCAAAAACACTCTAAGAATTTCTGCCAAGCTGTCCAGAGAAAATTCATTTTTTATTAGTGTTGCGCATATTTGTTTTTCACAGAGGTGGGCATGATGTTTGGGGGCAGGAGAGGGCTCAGCAAATTTAAACCAGAGTCAAAGCACCCAACACTGTGCACTTTCATTTCAGCTCAACTGAACACAGCAACCCTGGTCTTGCAGGAAGCTTTAGATCCTGAAGATACAGTATGGGTGCAACCTGAGCTCATGGTGCTACCAGGTATTTAGCATGCCTGCTAATGGAGATGCTGAATGAATCTCAGGTGGGTTTTCATAGAATCATAGAATCATTAAGGTTGGAAAAGACCTCCAAGATCATCAAGTCCAACCATCAACCCAGCACCACCATACGTGCTAAACCATGTCCTGAAGTGCCATGTCTACTCATTTTTTGAACACCTCCAGGGACTGTGATTCCACCACTTCCCTGGGGAGCCTGTTCTGATGCCTGACCACTGTTTCAATGAAGAAGTTTTTCCTAATGTCCGGTCTAAACCTCCCCTGATCCAACTTGAGGCCATTGCCTCTCATCCTGTCACTAGTTACGCAGAAGAGACCAACATCCACCTCATTACAACCTCCTTTCAGGCAGTTGTAGAGAGTGAGAAGGTCTCCCCGCAGCCTCCTCTTCTACAAACTAAACAATCTCAGTTCCCTCAGCCGCTCCTTATAAGTCTTGTTCTCTAGACCCTTCACCAGTTTCATCACCCTTCTCTGGACATGCTACAGCAACTCAATGTCTGTCTTGTACTGCAGGGTCCAAAACTGAACACAGTACTACAGGTGTGGCCTCACCAGTGCCAAGTACAAGGGGACATCACTTCCCTACTCCTCCTGGCCACACTATTTCTGATACAAGCCATGATGCCGTTGGCCGCCTTGGCCACCTGGGCACACTGATGGCTCATTTTCAGCAGACTGTCGACCAACACCCCAAGGTCCTTTTCTGCCGGGCAACTTTCCAGCCACTCTTCCCCTAGGCTGTAGTGTTCATGGGGTTGTTGTGACCCAGGTGCAGGACCCGGCACTTGGCCTTATTGAATCTCATGCAGTTGGACTCGGCCCATCTATACAGCCTGTCCTGCCTCGCTTTTGAGACAGGCTTTAGCAGTGAGTCTAAAGGCCCTGCCTCGGGTGCACACAAGAGGCAGAGTCTTGCAGAGGGTGCTGCATGCAGAGGAGCTACTCAGGCATGAGTTATGGGACCACTCCAAGAGGGGCCACTGGTCCCGTAACCTGTTTGAGAGCTGCCTGTGCAGCAACCCCATAAAACAACAGGCCCTCTAGACTTTCTCCTGCCAAGGTTAACCTAGGGCAGATCTGGGGGGAAATGGAGCAAATTGCACAAACCTGTTGCCTCCAGTTCTTTGTGTGGAAGCAAGCAAAGACAGAACACCACGACCCCCTCTATGTCCCAAGGAGCAGTAATATACTAAAGAAGAAATGTTGTGACAAAAACAAATTTCTTATGAGTTATGTCCTGCGCAGAAATACAAAGGGAAATTACAACTTTCAGTTTCATCATCTCCTTCTCTGAGATCTCTAAGGATCAGCACTACCTCCCATGTGGACTTTATGCACCTATACATGTATTTAAGTAGTCTGCTTCCACTCTAATTCACAAGTATGTTGGTGACATCTTCCACTCCCCAATAATTACACCCAGAAACCAGCTCAACTCTGTGGCAGTCAAACTTGCATTTAAGCAGCAAGTAACACCTCCCAGGATCAGTCCAAATACAGGCTAGCCTTTTTATTTTTTAAGAAATCACAGTTTGAAAGCCACCTCAAGTAACACTTTTCTTGCGTCTTTATGCCAGAGACAAGCATAGTACAATCCCACTGACAGCAACTTGCACCAGCAACAAACAAGGCCCATTAAAATGCTACTACCCATCTTCTTCCTTTTGAAGAAGGAAAAGCCTCCCCTGAGGCTAAAAATTTATATAGCAGAATTTAGTCCCAGACTTCAAACAGCTGAATGGAACTGCTATAAGAAGGGATTATAATGAACCAGCTTCAGAGCTCAGAGCATAGTGGGCGGCAGAGCAAGGACTGCTAACGTGAAATCAGAGCCTAATGTTTCTTGTGACATTGTTCCTAGCTTCAAAGCCATATGCCAAATTGCTGTGCTCAAAACCACTATTAAACGAAGCACAGTTTTGAAAATACAACATTCTGTATAATCACAGTTAAGAAAACAATATTTTAACAAATATTTTCTATCACCACTGTGTGGTCTGTTGGGACACAATTCCCCAGAGAGCCACAAAGATGGCACTGACCAACTTTCACTCCTGGATTTGCTGATTCACGGCTGCTGGCACAAAAAAAACATCACATAGGCCAATTCCTGACCTACTGCTTACTCCTCAGGTCCTTCAGGGCATGCAATGTGCCATATTTCCTCATACACCATTTTAGACTCCACCCACCCATACGATGTCTGCAGCCCCTCTTCGGAGTCCACTAGTCCTGCGGTAGGGACAGGGAGAGAGATGCTATCAGGCAGATCCAGACGATCCCCGCCCTAGGCTGCCACCGTGCAATAGCCTGAACTTTGCTCTGGCTGCTGACTGGAGCACAGTGTGCAAGTCGCACCCTGCAGCCCCTGCAGCAACATCTCATGGTGGGACAGGGAAGACAGCTGACGATATTATGCTCTGGAGCCACTTCAACAGCAGGCACCTGCACACAGGCCACAGGGTGTTTTCTGAAATGCTGTAGGGATTTGCTTTTTGACAGACCAAGAGTGGAAACAGGATGCACAACTTCCAAACCCCATGCAAAAAATGTTTTCCAATCCCATTTGATGCCTGGCTTCAACCCAGCACTCTTACCTCCTTGTACATTCATATGTTCACCATAATAAACTCTCCCACGTCAGCTGAGAGCAGAATGTCACAGCAACAGGGAAAAAAAAAGAGCCAGCAATGTGTTTCCGCTTCTAACACCTATGAGTCCAGCCAGAGAGGATAAACAGCCACAATTTTCCAGTAAAATAAACACTACTGACATTTAAATATCATCATTAAAGTTAGGGATGAGTAACTGAAAGAGCAGAAAGATACTGGCCATAAGTTTGCCAGTGGTACATTTAACAAAACAGCAGTATTTTCTGCTTAAAGTCTCCCAGCCACCAAGACAGAACACCCCCTGCTTGCACAAAATACTGCAAACTGTGAGTATGTGCAATGGACCTTTCAAAAATGTGCTGTAATTATAAGTTACTGGTTGTAAAACTTAATTTAATGGGGTTTTTTTTAAATGTTTTTGTTGCCCCAAACACCAAGTGGGTGATGTATTTTATCAGAAAACTAGTTCTCTGCTCGCTTCAGGAAGAACGCCTGGCAATGGGAAGGGAGGGCAGAGGCAGCACAAGTTCTCTTGTGGCCCCTAGAGACCTGAGACACATTATTAGTCTTGTGCCACCACAGCGCAGCCCTTGAACATTCACACAGGTACAACAGCCAAGCTCCTGCTATGAAGAGAAGTTATTATAAATGAAGGTTGTTTTACAGATTGATAGTTCCAGGCAAAAGCTGGGTCAGGCAGAACAGCCTCAAAATCAGCAGCCCTGCTCATTATGGTTTTGCTCAATCAAAACCAAAGCACCCTGCTCATTTCTGGTTTGAGGGGTAAAATCCTCCCTTATGAAGACCAATACCTAAAGAGGGCAGAGGGCCCTCTGCAACCCTCTTTGGAAAACCCTCCTGCTGACTCCAGTGGCAGCTGGATCAGTAAAGTTTTCAACCACACGAAAGTCAGATCATTCACCCTGGCTGAAAATCCTGGGGATGGTGGCTTATGGGACATCAAGTCTTCTTCTTGCTGTCAGCGATTTGGCTTACCGCTGCCTCCAAAATAATACTTTGAATATTTTATGCACACAAGCAACAAAAAATCTGATGGAGTAGAAGCAGAATACAAGATTTTAATGAACCAAATACGACATCTGAGACAGCACAATGGAAATGATAGAAGCTGAATCACTGAACATATGGTGCATCTTACTCCAAATGACGAACATATCTGAATGAATCAGTTATTTTATGTTTAAATAATAATACAACCTCTTTGTTACAAGCCTAGAGCCATGAGCAACTCAGCATCTCTGTATTTTCTCTATTATCTCCTAAGTTTATACTGCAGAGTGGAGATGATGCAATTAGTTCACAAGAAAACATGCTGTATTAAGAAAAATCACCTGGCAAGAACTAACTGCAAGTTAACAGGCTGTTTGCAATCTTGACATCCAAAGCATTCAGCCTGCTGGCTCTTCTCTGTCCTAATGGAAATAAACTTATCAGTATTTATTTTCACATACCCAGTTGGAGCACGCACAACCCTGTCCTAGACCTTGGTTACAAAATCTCGGCTGCTTCATGGTCATGGACAAACTATAGGTTTTATCACTTCTGTAGGCTACTATAGGTTTTATCACTTCTGTAGGCTTGTGCCTTTGCTCTAGTTTTCCCACACAGCTATCAGATATGCAGGTTTGAGACAGACCCCTCTGCAGATGGCCTTGGCCACAAGCAGGGGAGGCCTCATCTCTCTGTATAAGGCTTTTCACTGTTACAACCTTCACTGCCAAAAGCCTTTACAGTAGACATACCAGCCTCTGGCAGGCGAGCCACCCTGGAGAGCTGCATGGTTGCAGCCAGACCTCTGTGTCCCAGAAGTGCCATTGTGGCACAGAGTCCCCATGGTCCCAACCCTCTGCCGTCTCCCCAGCCAGGCCTTTCCATTCCTGACTCTCCGCACCATCTTCCCCCTTCTATCTTGCTCGGATTCTCACCCTCACTCTCCCATTCACACTCCTCTGCGCACGCACGAGAATCCTGCAGCCCCGCTTTGCACCCTGCTTTCATGTTGAACCGGATCCTTAACGCCACCACCACAACCTCCTTCAAACACTTCTGTCCATTGCCTCCAGGCTGGAAAGAAGGACCACTTCTGTGTTCTTCTTCATATGTTTTTAGAGTTGGCTCAAAAGTGGAATACTTGATCTGAAGTGCTACCCTAACAACCCAGATCCAATTACCCTTTGTTTAGTTTTCTAAAGACTAGCACTTTCAACAAAAGCTTTTACAGACTGCCATCATTCATGTTTCTTAGTTATAGGGATGAAAGAAACAAAGGGAGAAATTCAGACTGCACTCAGCCCTAAATTGTGGTGGCTCAGATAAAAAGGAATATTAATCACCTCCTAGTTTTTATTAATTTTTTTAACTAAACTGATCTTTCTCATTCAGTGTTTAGAACTGTACTCTTATCTTTGCTCTTATAGTTTAGAAAAGATGGACTATAAGCTAGATCAGATATTAATATCTTCATGACTGCTGGTAATTTTTTCTAGTGCTTCTGTATTTGTTAGATGGTCCCTAACATGTGAAAACAGGATGTTTAATCCATTAATCCCCTACTTATTCCCAAAAGAAGAAGTCCAAATTCAGCCTTGATTCATTTGATAAAAATCTATCCTCGCAACTAAAAATCTCTACACAGAATTCATCCAAACAGAATCACAAAATTGCATGTACAGCCAACAATTTGCTGGTATTCCTAGAAGTCTGGGTCCTCCATCTCTACCTAAAATTTCTTTCTAATGTCATTGCACTCCTCTAAATCCTAAGCAGTATCATTAGCAAGACAAAGAGAGATTATAGGCTTGAACCATTTCGCAGGAAAATGCTACTATCTAACAGGAGAAGTTGCAGCACATCATTAACTAAAACTGCTCAGCAATAGCTATAATTTCAAGGAAGTACTGCATGAGGCCATTGCAAAAAAACAGACAGCTCAGTCTAAGCAGTATCTTGTGTACTTTACTGGTTGTAGTACACCTCTCCCTCACAAAAGGGGTTCCCCTCAATGGGATGTAGCATGTCAACAGGAATGTACGAAGGGACAACTCCTAACTGTGACAAGCTGGTCATTAGGACAGATTTACAGACCACCAAATTATGGGTTTCAGAGACTGCGAAGCTCTGCACCTCAGAGAGCAGGTCCTTAGCTACACAGCGTAAGGACTTTCAGCACACACACACACACATGCATGCATGCACAGACATGCAAATCTGTCCATCATTGCTGCATCAAAAACTGCAGTCCTCTACTGAGTGGATTAGCTGTCCTTTGATTTCTGAGAGACAGGTGAGAAGTGTTAAACCCAAGAGAAGATCGGGGCTTAGGAATGAAATGCACAAGCTCAAAGCTTTTAAAACTTACCCCCAAAAAATTCTTTGTGCTTAGAGTATTCTTTGGAAGAAGAGAGGAAACTCATGTGTACAAAGTATAGACTATCTGCATCTACTAGCTTGGGGATTAAGAAGAACCACATCAGCTGGAGAAGTGAAAAAGTAAGTGTTGATTCCTATCATCTTAGGGTTTCTTAGGCATTTTTTGAGGCTGTACTCATCTAAACTGTGAGGCAAGCTCCCCTACATGGCACATGGAAAAGGAGGTGTACTGCCTTCTTTAAGGAACAGTGTCCAGCTGTCAGATGACTCAGGATCAATTCCTGATATTTCTACAGACTTCCTTTATGTCTTTGGACAAGTAACATGATTTGTCAGTGTAATTTCTGATAAATCCTCTAAAGTGGATTGGATACTTTTCTTGCACACTTATTTTAATAGCATCAATATGCATGCAATAAGAATCCCATCATTTCTTTGGGTGCCTGCATCATTAATCCGTATTTATTGTCTACTAAATATGCAGGTTTTCCACAGAGCTAAGCATTTGCAAGTCGTCCTGACCTCAGCTCAGTGCTTCCAAAATAGGCCTTACACACAATTAGAAAATTCTGACATCACACTAAAAGTTCAAAAGCGATGTGAAAGGCTAATTAGCACTTTAGAAGTGACTTCAAAGCTTGTGTGTCATAGAAAGCCAGAACAACAAAGGGTTGGTTTTCACCAAATTAAGAATCAAAAGCAAAACAGAATCAGCCTAGCAGGGGAGGAAGAGCTAATATGCTGCTCCCAAGACCCAAGCTATTTATGCTGCATAGCACTGAACTGCACCAAATGTTGGCATGAGCACTGGGTCAAAGCAAAAATCTATTTTGCTTAGTAACCCATTTTGAGCAATATTAATGATATATGCTTTAAAAACGGGGCAATTACAGAGTGATCTTCTCTCTTGCTCTGGGCTATCCTGGGGTCTCTAAACAGAGGGAGATCTCTTTCAGGGCTTCTAACTGCCTAAAACACTTCTGTAAACCTGGATTTGATTCATGAATAATTGAACTGATCGTGAAAACCTTAGAGGCTTTGGACAGCCTTTGCAGGATGCATTTGCTAGATACTCTTAATGAGAGTACCAAAATGAGAAGCATAGGCACAGCGGTGTAGTAAGAGCTGACACAGCTGGAGACCGTGATTGCAGGGTGACAAAGACTTCTGAAAAGGCACCAGTTAAAGGTGAACTCATTATAAAAAAAAAAAAAAATGACAGTTTTTCCAGGTTTTGGCAATTTGTTCTATCTGGAATACACTAGCCTTTTTTTTTTTGTTCCAATACAATGTTCAGGGTTTTTTGGGGGGACGAGGGTCTCATGATTATAAGTCTCTTTATTTTTCAAAATGAGACTTTTTTTTCCTCAGAACTATAAATTAGAAGTGCAAGAGAGAGAAAATTGTGTATAATTAACTCTCATTGCAAAGACAAAAGTTCAGGCATAACAATTGAGTTCCACATGGAAAGAACAGTTAAGAAAATTACACTTTTTCAAAAACGTCATGGAAAACCTGGCATTTAAAATACAACAGTGGAAGAAAAATAAGACAACAGACACTGAAGAGACATGAAAAAGGCTCTCAGACTTCTCTGGCACTGGATGTGTTTTCATGTGAAGGCATCTTTTTAATAACCACTTTCCATTTTTGGCTGTATGTGCAAAGCTTAAAAACATTTTGTCATTGTGTGGACCACTTTTTGAATGAAGTGTTGGCCAATCTATAACAGTAAGACTGATAAGTTTATTTCTAAAGAAAACATGTCTGGGTACACTGGGTTCCGTGCAGAGGTCTCCTGTACTGATTAAATCACTGTGCAGTAATGCAGTTTTCTTCATATCTGCATTCATTGGCCAAAATTCTGTCCTTGTCTATACTTTAAGTAAATCTCCTAAGTTTTATGTTTGCAGCTATGTAATTTCCAGCGTCGATTTGTTAAAATAGATATACTACAGGACTTCTAAGTCCTGTATCTCTCATTTACTAAAAGCACACTGTCTTTCTGACCAGAAGAATATGTGTCTTTAAATTCCAAAAATATATTTTTCAAAAGATGTTGGAAAGTATAAATAATTTATTTTCTCTAACAATAATTCACAAAAGTTTGATAGTAATGTGTTTATTCACAATGTTTTATAGTGAGTTAATAGTATTTTGCAATAGAAAAGTAATCCAGCAAAAATTCACTCAATCTTTTCAGTTTGAAAATGTTCTGTTTTAATGAAGAACTTGTTGGCGCTTTAAAGAAAAAATTTTGGTACAGATTTGGACCTCTCCTCAAAGTCCACATGAACCGACTGCTGTTTCACAGGAAGTAATCTGCTGGGCCCTAATTCATAGTCCCATTCTCTACTGAGAGATAAGGCCTGTTGTTTCAGAGAACTGTCCAGGTTTGCCTCAGTGCTTACCAGCCATCTTCTAACCAGCTTCAATGGTAGTTTTACCACAAAGCATTAGTAAGCCTAGGTTTGCACCACATAGTTATCAGGCGCTGCTGGCACCAAGGCACTGGAGGTGCCCCAGATGCCAACACGACAAAGGCCATGTGTTCTGTTCCTGGAGTAATCTGTGTGTTGGAGGACACACCACCAGACGTAACTTTTATTGGATAGTCAAAGTCTCTGATTTTCTTTTAGCCAGTTGTGAGAAAGCCAATTCATTCCCTGGAGGGGATTTAGGGGATGAACACCATGGGTTAAAGCCAGTGATATTATCCTCACTCACCCAGGACAGTGGGCAGAGTGAAGTCTAGGCACAGCCAGAGCTTCCCTGTTACTTCTAAGAAAACTGCATATTTGCTTCACACACAGTCTAGACACAGAGGCTTTAATTAAAACTACCTTATAGATACAGCCTGAGAGGGAACAACTGTTGAAAAATGTTTGTAGTAATGAAATAGGAGCTTTTGTTCAAAGCAGATTACTTCCATTTTTTGCAGATTAAATTTTCTCAAAATCCATCACAAACCTTCTTGACCCTTTGCTTCCCACAGATGATGAAATACTATAAGACTTCGGTGAGCACGCACAGCTAATCCACTTTGGAAAGATGTGGTATTACCCTGGGAATTATGGGAGATGTTTAGCCCATTTTGTTCCAAAAATAATTAGGGTAGATTATGAATAATATTTCCTGATAGTCAGTTGAAATATATCAGCCATCATTCTGATTTCTTGAAATAGAAAACACATGAAAGCTTCCTGGTTCAACTTTGTTTATTAAATCAATTTATCTGAAAAGTATGTAACTTGTTGAGCATAAAGAAGAAAATTTGGTACAGTCCTAATTATCATCAGTCAAATGGAGATGTCTTTTGCTCTTTGCTGTAGTCTAAATACTGAAGAAATGTATAATCATAGCTGTTGAGCACTCTCTACATTATCATATCTATAGATACTATGTAAATAGAAAAAAATTTCATTTCAGTTATTTGTTTCCATGTATTACTAGAGACACAATAGGATGCAATATAGAAATGTAGTATACAGAGATCACTGTACATGGGAGGTACTCAACTTCTGTACAGAAAGCACAAGATAACAGGTACTCTGCCTGCTCAGATGAGCGCATGTTTGTCTTTCAAAGGTGCGTAAAAAGTGCAGAATCATTTGCCTTTCTAGTTGAACCAAACAACACATGGTAATCCAGCTGCATAGGTGAGCTGTGTGTTGGCTGACATTCACTTTGTTTACAGTCACCTGAAATGTAGGTGTCCAGTCTAACAGGGTTACCTACATTTCCTCCACAGTTAGTGAAAAGGGATACAGACCTTTAAAGGCCAGTTCAGTCTGTGTAACCTATGAGGAACTAATTAACTTACAGAATTGGCTTTGTGTGCTGGCGCCAAAGGGAACCTGAGATGATATGCACAGGCAAAAAACCTAACTTTCATTTGATTCCTGCTTGTTGTACCTTCATCTCTGTAATGCCCTTGCCACTCGGTTCCTCCAGAATCACGGGTACACAGATCCTTCTGGAGTACTTAAAGCCTACCAGGCACTGGTTTGCTCTTTGAAAGTCCATTCAGGCATGCTGTGCATAGAGCACACATGCTATATAAACATCTTCCAGCTCCAATATCTGCACAGAATGGTTTTCAGAGCCTTTGGGCCCTGTGCCACTCCCGCAGCAACAGAGAGACTCCCATTGGCTTCATCTGCTAGAGAACAAGCTCAGATGAGAAGGAAAGCCTGAGAGTTATCCTACCCCCTAATAAAGAGGAACATCTGACCTACAAAAGTATGCATTGCATTTTTATAACTACTTTATCAAATTTGCTTTGAAGTAATAGGATTATAAGGATACTCCAAAAATTTTTCACCTGCCCATCACAATCCTTCTAAGTGTATTACCTCACATTGCAGGGTTTGGAGGAGTACATATGATTTAGTGAGATTTAAAGTTTGAAAAACATCAAAGTGACAGAATCCTTTTCTTTTGCAGAGAAACACTACTGATTCTGTGGGGGGGGAAACACAAAACATTAACATGAGCCATCAGTGGTTTAAAAACTAAGTTCTGCTTTTGAAAGTTCAGAATGAGAAAGTGATTATTCAGACATCATCTTTAAATGAGAACTTAATGTATCCCGAAACAGATGGTTCACAGTTAATGTTTCCTGTTTCTAAAATAATCTATTCAGTATCACAAAACAACAACTTTCGACAGCTACTAAAAACGAATACTAATTATAGCAGGAAGATATAACCATTCACTGTGCCCCAAAATCATTAATAAATCAACATGCACATTCAGAGATGACAGCAACAGTCACAATAAATGGAACCTTATTTTGTGTGTGTGTTTTTAAACTAAACAGACTTCGTCATCTGTGGTTCATCATTCTGGGATCATTGCCATTATTTTATTCAAGATTTTCTATCTGCTTTTAATAAATTAATGAGGTGTTAGAAAAATCCTTATGTGAATGGAAAGAATGTATGACCACTGTCTATACAGCAATCCCAGTATTCTATCAGCTGCCATTACTCTTCTCAGAAAACATCACAGATGACTACTAACCCACCATGTGCTGAACTGCCTTACTAACCCTCCTCTAGAAAACCATACACACTTCTGTGACAACAACTTGTGCTCCTGATTTCAGCTTTCCCAGACAGACCACTCCGGATGAAGTCCTCAATACTGGATGTCTGTTTCAGACAACATTTCTGTAATTTTTCAGCAAAAAAAACATTATTTTTATTGGAGAAAGAAGTCAGGAAAAAAGAAATCACTTGAAATCCATGAATCCTTCTTAGAACATGTCTAGGATCAGAGGCAAATATGAGACAGGGGCAAGGAAGCGAGGATCAACATTAGTCATTTTAAATACCTTTGCAATTCCCATGAATCAGGGCAACTTATACACCAGGGGCCTGCTGCCTATGCTTTGGCTGTTCAAAGCTCCAGCTGCCCCAGGAACAGCTGAGCCTTCAACAACCAGGTGTTGCTTTGGCTGGCTGGTGAGTTGGGCTCTCAGTCATACAAGGACAGATAAGGGCAGGCACTAAGCACCACACACAAGAGTCACCAATGGACCACCTTCTGATCCTCGCATGGCCTGGAAGCAGCAGGCTTTGGACCAGCTGGCAGGAGAGGTAAGAGCCCCATCAGATGAGAGGCAGGAGACATGACCGCGATGAGGACTCTGCCCTGCTTTGCCAGGACTCTTCCCCGGCTTGCTTGTTAGGCACCTCCAAAAGCAACGTAAATAAGGCTGTTCCTGACAAAAGGAGCCTCTTCTGCCCTTCCCCTTCAGCAGAAGGCAGAGAACCTGGGCCAGAAGCAGGATATGTCATCTTGTAATTAGAGATGGTGCTGTAATGCATATGCTAAATAAGGTTGCTCAAAACACTGTGATTTTGGCATTCCTTATGTTACAAACACTTAACCTTGCAACCCTAATATCTCCTGATATCTCCTTTCTACATAGTTTTTGTGTCAGTGCACTGTTACATATAAACAAAACAGAAAATCAGTATATCCTTGAATATTTAAGCGTAATGGCTGAGGTCAATGGTATTCCCTGAAGAACGGATGACATGGTAAGATAGTTCGTGGACTAAGGAGAAGCTGGGAACTATTAGGAAAGCATAAAATACCTGAGAAATACTATGGTGTGTTTCCGAACCGGGACGAGGTTGCCGTTTCTTTAGCAGGAATGTCTGTGAACTTCAATTTTGGGAGTTTGGCTGTAATCTGTAAAGCACGGACAGAGGAGAACAAGTCTTGTTCCTAACCTTGGTGCAACGAGAGCACAGAGGCCTTTGCTATTAAACAAAGGCAGAGAAGAGATTAAACCTTCTTGTTTGAAAATTATTAGCGTGTCATTCAGTCAGATCACCCCTGAGCAGAACTGAACATCCCCACTGAAGCGGCAGTTTGAAACATTTTTCTCTGGCTGGCTTAATTTGATATAATCCCCTGAATCTATTAAAGTAATACCAGCTGTCAGATATTTTTCACTGTGTTCTGTTCTCTACTTGCTCTTTTTATGCCTGAGTCTAAACACTGTACCAGCTAGGATACTGCTGATGTCAAATGTTTTTACTTTGCACCTTAAATTAGTCTGAAGTAAAAGATGTCAAATCAATATCTTGTTTGACGTCATTGGGTCAATTTGTGTAATCTGATGGGGAAAATAAAAGTTCTTTTTTCAAGTTAGTGATGGAAAGCAACTAACACAGATTCTTGGACTGTATTAATGACTCATTATTGTAATAGTAATAAATGCAACTTTCGTGCTAGATCTAGAAGGAAATATATTTCATACAGTGCTCAGAAATGATCCCATCTGGACCAGCATGCCATCACAACACTTCCTAGAATGTCAGGACTGGAAATTTATTTATACATACACACAAACACAGACACAGAGAGAGCAAAGAGATGTTATGATATAATTTCTAGATTTCTAGCAGTTCCATACACAGCGTGATTTAGAACAAAATAAAGATAAACAGGTAACAAAAAAATCTTTAAAAGGGTGAAGTTTGTGGGTGGAAACAGTGCAATATCCCTGAGAATTTTCGCAAATGTGGTCCTTGGGGCTGAAGCCTGGATGCCACCGATGCCAATGAAAGCTTTACCTTTGCAGGTAAAGGATCCAGGTACCACTCGAGACAGGTGGAGGTCATGCATGCCAGGGGAGGTATGTGACACCCTACCCCCTTCCCATGCTCCTACAAAGGCGTAAAGCTCAATTTACTTCCTTAGTGAAACAAAGCACCACACATAGCTAAGCAGATCTTATATTCTATGGATAAAAATAACAATAATATATCTTTAGCCTTGAATAAGAGGAAATACAGCAATCTTATCTGAGTCCCTGGCAGCCCTTATCTCAGAGACCACCACACAATGTTACGATGCCTGCCCAGCGCCATGACAAGGGCTTTCTGCAGCAAGCACCAAGAACATTGCCTAGCCTGTGTACCGCTGCAAGCAAGAGTTGCAACATTCCCTGGCTCATATCACCATGGAAAAAGACAGTGCTGCTCAAAACAAAGGCTTCACCTGAGCCTCTGCGCTCACAGTGGGCAGCATGCTAAGTCCATGGGCCTGGCTGTGTTTCATTTAAGCAGCAGAAGGAGCACTCCCACAGCAACTCCATGCTCTCTGAATTTGTTACATGCAGCAGAAATCTGAGGCAGCTTCAGTGATGAGTTGTTTTCTGCTTCTACAGCACCAGGTAACTCTTTCAATCAAGAACACATAGAATTTCCTGCAAATCTGATCATATACAGATGAAAAAACAAGAAGAGATTTCAGCTCACATCCTGTAAGACCTATGTAAAGTTCAAGTCTTTTTAGAGAAAAGTGAAAATCTACGCATTTTCTGCTTAATTTCACCATCCACCACAGCAACTCCATAGAGTTACACTGAAGGGAAATATTTACATACTCCAAAGGCTGAGTCAGTGTATTACTCAAGGCTGAACTTCAACAAACTAGCTTGAGGCACGACCAAATACTGAACTCCACAAAATTATTACTGGACAAAGTTAACATATTATAAAGTAGTTTACCGGGCAGGACTCAGCATCCACCCAGACGTGCACTTGCTTGTACAAAATAATGAGTTATGTATCAATAATTTCACAGTTAGTCAAAGAAGCTGGCAAGAAAGAGAAAAGACTGAAGAGGAAGCAATGTTTTAGAAGTAAAGAAGCATGGTGATGACACAAAAACTTTTAAGAACTGAGTGTAACTTTGTAAAGGAAATTGAATAATTGGCTACATTCAGCTACATAAGTCAGAACAGCTCCAATACCACAAGGATGGACAGATAGGACCTAAAATTAATTGAAATCAGAAGTAAACTATTGATTAAGCAAAATGCTAATACAGGGGACAAAGGGAAGATGGGAGTAATCGTATGAAAACTAAAATCACTTCAAATAAAGTGGAAGCAGAACTGAAAGATTTTGTGCATTCTTGATTAAAGCAATCAGATAAACTCCATTTCAAAACTTCTAAGGTTCTCCTCTATGAAATCTCGGCATTGGTAGCAAGTATTTTCCGTAAACTTCTCTAATAAGTGGAGGCACAATATGAGTGGATAACAGGAAATTAACATCCATAGTCAAAAGAATAGGGAGATAAAGTTAACTGGGCAAAACTACCTATGTTAGCTAAACCGCAGTGACATTTCAGGTTTTAAAGCAAATTAGGAAAGGCAGTCTAGTGAAAGACAGAGTGACACAGAAACTGGAGAACACAAGTGTATCAAAGGCAAAGCCAGGCCAACCTATTAGCTTTCCCCAGAAAGAAAAACAAGCTTCTTGAAAAGCAAGCAAAGGAAACAAACTGTGGTAAACACAACCTAGCATGTTGTGGAAGACTACTTGCTCAACTGGAGCAGGGATTGTTGCAAGAACTGCTAAGAAGGCATGCAAGCAGTTTCAGGAGAGCTGTCAATAAGCTGTGCGGTAAAGAGAACTGTCACTCCGGAGGGACACTCACCTCACATATGTCTTAGAGCATCTGTGCTATTTCATTTTCTCATTAATGCTCTTGAGGTAAAGGATATAGGAGTTCACTAGTTAAATGTATCAATAAAAGCCTGAAGAGTAGGAAGATAAAAGCAGCAGAACACACTTCAAGAAGCAGGAGATCTCAGAGCCTGATTAACCAAAGCGCTGAGCCTTCCACATAAAAACTGACCCCTCCAGCTCAGCGTTTCCTTGACCTCACAGCAGTAGGATGCCTTCCTCACTTGTGAACTTGTTGGGTTTGCACGGCAAGGTTTTGGCAGCAGCTGGGCTACAGGGGTGGCTGCTTTGAGAAGCTGCCAGAAGCTTCCCCCATGTTTGGCAGACCCAATGCCAGCCGGCTCCAAGGCAAGGCTGAGCCCACCAGCAGAGGTGGTAGCACCTCTGGGAGAACATAGTTAGGAAAAGGTGAAAAAAAACCTACAGCCTGAGAGGAGAGTGAGAATATGTGAGAGAAACAACTCTGCAGACACAAAGGTCAGTGGAGAAGAAAGGAGAGGAGCTGCTCCAGGCGCCAGAGCAGAGATTCCCCTGCAGCCCATGGCGAAGGCCATGGTGAGGCAGGCTGTGCCCGTGCGGCCCATGGAGGTCCATGGTGGAGCAGCTATCCACCTGCAGCCTGGGGAGGACTCTAGGCCAGAGCAGATGGATGCCCAGAGGAGGCTGTGACCCTGTGGGAAGCCCACGCTGGAGTGAGCTCCTGACAGGACCTGTGGACCCGTGGGGAGATGAGCCCATGCTGGAGCAGGTTTGCTAGCAGGACTTGCGACCCCATGGGGGACCCATGCTGGAGCAGTCTGTTCTTGAAGGACTGCACCCCATGGAAAAGACATGTGGAAAGAATCCATGCTGGAGAATTTTGTGAAGAACTGCAGCTTGTGGGAAGGACCTACGTGTTTTGAAGATTTGGGTATATTTCTCATTATCCTACTCTGATTTGATTGGTAATAAATAACAGGGGAGAGCACGAATGCAGTCCCCAACTACCACAAATTATGCAGCCGAGTTTCCTGCATTTGGGGAAATCACAGAGATCAGCACACCCAGAGTGCAGGGGAAGACCCTTGCCCTGGGAAAACCATCTGCCTGATCATGTTGTCTCCCCTGCCAGGTAAGTATTAAAACACATTGCCTCCACCCCTCCCTCTTCCTGGGCTTAATTTCACTCCAGAATTTATTCTACCTCCTCCCCCCAAGTGGTGCAGAGGGATGGGGCATGGGGGCTGTGGTCAGTTCATCACACGTTGTCTCTGCCACTCCTTCCTCCTCAGAGGGAGGACCCCTCACACTCTGCCCCTGCTCCAGCGTGGGGTCCCTCTCACGGGATACAGTCTCCATGACCTGCTGCAACGTGGGTGCTTCCCACGGGCTGCAGCTCTTCACAAACTGCACCAGTGTAGGTCCCCTCCACGGGGTGCAGTCCTTCAGGAACAGACTGGAAACAAGGAGGATAGGAGTACCTTAGCCAAGGATGGGAAAAGAGGGTTAGACTTGGAAAGTGTCAGCACAGTTTTGCAAAGGCAAGTCCTCTCTGCAAAACTCTTTGAGTTCTCTGGGTGGATCAGCAAATGTGTGGAAGAGGATGTATGGCTGACAGATAAACTCTCTGCATTCCTAACATTTTCAGCAAGGTCATCCACCAAGAACTGTTCCTGGAGGACAGGAGAGGTGCCCGAGGACTGGAGAAAGGCCATTGTCACTCCTGTCTTCAAAAAGGGCAAGAAGGAGGACCCAGGGAACTACAGGCCGGTCAGCCTCACCTCCATCCCAGGAAAGGTGATGGAGCAGTTTACCCTGGAGCTCATCAACAAGCAAGTGGAGGAAAAGAAGGTTATCAGGAGTAGTCAGCATGGATTCACCAAGGGAAAATCATGCCTGACCAATCTGATAGCTTTCTACGATGACATGACTGGCTGGTAGATGAAGGGAGAGCCGTGGATGTTGTCTGCCTCGACTTCAGCAAGGCTTTTGACACTGTGTCCCATAACATCTTCCTAGGGAAGCTCAGGAAGTGTGGGCTGGATGAGTGGTCGGTGAGGTGGATTGAGAACTGGCTGAATGGCAGAACTCAGAGGGTTGTCATCAGTGGTGCTGAGTCTAGTTGGAGGCCTGTAACTAGTGATGTCCCCAGGGGTCAGTACTGGGCCCAGTCTTGTTTAACTTCTTCATCAATGACCTGGATGAAGAGTTAGAATGTACCCTCAGCAAGTTTGCTGATGACACCAAACTGGGAGGTGTGGTAGATACACCAGAAG
>Ga0065711_1029951_pt1 | contig 34250 bp, 18 predicted proteins | sample Hoacrofraction12_FD_59098 | JGI IMG/M metagenome (GOLD analysis project Ga0065711, IMG submission 59098) | Hoatzin crop microbial communities from Cojedes, Venezuela - Epithelial fraction 12 v2 (version 2) | ecosystem: Host-associated > Birds > Digestive system > Esophagus > Crop | place...
GGAGAGGAGAGGAGAGGAGAGGAGAGGAGAGGAGAGGAGAAGATGGATGGTCCTCTGGCAGGCTTTGAGGTCTAGAAGAATATGCTCACACTAGTCTTTTGGCTGCCTGGATTACATCTGCAGCTGCTCATGTGTTCTCTGTTTTATATGTCTGCTTGCTTGCTGGCTTTAGTAGTCATACTCAAAAAACAATAGATTTTTCTTTCCTTAAAATGACCATTAGAAACGGATATTGCACTTGTGAAAGGTGTTAACTAGGCATGCTGAGACGCCTGGAAGACACATACAGGACAGAAATATTTTCTGTGTTTCACTACCAAAATATTTCAAACTCCACCTGGAGAAAACAACTCGAGTAGGAAAAAGGAAGCTTCATTTTCCGTAGTCCTTTAGGTCTTGCCTTCCCCAACAAGGAAATCATATTAATGTCTTCTCTGAAGATGGCTTATGTGATGCAAATAGGCCTTTGCTGAGAATGGAATTGAAACTACATCTTCATTTCATACATAAAATCCATAAAAATGGATATAGGTTATCGTTGGCAAGGTTTTAATTGGAGGCCTGATAGGAAAACTATTTCACATGCCAGCATCATTTTCCTGAGGTTGTCACAGTTCCTTGAACTTGCACATTTTTCCCAGTCCTGTACCCATCTTGGAGAAGTTTGCAGCGTGTCCAACAGGCATGTGTCTGCATGTTCACAATTGACTTTAAAATATCTTGCAGGTATGGCTGTTGTCAGCAGTTTGCTTTACCTTCCTTTGTCGTTTTCTTGTATACTCACATAACCTGCAACATCCTGGGAGGTTTTCTCTTTTAGTAGCGATTTACCTAAAATTCCTTCCTTTGGTTTTTACAAGTCATGTTAGATGTATCAACATGGAGTTTGTCTTCTGCAGTACACTGTCTTAAAAGGTGGGGACACAGACACACAAATGGGCATGGAAGCTGTTGAAAAATCAATAGGTGTGACTTAAATGTCCTGTACTGGGAGCGTATAAGAACGTAAACCACAATCCATTATCCAAAATAAATTATTTTGGCAAATAAGGGCCATGGAGAGAGCTGACATAAGCAATCTGCCTAACATACAAAGCATTAATTTTCTAGAACTGCCCCACACATGCTGACTATAACTACCTAACCCTAAAAACATTCATACACATGATTTTAAACAACAATTCATGAGATTAACAACTCTGACACTGGGTGTTGCCTCAGAATTAATGACTGTCCACGATTAATAGCCCTCAACCGCATTGGAGCCATCAGCTCCTCCCAGCTAGTCATTAATCCCTACAAACAGTTCTCAAACTCGTGTTGTCCATTTGGTATTGGACAAGCTGAAAACACATTGTCTTGAAACACTGAAAAAGCTTGCAGTGATATAAACTTTCAGTAACTCTACTGCTTGCTTGAGGTTTGTGCTAGGGAAATTTCTGTGTGGAGTTTGGTCCTAAATTATGTCTTTTACATACCTTTTGATTCCCACAATTAATCACTGCACAGCACCATAGGGAAAGAGGACTTCCATATGCTGCAGTAATAAGAAGCCTCTAAGAAATGTGACTAATAGAGGAAATGTGCAGCTTAAGCTGTGAATTAATAATTTATGTGAATTGCAAACAGGACTTTGCATATGGTGCATGTATGATTACAGATGAAGCTGTTCATGCAAATAAAAGGATCTGCAAAATAGTTGCGCAACTCAAGACCCAACTCCCTTCAAGACCAAGTCATAATAACTCTTATGACCTGGAAAATGCAGGGCTTGGTCACGGACAATATACATTTAATCTGGGGCCATGACTATGGCTTTAGAGTGTGATTCTGACATGAAGAGAGACACCTCTAAAAAAATGGCATGCTCATTTAATGAAATCTTCCTAGCCCTGTACTCAGAATCATACCTACTAAGCTTGCAGACCTAAATCCTGAGCTGAAAAGCAACAGTAGGTAATACAGAAAGCAACAGGATTGGCATGAGAGCTGGGAGTGAGATGGAAGGAGTCACCCACGCTATTCCTTGCTTTGGGACAGGAATGCGTTAAAAGCTGGGATTTCCATGTCATGGAAAATAGTGGCACTTCACAAACTGCAGAACGAAAACAGTCTGAAACTTCCTGTGGCATGGAAAATCTGTTGAAACATTCTGTAAAAAATATGTCACAGTATAAACAGAAGACCATGATCCAATCCATAAAATAAGAGTTTCTGCCTTGACTAAGACACAGCTGTCCATACATAAAATAAAACACGAGAATCAGATCATAGAATATTGAAGATATTGTACATCACATGTCCTGTGAGACAGCATTGCTACACTACTGCATGAGATGTTAATAATAATATTTTTAAACTCCCTAAAAATAAATGACTTTTCTTAACAGATTTCATTTTTAAATGTTCATAGATTGCTTGGTTTTGGTTTCAGGGCAATCTGAAGTCTTGTCAAAGTCAAGTTATTTTGGCTCTAGATTAAAAATTTTTTTTTTAATCTCTTAAAGACGAGTGCTTAGAAAAGATAAAGCCATGTCAATCCAGTATGGAGTCACAGTGCTAGTACCTCACGCGAACGAGGGCACCCATGCTACTGAACAAAGCACCGTGTATCTGTTTTGAATTGGCTCCTGTCGGGGCATCCATCATAATGGTGTCTGCAAGTCTGAGAATGTAAAGCTACTTGCTTTGTGGCCAGCCTCTAACTACTAATAAGGGTTAGAGAGAAAGTTTCCTTGGAGCCGGTTCATCCCTTAATTGCTTGCACGGATTTTCTAAAGCTCTTCTCAGATGAAGCTGGCATTACGTCCTGCCAGAGACAAAGTTTAACCCACAAGGACAACAGCAGCCCCTGTGCTCCCACAGCCATGGCTGCCAGTGCCCCAGGCCCGTGCTCATGACCAGGGCCGGGAGGGTCTGGAGATGGATGGTGCTGTTTGCAGAGGTGGGCTTCAGTCAGGGCCAGTAGCTGGCATTGGCGAAGCAGAGTGATGTCAAGGGTGGCAGATACCTAGTGGCAGCAGAAAGGCTCTGCAGCTTGCTTGGTCTGTCGGAGGTCCTGCTCCTTGGCTTGTCACCGTGGTCTTTGGCAGGGGTGAGCAGGAGGGCAGGAACTGTTGAGCTTCTGGCCTCTTCCAACGGCAGGATGAGTAATGAGGGCTCTCCCCTCAGCCTTTGTCATGCATCTCTCTTTTGTCCTCCCCTCCAATGACAGAAAGAGTCTGACCTCTCATCCGCTGACATTTTTGTTTGCCCTGCTGAGAATCCATGAGTCCCTTCTGATGCAGTGACCCTTTCCTAAAGAACAAGAACTGTGGGGAAGCGAGTTTATGAACAGAGGTAAATAGGGACCTAGTATTTGTGAGATGCAAAATTATTACAGTGAGAGGTTTAAGAATAACCGTACCTGTCTGGAGATGAGGAATGTGCTGAGTATGGCCAGGTGTATTTGTGCTGCTGTAGACAGTCCAAGAGTCCTTTGAGCTAACTGAATATGGCCAAGTTCTGACCTGAAAGCCCTGGCCCGTGCTAACACAGGGTATCTCAGCCTGGACATGGTTACCTGACTTGCAGACCACAGCTGGCTCACAGCTGGCCAGGCTGGAGTATGGCTACCTTGGGCACAAGTCTACCAGATCTCTGGGACAGCTAAACAAAAGCCCTGTGAACGCCAGGCAGCAAGCCTGATTTAGACATCTTTTGTCTCTAATCTCTCACCATGCCTACAGTCTGGGTTTTTTCTTCCCCTGTCACCAGGCCATTTAAGAGTTGGACCTGCTGATCACATAGATTCTAGGTAAGACACAATTAAACAAATGAAGCTCCTAACTTTACTTTGGGTTTTGCTAGCGTCTTTTAAACCCAGTATTTCAAAGCTTTTCACAAACTTTATAACCAAGGTCTACAAAGATGTCATTGTCTCTGTTTCACAAATGATGAAACTGAAGGACGCAGATGTTTGAAGACAGGTCCAAGACAGCAGAGCAGGCATGAGTGTGAGAATACAGATATCATTGCCCCAGGGTTTGGGTCCTAACCAGGGGATCACAGGGAAATGCTGTAACCACTTTACCCTGGCATATTAATTTATTTATACTCGCATATCAGAAATGTTACTATCATGATACACACTGGGACTACTGCAGTAATATTGTAGTAGTAACTGTAATATTACAGTTAATTAATAAAAAGGCAGCATTCCAGAAATCTGAACGGCAGCCTTTGTACACATTTTGGGTGATAGGGTGGTGACAGTGGTTGAGAATTGGCAGTGTCAGGTCAAGAAAGTGACAGTGAACTTTTTAAAAGCTGAACGCCTGAACTGGCAGTAAGAGTATATAAGATAAACAAGCAGAAATCTTTTCACAGTGAGAGAATGTAATGATTCCCATAAGATTTTTGTTTTAAAAATCTCGCTGTGAGCACAGTTTAATGAAGTAACCGGCAGCAACATTCAGCATAAAGTCATTCATTTTTTATTAACAACAGTTCTAATTAATCTAAAGTCAGCTCAATCTAAACAAAAACAAAATATTTGCAATCAATCTTTGAAGTATTCTGGAGCATCTGGTAGACTTTCCTTCCTGCAATATTCTTATCAGTCGGTCTGATTACCAGGACAGAAGTAGTTGCGAGCTCCCCAGCAAGAGCTATATTTTCTGTAATAACACATCAATATGCATTGAAACTTAGAAGGTGACAGGGAAAGATTACAAAGTAGTATGAAAATATTTCCTTCCTGCACTTGGATGTGTGATCAATAAATCAAGGCAAATGTGAAACAGTTGCAAGAGGGGTGAAACGGTCTCTTCAAGGTGATTTCCTGTATAAGAAGGAGAGCGTAGCCTCAGGCAACATCACCGAGGTGGTGCTGGTGGGCTGGGATTGCTGCATGAGCCTGGGGGCATGGTGCCATGCTGACGTGTGCTGCCCATGTGGGACGAGCCAGAAGTAACTAGAAGCCCTAGTGCTGGAAGTGATTTTGTTCAACAGGCCTGTGCATGGCTTTGCAATGAAGAAGCTGTGGCTGAGGAGTTTTGACCTGAGGACTGATTCCCAGTGGAGAAAGGAAGCTCTTAGCTAGGTATTGTAGAAATGGCAGGGTGGAAAAAACTGGGACCTGAAACTGCCCATCGCTGATGGGCCTTCCTGACAGCTCATTTTTAACTTGTCCTTGCATACCTCATGTGAAGGAGATTTTACACTTTTTCTGGGAGCTGACTGCAGCCTTTCACATCTCCAACTGAAATCTGTGCTTAATAGCTTTGACCCGTCAGCGTATAAATGCAGCAGAACTGCTCTGGGGGTCTGAAGTAGTAACTGGCCAGACCCAGTCCTGCCCGCTCACTTGACTCTCACCTGAAGCGTGCTATGCTGTTCCCTGTGGTGTTGCAGAGATGTGGCCCAGCACAGCCAGAGGCAGGGGCTGGACTTGACCTGCTATCTTCTCCCCAGTGGTGAGAGGTAGTGGATATTCAACAGCAGAGCAGATCTCAAATGGCCGCACACTGATGAAGCCTGCGAACCCTGGGCAGCGCGTCGCAGAGCTGCAGGTGTTTGGGAAGAGCCGGGTGGGAAGGTGCCTTTCTACACGTGTGCCCCGGCACGGCACAGCAGGCACACACCACGAGCCATCCCTGCACGGGAGGGCAAGGCTGGGACCTACCCCCACTGCTGCGCGGGATGCCAATGCCTCAGATGAAAGCAAGGTCAATTAGCCAAGTTAAGTTTGCCAAAATATTTGAAAGTTTGGAAAAGCTTATTTGATCACAATGAAGTTCATTCAGCTTTGAAATTAGCTCATTTCTCCTCTACAAAATATCCCAGAGTGTGTGAAGCTGGAAGGCAGGAGACTGAGAGAGTGACATACATTATAAGAACAAAGTCATGACACTTTCTTAGACAAGGCTGGTGTTGGCCAATGTTTCTTTCTTGGAAAGCAATAAATAAATACAATCCTTCCTCAGTGTGGCCAATTATGAGGAGGTTTACTGTAAAACCTCTTCTGGAGAGAGTCCAGTGAAGAACCATGAATTTGATGAAAGCACTGGAGCATCTCTTCTATGAAGAAAGGCTGAGAGAGCAGGGACCGTTCAGCCTGGAGGAGAGAAGGTTCAGGGGCATCTCATCAATGTAGATAAATGTCTGAATGAAGGGTGCAAAGAGGACGGATCCAGGCTCTTTTCAGTGGTGCCCACTAACAGGACTAGAGGCAAAGAGCACAAACAATCACAAACTTTCTGAATGTCAGGAAACATTGTTTCACTGTGAGGGTGACCAAGCACTGGCACAAGTTTCCTAGAGAGGTGGTGGAGTCTCCATCCTTGGACCATCTGGTCACGGTCCTGGACAACTGGCCCTAGGTGGTCCTGCTTGAGCAGGGAGGGGGTTTGGACCAGATGACCTCTGGAGGTCCCTTCCAACCTCAACCGTTCTGTGATTGATTCTGTGGTTCTGTACATTTTGCTTTACAGACCTTGACAAAAGAGCAGCTTTTCAGAGAATGACCTGCTCATATCACCCTGAGCCAGCATTCAGGAGAGAGCAAATATCTGCAATAAGGCTGAACAGTTGAGAATTTAAATGACTGATAGTTTTGAGACTTCAGTGAGAGGATTCAGACAGACCCTCTCCTAGCTATTTTAAGGATGTGAATACCATATCCAATACATAAAAGATCGACAACATTTAGACACAGTGTGAAAATATTTCTCAGCTGTCTGATATGCTGTCTTGTACCTGTTTATTCAGGATTCCATTTATCTTAGTAACTGATCAAACAACTGCACTGACTCCATACAATGAAAACCTCAAATCCCAGTATCATGTCAAGGTACCACCCCTCAGTTTAAATCAAACTAAAAAAAGAAGCATTTATGCAACTGGAAAAGAAGTTTCTTACGTGGCTACTCAGAACTGACTCAGCCTGCTAGGTGTGGGACTGCTGCCCTCTGGAAAGGGCCTTCTGAACCATTTTGAAATAGGGACTGGCATGAAGTGACATAAGGGCCTTTTGACCTGTTTTGAGATGGATCACTCTGAGGATCTCATTTGTTTTCATTCTGTCATTTTACTGTCCCCTGAAGCATTTTGCCAAGTTGAAATGGTAGCTGTGATCGTGGTAGTTCCACGTCTACTTCCCCTCCCTTTAAATAACTGGTTAGAAAGAGACCTTCAGCGAAGTTACTGCTTTTAGTTGTATGGCTTGCTTTGTTAGTTCTTTAGCATTGAAAAGTCTCTTGCCCTGCCTAAATGAAATATTTTTCTTCAATAAAAGTAAAGTGGAAACTCATTTTACCAGAACACACTGTGTTCCTTCTGACTGTGAGCTATCTATACTCACGATGCAAAACCCGCACATTTCTTTTTATTATGAATGAGGATGAGTATTTTCCCTGTTCTACTTTCATTTTCTATGGAATCAATAATAAACATTTTCTGTCACTGTGCGTCACTAGAGAGGATACTTCAGTTAGACAAGGACTAAATAGAGTCTTGGCTTTGGGAGCTTCTCCTTGCCTAGCACTGAGAGAAGTGTGGAAATTAAGGACATGCTTTATGCTGCTGCTGGCTCCTATTTTTCCTTCTGTTTGCAGGCTTGTTGTAAAGGAGTTGTGTAGAAAGCTTACTGAACTAAAAAACAAGAAAGATGGTCCACGGTGTATTTTTTCAATGCTATTTTAAACATGTGGTTACGGCTCTGCGAGACAGGGTTTCACCAGCCACACCCTTCTCCTTTTCCCAGCTTCCTCAAATGGTTCCTCAGCGCTAGAGCAGATTCACTCCACGTGGAGCAGTTGTGCAATCTTACATCATCCCTCACTTTTCGCCTCCCCACTTCCCTTACCCGCCATGAAAACAGTTGCTCCAATATATTTAAGACGTAACCAGAGCATTTTTTAATCAACGGTCCTAAAACAGGCATTGCTATAATCTATTTGCACTTTTTCTACCTATCAAATTACCTACAGTTTCATCTCTAACATATCTGAATTTCACATTGGACAGATTTTCAACAATACTTTTATCACTGGCAAAAAAATGTTGAAGGAGATAAAGTTCTGTGGGATTATTTCCTCATATGATACTATTTAGATAAAAAGTGTATTTTTGCAATGTTCTCTAGGGAATTAAGCAGAAAACTAAAAAAATTACCAGTGGGGTATTGGCACATGGTTGCAGAAATAGAAGAGTGGGCTTAAGTTAGGAATAAGTTACAGGTATGAATACAGAGAGCTTTCACTGTTAGTTTCAATTAATATTGACATTGTCCTAAGTGCCGTTTTATAGAGTTTGTGTCACTATTGTACCTGCTCGTTAATACATGTGTTTTAATACACATTCCTGTGGCACAAGGAAATAATTCTGTTTCATGGATGAGCAGTTGTGAAACAGAGATTAAGCAATTTATACCAAGTCACACAGGAAACGTGTAGCTAACCGTACATCTCTTGAATGCCAGTCTGGTGGTGCAACTACAGCAGCAGCTCTCTGCTTGCCAAAAAAATAAGTATGAGTTGTGCTAAAGCCCTACATTTGATATTGTAAAAAACCAAGATGATTATTAGATTTTAATATATTAAGAATGATGCAATGCATAGCCCTATATCTACTAGTTATGAACCCTAATTTATTTAAGTTCTGCCAGTCATGTTACTGCAAATTGCTGCTGCTCAGAACACAGGATTTTGGAGAAAGGTCTACAAGCCTTGGCATACCAGTATGGCAACAAGTGAAAGAATGGTAATTGTTCTACTTATGTGATTAAGATTATTTCCCTCCTAGCATTGTAAAGTGCAATCCTGTAGAAAACTGCTTAACTCTAACCTAATTCTAGTCACCAACTATGGTTAATGTGTGGTTTGTGACTGCTCATTTATGCGCAGAGTCCAGATTACCTTACCCACAATACCTCATATTTCTGTAACACCCCTGAATATGTTTCATAAATATGCCAATAGAACATAGATGGTAACTGCTATTAAAAGATGATTTTCAACAGCTTTGGATAGATTGTGTTGCTAAATTCAGTTGAGAAAATATGCAGCTTTTTTAGATTTAGGCTATATCTTTGATAGTACATGGAAGTGCTTGTATAATAAGGACATGTGCTGCTTTGCAACTTGTGTGGGTCCCTTGAGGTATGTCCTTTCTGTGGCAACTGGAAGACCACAATGTACAAGCATATTGAGTTCACCACACGGCAGTCCCTCTTAAGGCTCCTCCAAAACCTCTTAATCAGCTTTTGGTTTCAGTTTTCCCCTTGCCTTTTTGTTTATGTGCCTTAACCCAAGACCCACCAGGCTGTAGGACACCTCCCCATCAGTTTCCGCTGCTGTGCTTCAGCTGCTCTGTCACAGGCACAGGAGGGGGTGCCTGATGGGGATCTCAGGGACACGAGTCTATTTTCATTCTCTCATCTGTCATGTCTTTGGGGAGAGCACTGCTGCACAGCATCCACCAGCTGCTTGCATGGTTACAGGGATCCTTGGAAGGGTTCTCTGTTTGTTGTCTCCTTCCATCTCCAATTACTGGTTTTTCATTTCTAACCTATGACCATGAAGTCTACCCCTTTCTTTCATTTGTTGCCCCCATCACTGTTTGTTTTCTCCCCAGTTTTTCTTTTCCTTACATACTTTGCTGGGAGGTTGTGGAGAGAAGATGTTCAGCTTTGTTAGGGATGGGCTAAGGCCCATTACTTTTGGAGGAAAATCCACTAGGGACAGTGTTCAACTTCAGGCACAGGCAGAAGAGTGCAGGAACAGGCAACCAGCAGTATTTCCCAGATTACTTTCATGCACACCCACTGATCAGTAGCCTTCTGAGGTAGGTGCAGTCCTTGTTCTCCTTTGAATATGATGAATTTTCTTAATACTGCTTTCAGGTAAAGGTCACTCAGAAGGTATTTAGTAGGATGTGGATTTAGGTATGGGCATTACTGTAAGCCTGATTCTGGACAAAAGTATCAGAAGATCTTCTGAAGGGAACTTTCCTAACAGAAAATGAACACAATGTTTTCTTCAGAAGTCCTGGCTGTGTTAATAAACACTCACCTGGTATTCTCTACAATAAGATGATGATCCACATACAGTAGGTTGAAAGTACTTGCACAAGCACCCTGTATTAGCTTTCATGCCCAAAGTGAATATTCATACAGATTTTTAAAATCCATTGGTTACCCCAAATAATTTCACATCTAGGAAAAAAAGCTGAGGAACTCAGCAGTGAGGGATCCAATCTAAGAGATGTGGACAATTTCCTCCTCTTTGATACATTAGTTACCTGCTTGCAGAATTCTTACCGTGGGTATTTGAATATACAGGAATAGGGGACCAGTGAAAAAAAGGAAAAATTATTAGAGGCTTGGGAGGCTTGAGAAATGAGGCTTTCAGCAGAGACATTGCAAGAGAAGCAGTCAGGAGATATGTGGAACAAATACCAAATAAGCAAACAATGGTCAGTGCTTAAAGGGTTAACAGCACAACTGCATGGGTGTCCAGCTTAGGTAAGCAAGTTTGGGGAAAGAAATTGGGTCCTGGAGCAACTATTTCAGGCTATGTTGTTGCTCATAGGCAGTGCTGGGGGAGTCCGTGTTCCTTCCAAGCTCTGCTAGAGAGCTGACTAATAAAGTGTTTGCTACACAGGCACAAGGGAAACGAAACTAGGACTTGCAAACTATCAGATTTGTATTGGAAACTTTGGTAATAATAATGTTAATAAAGTGAACAATATTTTGCAGCTGTAATGTGTATTCTTAAGGAGTTTCTGGAAAAACATGTTGGTAAGAAATGATTCAACACTGGATTCCTAGTCTGTGAGGGTGCTCGTATCAGTTGTTGATAATTAGCATCAGAAATATGTTCTTATTAGCTAGCCACAACTCCCATCTTCTCTTTCTCCTCTTTTGGGTGTGTGTTCATGAGGTTTGACTAACCTCGGTAAACAATGCAAGGTAAAATTGTAATGTTTGATTTCATGACAAGAAGAGGTGAGAAGCTGTGGTTAGAGTTAGTCAGTCTGAAGTAAAATCCTGCCACAGCTGAAACACTTTTCAGATGAGGTAAGTATCCAAGCGAGGTTTGATTAAGCTCCTTATTTGAAACACAGGTCTTTCATCTCTTATCAGTCTACCTCTGCTGGTCTTGTACAGCAATAATCATCTCTTCTTTTGTTATTTTGATGGCCCTGAATTTGTTCTGAGCATTTCCATGATATCTTTTGCCTGCAGAGTTACTTCTTGCCTTCAAGATTTCAGTTAAATACCTAATTTCATATGTTGCTTGGGTAGTCCCTTCATTTCTTAGACATCTCTGTTTACTTAAAGAGGAGAGAGGTTCCAGCTTGCATGTGAGTTACCTGGATGAATGAGGACCTGACTGTGGAGTAAAATGTTTCAGCTGGATTCTGCAAGCGGCCTTGTATAGCTATATACAGATGCTGAGATGAGAGTAAATTTCTGCCAACTTCACAGGGTAGGTGTTCAGAGCTGCTTCTCTGACACAAGTGACTGTATTAATGGCAGGGGACCGAAGACTTGGCTGTTGTCCATCCGAAAAATTCTTCTGCTGAGGGTCACCTAAGGTATAAAATAGATTAAAAGATTATATCTGTTGCATTCCAGCGATGAAATTGCATTATTTTCAGGTATTCATCAGGTACAGAAAACTTGGTAAATTTCGCACTTTCTTAATTTTCTCTTTTAGAAGTAAAAATATGCCAGCTAGCAGAAATGGAACTGATGTTGTCCTATGGCTTCTTGTGATGGGCAGCTGGTGGTTGTGCATAATTGCACATGTGGATTTCGTAGAAGATGCATGGCCGCAACATAGAAAGCAGGGACTGAGAAGATTATTTAGACCAGCATAATGGCCAAAGAAGGAACATTTAGATGTAGGACATAAGGCAGTGGCAATCTGAAGACTTCTGTCCTGACAGGGCTAGCTGGAAGATTCCAATACCTTTCTGGAAATAATTCCTTTAAGAAAATGTTATGGTTTTTGGTTGGGGTTTTTTTCAGTCTTGTAGTTATTTTGAATTTCTCAGGATGAGAAAAAGCAGTTTATAACATTCCAGATTTTTTTTCTTTTTTTAACCAGAGGATTTCTGGGTTCTCCCTTTACTCCTTAGTACTTGAGAATGGTTTCAAGGTGTGAACTGTTAGCATGCCTTTATTTTGTTCAAAGTTAAAAAGAGAAGTGAAAAATGTTTACACCTTTATTCTAAATGGAAAAAGTGGGAGAACAGCATGACAGAATTGGAAGCTAATTTTTTCTGTTATCTTTTCACTTAGCTTTTAAAATTTACTGATGGAAAAATCCAAAGACTAGGGAACTCCTGACTAAGACGAGACCAAAGTCTAGTCCTTGAGTACAATCCTTTGGATGCTGGGGTAATTTGAATTTTCCATTACCTCTGACTGGGCTGAGGCTTAAACTGGCACAAAGGGGCAGGACTGGTAAGCTGGCCTGGCCTTGATTTGTCCATTTGTTTAACAAAATGCTAAAGAGGCATTGGGAACATACACCAGATTCAGGACTTGCTGATTCCCACTGGGAATCCCACTTCCCACTGGGAGAGTCCTTCTTAATTTGGAGGCTCTTCTTATGGCACTGCCAGCCCAGAATCATCCTGCATGTAATGGAGGAGGAATGAAAAGAGCTAAAATGGAGTAAAAATCTGAACAGCTGACTTTACAGCAAAGATATGTAGAAAAGAGTTAGACCCTGTAGACTAAGAATTAATATTTTGTTGTCCAGTCGAAGAAGACAATTAAAATGGTGAGATTTCTATGAAATCCTTTGGAAAATTTGATGAACAAGTTGTGAGGCTAACCAGCCATGTTGTGAGAAGGAAATGATGCAATTTACCAAAACCTCAGGAGACTTGGGTAAATTTACTGATAGCTCCTTGCCCCTACAAGACCAAAAAAAGCCCCAGCAAGTTGCAAAATCCTTGAAATCTGTCTTGTCCACTCAAAAGAGACTTTAGCCCTGTGTACAAGTCTAGTGATTAGTCAAGGACTTAAAATCTGTCTTCTTAGAGTGGCTGGGTCAGGCAGGTTCTGTATTTCATCACAGGGGTAGGACAGGATCTAACCTGGATCTGACCCATAACAGTTAGTTTGTTCTAGAAGCACTGCAAGCAAGATTAAATGACGGTAGTAAATGAACATACGACATGATGAGTGAAGCTAAGCTGTATTTACATTTTCCACTCCAAAAAGTGAAAAAGACAAAAAAAAAAAGAGGGTGGTGGCAGTGGACAGCAATTCAGTATTTATAGAATTCACCCATGTGAACAAAAGATGCAGCTAGTATTTCAGTTGGTGCTATAGTAATTGATGACTTTATGTGGGGTACTTTATTATATACCTCATTTCCAAATTACCTAGCTTATTCAAACAAATCTTTTCAAAATGTATCAATTAGATTAGCTCAGTGCATCAATCAGCAGCATTCAAGAATGTGCTGACTTCAGTTTTTGTGGTGTCTTCTTTGCAGTATTGTTGCTGTTACAAAAATTGTTTCCGTGGTCCTTTCAGATTTCCAAAGTTGGCTGCATCCAAATTCTTCTAGCAGTGGACATTTTGGGTAGTTAGGGATAGCTGTTTCCAAAACCACATTTAATTTATTTATTACCTCATCCCAGAACTTATTTTACCCTAGGGCACAACAAAAACATATGTAACTAATTATCCTGAGAATGTCCACAGCTCCAGTAAGTATGATTCTTTTTTTTTTTTATCCCACTATTTTTCATTCTTTCTGGTGTCTATTACGTCCCACAGAGAAATTTCTGCTGGATAAATTCAGCTTTGAGTTCATGTGCAAATTCATCTATGTTTCAGAATATTCTGTTTCATCTTTTGCTATTCAAATAATAATCTAGACATTGGTCCATGAGCTCTTAAGCCTCTGTCAAGCATTTCAAGGATATCAAAAAAGAAAGTCACAAAATGAAGGCAGCAAGGCCCAGATTTAGTCAGTTTAAATTCCAGTAAGGTCCCCATGCCTGGTGATTCCTCTTGGCTACACATAGCTGAAGATGTAAGGCCAGCCAGGAGAAAACATTAGGCAAGAGGAATAAACTGGAATTTAACCAGTACAAATGAGATCTCATGCCTCTGATTTTGATTAAAAAAGCAAACCACAACAACTCTGAATTCGTCAGGACAGAAAGCTGTCTTATGAGCCTGAATTTTGTTTAAATGAAGATATTTTCACTGTCTTCCTTCCAAAACAGAGAGAGAATAAATACAAAAAACTTATTGAACAGCAGTGGAGTCATAGGAAGAATAAAGTCGGGCATTCTGATTAGAAATCTTTTTGTTTGAATATCTGTGATGTTTGATGTTCTGTGATTTCCTGAGTGAATCCTTTATTCTAGGACTGTGATAGGGAGCGGTTAAAAAAAAACAAAAAAAGGAAAAAAACCCAGCCCCAAACCAACAACGAAAACTTATAGTAGAGTTTGGAGAAACTTTCAGGCAGATGGGTGCTAATTCTTTCTCAGCCATACAGATTTTCTATACTTCATTGCCACAGAATACTCTTTCAACTTGCTCATGGGAGTCAGGAGAGCTGCACATTAAAAGTATGCTGGCCCCAGTTCAATACAGTGTAAAGAACCAAACCTGTTCAGTCTAAATATTAGAAGCAGCTTAATTCTCACGGAGAGGAGTTCTACCTATGCTAATTTATCTTATCAGAAAGCCTGGTAAATTAGCCTGAAGCAGCCATCACCAGACTGTCTAAAAATTGGATGTGCATAATGTAGAGAAGGTACTAAGTGCTTTCAGGTCTCATTTACTTTGCTGAAGATGTGGGAGCTCAACACATTTCATATTCAGGCTCTTGACTAAAGGTAAGATACTAGTGTCAGTGAAGGCAATGGCAAAGCTCCCCTGAATTCAGTGAGACAAGATTAGCCTGACTGGGCTAATAAAGGACAGGTACTTCTTCAATACAGGAGCAGTTTCACTGCAGCATTCGGTGTACCTGACAACAGAAGATGACTCTACAGCCAAAACGTATGGAGTTGCTGGTAGCATTGCCATGTGAGAGCGAGTTCTCACTCAAGCCGTTTGGTTTTCATCCTGTAAACAAGGGGATTTAATATCTGCCATTTTACATTTGTAAACTCCTCTCATAATTTTTCCATAACTATAAAAAGGAATAATTTAGCCTGCTTTTTTTTAATTAGTCAAATGGCAATAGTGGGCTTGGTTCCCTAAGACACTTACAAGTCAGTGTGCCCCCAGAGATATTAATCTCCCAGACACATATAGCAAAAGCAGGTTTAACGGACAACATAGAAAAAAAGACCTGCTCCAGATTTCTTAACTTATTTTGATGCTGAGTTTCCACTTATTGTGTTTGCCGGACTTCTAGGGGACAATTGGGAATGTGAACCACATTTGAGGGACTTTATACACAAACGTATCCTGCATGGTCTTGCTCTGTGTGCGTGTCATTTGTTTTACTTGTCCATTGAAGCTAATGAGCCTATCCACAAGAGTAAATATAAGATGATAAAAACTTCCCCATTCAGACCCTAACTCACATCTCAAGATGTGTGACCAAATGTCGGACATTCCACTCAGAAGTCCAGATGAGCTCATCCCAGATAGCTCACTGTGTTTCCATCTGGTTCAGATTTGAAGAAAACTATTTAGTTGGAAGAAGAAAAACACATTTTGTATCATTTTAATGCTGAACAGATTTAGTGACATACTTGCTTATTTAATCTACAGCATTGCAGAGTCTAATGAACTGAGTAAGATACATATCTTGGCTCCAGTTCTGTTCTAAGAGACACCAGAGAAGCCCCAATTGACTTAAATGGAATAGCATCTTTGTTAACTGCAAAACGTATTCCAATGAAAAAAAGTGTACAAGCATGGTATGTATATAAGTATTTCAAACTATCGAAAATTACTGAACAGTTTATCTGCATTTATGTCTCGTGTGTATTTTTTTAGAGGAACAATTTTGTTTAGTCAATAAAGTAGTCTGTTTTTTTCAGCTGAGGAATTTTAGCATGTAACTCCCACTCTGATAGATGAAGAAAGAACAGGTACGCGAATCTTCCAAATGCTGATTGGGGAGTGAAATCCAGTGTTATGCTGCACATCACACGCTGCTATTGTGTGTGCCAGATAGGTTACCTTTGATATAATACAGCCTGGGCTTGGGGGATGCCAAGAACCTATTAAAGAGTTTGTGGCCATCTGCTACCCTTCAGGAATATGGGTTTTTTCGGGATGGTCCAAAAATGCTTCCTCTCTGTTGTACCAAAGATGCAGAGGGACAATTCAAATAAAAAATAGGTGTTCCCATATCACAGCTTTTGCAGGGAATTCACAGCTTCTGGTGACCTCATCAGGAGAAACTATCAGGTGGCAGCAAATGCCATAATCCTGTTTAAATTGGCATTGCCATTGGAATAAAAAATCTTGTTCTGTCCGTCTCCAGCTGCTCATTGATTCCCAGTTCTGCTCCAAACTTTTTTCCTGTTGCACATGTTTGGGAGGCCTCATGGTGAACAAGACCAAGGGAGAAGCTTGGCGAAAGCTATCCTGTTGTTTGTGTGGGAAGGGACCATACAGACAAGAGATGAAGGTGGGAAAGAGAAGTATAAACTGCATCAAGGGTGAGATCCATATTTTTAGTGGGAGTTCCGTTTCATGCTGGTTAAAGTGTGTCACAGTACACTTGAGGGTACGTTTTCAGCTCTCAGAGGTGAAAGGGCTACTTTGCCAGTTCAGCTACAGTAAGAACTCATTTTAGTGTCTCTAGGTCTGCTCTTCACCTACAGCTCAGTTGTTTGCAATATTTTTTTTTAGATTCAATGCTAAGTAATGCATACACAACCCTACGAGTAATACTGCAGAAAAATACAGGGGTTCAGGAAAAAGTGAGTCTAATTTTTGTTTACAAGTTGGGTTTGTTGTACAGTTCAGTTTTCTTAAATGTTGCTGTCGATTTATTTTTCTACAGCTGTGTTTTCATCAAAGTTGTGGTATAAAGGCCTTGATTCTTAAGTGTCGAGCCTGGAGTTCTGTTTTCAGTGCAACTGATGAGAAAAAACTGGAGGGCTGCTTCTTTTCAAAAAAGATTATACAATAATGAACCGTACAGAGAACGTTATTTGAGCACTCAAGTATAAAACATTAGGAGTCTTTTGACAAGTCTTTTTTTGTCAGAAAATGTGATTTTGTTGCAGCATTCAAATACTGAAATGTCAGTTCACCAAAATTTGGCAAAATAGCTTCTCCACATGATATATGGAGAGAAGGAGAGATCAAGCTAAGAGAAAGGCCTTGGCTTTCTACCAGGTGTGGAAAACCAACTTTCCGACCCCAGCCTGGTTAGCGAAAGCTCTCTAGAGTGTTTCCACCCTTTGCTGGGGGATGCAGCCGCTATGAACCTTCTCTCGGGGCTTTGCCTCAGAGATGTGCTTTATTTTCACTGAAAAGGTCGCAGATTGCATTTGCATGCATACAGAAACAAATTTTGGAACTAGACACAGTTTAATGAAACAGAAATCCAATTTTCCAGTCAGTCTTCCTTGCTACGCTTTGTCACCAGCTGAACAAAATGAAAAAGGAAGTAAAAAGTAGCATTCTCTAAAAAGAAACAGACTCAAGGGAACATATCTGAAACAGGTATAAATGCCAAATTTCCATTGCCATAAAATGATTAAGGAGAAGAACTTAGCAGCGGAGAAGTTCTGTTCCCTTCATCACGGACAGACTGAAAGTGGGAAATTTTCTTATAAAGATGCCAGAGCATTTAACTGCCTTTCTAAATGTCATATGAAGGCTGAAGCATGCATTGTGCCATGTGCAATGATTACAGCAATGGCACAGTCAATAAAGAAGGCAGAAGCAGAGGATGCACATTTGCTCTGAGTTCTTTTCAATTAAACTGTTGGGCATAGAGATTCACAGGTGTTAACGTGATCTCTTTTATGGCATGCTGACAGTCACCCTTAATAATCACTTGGACATTTTTGGAGACCTGGGCAAAGAAGGAGAGGGAGTTAACCCTGCTTCTTTTTCCCTTTCTATTTAGCTGCAGAAAGTTCTTGTGAAGAGTCCTCCACTCCCTTGTTCTGAATCTTTCATGGTGGTAAAAGTCCATTTGGTAGAACAGAAAAAAAGGTGATTTCATTATTCTTACTTAAAACTGACTCCTAGTTTCTTAAGGGCAACACAAGACAAAAAAACTTAAGAGGAGAGGGAGAACAGGACAGCAAAACAGCAGCAGAGTCCTTTTCTCATCCTATTTCTTCCAAGCCTGCTGTTAGAGAAAGAAAAAAATTAGCAGAAAGCCTTATCAGCCACTCCGAGACCTGGCAAATTTACACTAGTGTTGGGCTGTCAAAGCCAGCGCTCTTGGTTATCTTGATGGTTGAAGGCTTGCAGCAGTGTTGCAAAAGAAACAGTTTAGTACAGACTAACTAAACAGACTGCAAGAATAGAGAAAGATTAACTGAACTGGAGAAGGAAAAGCAGATAGGAGGGAGCGGCTGGGAACAGGAACCTTAGCCTCACTTGCTGCGTACCATTCAGAAGTTAACAGAAGCTAGTAGAAATGGGATTATCTTTTGGATCCTTCCCATCGACTCTGTCTGCCCACGTCATCTCTTAGCATGAGGAGAATTAAGGTCCAACAATGCCTCAAAGAACACTCAAGTCCCAGCAGACAGTGGGCATTTTGTGCCACGAAGGTAAATCTCACTCCTTTCAGCCCTCTTGGCACTGAACTATGTACACAAAAGGGCAATAAACAGAAAAGGATTATCCTTTTGTTGTTTGCCAAGTAAGCCAAATTTCCTGCTCATCAGTTGTGGGCCATTCCTCTTGTTTCTCGTATGTAATTTCACTGAGCACTTAATTCAGGATTTTTCTCTGAACTTCTTAAGCCTTTTTGTCTATAATCTTCCCTGACTTTATAAACTCTTCTATAAAACAGGCAGAGGGAGACTTTTGTTATTTGGACATTGATGTGTCCATGCAACATATCTTGTTAGTTTTGGATTAGCGGTTTTGGTCCACTGACTTCACCACTACTAGTTTCCTTTAAAAATAAATAAATGATTATTCTACAAGGATTTTTTCATTGTCTTCTAAAAAATCTGATATTGTCTGCTGTCAGAAAGGGCCACTGAATGCTGATACACCAGAAATCACAGGGCTTCTGGGATAGTGCACTGCCAGTTTCTAAGGGTATATCCCTTTCACGAATATGCCTTGCAAAATATCTTGAGACTGTCTTATGGAAATCACTGTGGAAGTGTCATTGTGCTATGTGCCTGTCTTCTTAAAGATTCGTAATAAACAGAAATACGTTAAGGATATATTCAGACAGTAGTCTCAGCAGAATCAGTTATAAGATGCCAGCTACGCCCTAGCCAGTGTATCCAGTACTCACAGAAGCGATCATGCATCAGCACAGGGTTCAGCCGGGGCAATGGGAACTACCTGGGACCCTGGCATGCAGTTGGGTCTCCAGCCATCATGTTGGCCTTCCTCTCTGAAGGAAAGCTAGCACGGGCACGCCAAGTCTTGCAGCATCCATTTCTTCCTACTGTCATGTAAAATGGGAGTAAGAAGTGAAAACATTATGCAAAGAACACTGTAGGGAAGACTAAGCAAAAATTGTTCTACAAATGTCATCATCAGATTTCCTCTTTTTGCTTCCGTAAATTACAGCACTAGGAGAAGAGGGGAAGGGAGAAGGAGGGAAGCGGGCTTATGGCCAAATTTTTGTCAGCCATTTAAATGGTAGTCCAAACATAGATTAGAAAGTCTTCTGTTAAGAAATTATTTTTTTCAAAGTTTAATGCTGGGTTTTATTACACTGCCTCAGTAACACAATCAGCTCTGAAATGGGAATAGTCACACTCTAGTGCATATTACCTCTTCATGGTGCAAAGGACTACCCTGTTACAAATGACATTTCCTTCCAACAGGCAGAAAACTAGCAATTTTTAGTTTATCTGGTGTTCTGCGTAGCTGATGGAGAAGCTACCATAAAAAATGGCCCAAAGAAAGACAAAATAAGGAGATGGAAGGAAAAATCAGTAGTCCTTTCATATTTAGTTTTACACGCTAGAACTTCAAGTGTTCAGGGTCCTGTGACTCTGAGTCATGCCTGTGTTCTCCGAGACGTGTTGGCTTCCCTTCCAGCTCCACTTCTCTGCATCATTCTCCAGTTCAGTTACTCATATAAAATCACATTTCAAAAACCTGCTTTCTTCCTCTACTGAGTGCTACCATGTGTACCACTAATAAAACTTAATTAGTATGGCTGCAATGCCACGAGGTGGGTCTCATGACTGGAGTGTGAGCATCTGTGGCAGCAGCTTGGTCTGGGCTGGGAGAGTGGGGTGAGGAGGTGCTGCATGCCACTTTTCTCACCGAAGAGGTCTGGTGAGCGCCGAGCCTTACCTATGCACAGGGGTCACATCTGTGAAATTCTCAAAGAGGAACCTTTTACGGAACTCCTGGTCATGTTATGCAACTGACTGGGGCATCTATTTGGTAGTATTAAGAAGAAAAGAAATCTTGTGTGACTTCAATTTGGATTTGCTAGGTATCTAATTCTGAACTCTAAAAGAGGCTCTAAAAACAAGAATGAGCTTTTAAATACAGAAAGCCTTGCACTCGGAGGGGGGGATGACTTAAAATAGGAGCTCAGTCTAACAGAGGATGAGGTGTGCTCTATGATTTTGTTACCTTATGCAATCAGAATACGGCATGAAATGATAAAAGGAAATGAGCGAGCTAGCTCTCTAAAGCCTAAAGCAGTTCTAGGCATAGTTAAGTAGGAACAGAAACTTAACATGAGAACCATTAATGAAAACTGGGAACTGTTCAAGTATCTACTGCTGCTTTGTCCATGCACAGCATAAAGGAGAAGTAAATGGAAACAAGACTAAGTTACAAGTCAACATATACAGGTGATAAATGTCAGCCAGAAGAATAAATGGACAGTTTAGAGTCAATTCTGTCTTGTGTTCGCAATGGAGCAGGAATATGTATTCTCTCAGCTGGACAGCAAACAGCGTCATGCTGTGCCATTAGCTACCTCATGCATGACTGCGTACATGCCCTCAGCACGGCATGTATCAAGTGAAGCACAGGTCTGATGCATGCCGAGCATATGGGAGGAAATCTTCGAAAACTAAATTTAAATTCAACAGGCCTGATTACCTCAAGGCAGACTTGCTGCTCTGTCACTGCAAGATACCTGCCTACGTATCTAACTAACCAGATCACTTACCACCTTTCTGCTTTCTTTTCTCTCACCAGTAAAAAAACTGGTAAAAAAAAGGGAAAAAACACATGAACCAGAAAAATACTGAGAACCCAAAAACTGTTGAAGCAGGGAGATAATTTTGAAATGTTTTCGATGAAAATATTAACCTTTTTCCCTGGCTCTAGTTGAGTGCATGAAAAAGACCTGCTATGTTCTGGCGCTTCCTACACCATTCAGGTTGCAGCCAAGGGGAAGCATGGGTGGCTTTTTTCGCTTGCGGGTTTTTTGACAGGATTGTTCAGTCTTCATCTTTGTATTCCCATTAGAACTTCACACAGTGCAAACCTGAGTTTCCAAGCACGTCCTTGGTAATTAACACTTAAAATAGAAATGTCTCAACATTGACCTCATTGCTTGCTCTCTGCCCTCCAAACCTCCCAGTGATATAGCGGATTCTAAGAAAGGGAAGTGAGATGTGCAGGCAAGTTCCAAGAGAGGGATTGGCTCCATGAAGACCTGAATCCAGGAGAGAGGCTAAGCAAACGAAGGTCCAGCAGAGGAGCTGTCTCTCAGCTGCCGCTGTATCCATGCTGTTGTGAACACCACTTTTTCTCTCGTTATAACAAAGCTCTAATAACAGTACTATCTAACTTCCACTTTTTGTGTTTTCTTTGGAGATAAAAACTGCCAAAAGGAAATTCTTTTGCCTATGGCCAAGTAATGTTATTTGAAATTCCTGTGTTAGACGGAGGTTGCTAAAATCCCTTTGGAATCTCCCTTGTGCCGTGTTTCTGTACAAACACAGCATGGCACTATGTTAAATCACCATGGTTGAATGATTTCTGAAATCCATGACACAAGGAATATAGATTGATCATATGGATTGAATCACAATAGACAGGAAACACTAACACAGAATATATCTTCTTTAATTAGGAAAACGTTCTGTCTCAGGTACTCCAAAAGTGAAGTTAATTCATGTAAACATTTTACATCTGGGCAGACTTAAAAATGCATCAGCACAGAATATTTTAAAGTTGCAGCTTCCTAGGGGAAACTCAATAATTTTTTAGGGCCAAACACTGAAGCCAGTAAGATTTTCCTCTGTAGAATCAGAATAAAACAAAACAGCCCCCATCTCTCCCCTTGACTATTGACGACAGGCACCAGCGCTCTGCAAACGAAAACAGAAAATGAGCACTAATGAATTTTGAAGTGAACTTGCCAAGTTACAATACTGTCCTCATTTAAGTCTCTTCTAAGAATTTTTCCAAGGTATTCACAGGAAATAAATAGCTTACGAAAACAGCAGTATAATTCCAGTGGAACCATTGACATACCCAGGAGCATAAGTCAAAGCTTTTTCATGTGAGTGAGAGTCTCCATAGCCACAGACAGAACAGCACACGTTTCATCGATCTGGGGGTTACTTTGGCAAACAGATGTGGGTACAGCTGCTTGCTTTACCCCAACCTCCTCTGAAAGTCTTCAGTACTTTCAGGATGATCCATTCAGTTCCTTTGGGTACCCTTCCATGCAGGGATGACCAAGCCAATTCTGAACCTTTTCATACCAAAATAATTTCTAAAGCCAAGTTTCAGATACTAAAAAATGGCTCCTGAATGAGCAATCCTGGTTTCTGGAAGCAGGATAATCTCATTAGCAAGGCACAGGTCGCTTTCCAGAACGGCTGACTAGCCAAGCAAGCATGGCGGTTGTTTTCCCAGTGCCTGCTGTGCTGCTACATGATGAAGTTGGGTAGATTTATGTGTCCCCGCACTGAGCTGCTTAGTTATAACCACCAGCTCTCAGTTTTTTGGGTGTAAAATGAAAGCAGTAATAGCCTCCTCCTGCTTTAAGCACATGTGGAGGGGAAAATGTTAGAAGACAGAAAAACATGTGGGTGTTTCTTGTAAAGGGTATTAGACCTGTCCAGTATCTCAGATCCCTCTGTCTGACAACTTTGTGAATTTTGAACCTGATTGATGCCAACTGGCCATGTGATTTCATAATTTTGTCCACAGTCCTGCTTTTATCCTGTTTTCCTCCTATTAGTCACACTTACGTTTGCAGAGTGCAACAGCCCAGAGGGATGGTGAGAAAGGGGAGAGACAGGGTTATCACAGAGATGATGCAGGGGCTCGTGAGGTACAGAAGGCCTCAAACGCAGCGGAAAGCTGGCTGGGTCAGCAGGTTTCCAGCCACTTCCTTCTTCTGCTGCTACCGCAGCAGGATGTGAGATGGGAGGCACCCTATGTTGAGACCCATCCTGAAACTCAGATGATTCTCCCCTGACCGCTCAGTGTGCTTCTATCAGTAGAGCATGCTGGCAATGCCACTCAAGGCAGTCGTACCGGACGGAAGGACGTCGTTGAGCAACCTGCTCAGTTAGAAGACTGGATACACATAATGACTGGTTTTGTATATGAACAAAGAAATATGCTGTCCTGCCAAGGTAAAGAGAAAGCAGCTCTCTGAGTATGTTAAAAGTGCAGGCAAAACTCCTCTCTGTATCCCCTCTCCCCTTGCGTGAGTAAGAGGTCTCACACATAATGTATGTTCCACATGTCACTGACTCATTTTTCTTCTCTTACTAAGATCACCTTTAAAGCAAAACTTCAGTCTTTAAAAGCAAGTCCTTGCCCTTTTATATTTAGCAAAAGTAAGTGGCTTCTCTAAAATCTGTCTGAATTTCTCTGCAGTGGGTTTGTGGAGGTTATATCACAGATCTGACAGTCATAGCGAAAGAGGAATATGACCTGCTCCATATATGAACGAGGAAGTCTACTCTTCTACGTAGAGTTAGTGAATTTCAGATGAAAGATCTGAATAACTTCCTTTTTCCACTTCAAGCTAAAAATAACATAGCCCAGCCCAGAAGACAGAGGGATAGAGAGGGACAGGGATAAAGTAGAAGACTGTCAATCCTGCGGCTCAGGAGGTCAAAGCACTTGAAGATCATCACACACTGATGCTGTAAATCAGACCCAGTGAAAGTCTTGCAAGTGCTTATCATACTATTCAAACATACTCTTAAACCTTTCCGCACTGTTACTCTGCCTCCATCCCACATCATATTAGCTCTTTCAGCAATACATTTCCAGAAAAGAGGACCCCATGTAAGAATTGTTAATTAAATTATCTCTGCCTGGTACTGTAATGAAGCAGAACTACGTCCATTTTTATTGAAATCAGTTACATTTTGTCTGCCCTTCATGCCTGGTTTTGAGACATCTTACATTGGGAGGTGAAGAGACTGAGTTTTCAATATGTATTTCTAGATATTGTCTTTCTGTGAGCCATATGGCTACAGTTTTGGGCCTCTAAACAGAGTCCGAATGTTTCTCTGGACATGTTTAAATTGTATGGCAGGTACGTGCTGTGAAGCACCTCAAGGTTGCTGTTCCCTCGTTGTCTGATTCAAGCACATGGCTGAGCTGTGTGTTGGCTTCCTCCTGCCCATGAGTCCCTCCCAGGAGCTGGTAGGGAGACAGCGAGCATCTGATTTTCACTGAACTGTGACCTGGCACATGGGTGTGTGGGCCGATGCCCCTTTTGCATGCTGGGGAACCTATGTCTCATATTTGTGGGTCTTTGATGAGAATCTCAGAGATGACTGATAACTTCATTGATTATTCTCTGCCTCTTAGCAGGAGGGTGGAGCTAAGTGGTGGAATTCAGGACATAAAACACCAACCTGAGAAGACAAGCAATTGACTTGGCTAAGAGTTTCTGTACTTGGCATTGCTTCAACAGCTTCTAGAATAGTGCAGTCCTAGTTTTTACCATTCAAGAGGATCCACAGCAATGGCTAAAGTACTGGAGGGTGTACAGAGACTCAAAGGAGCTCAACCTATGTATCAGGTAGGTGATAAAGTTAGGGGAGAGTCTGCAAGTCACGCTCAGTGAGGAAGAAACAATTTGATGATACAGGTCTTTCCAATCCAATAAACAAAAGTACAAGACATAGTAGATGTAATCTGAGGCCTCCTCTAAAAGCTCAGCAGAAAAGAAAGTCCTTCCCAACAGCTGCACTTTGGTCCAACTGAGACAGTCGTGGAGGGAATGGTTGCTTCTGCTGAATCAAGGGCAGGCACCGTCTCCAGCAAGAGAAGCTGCGGCTGAGACCCTGATTCAGCCTCAGCAACAAGGACACGCTATTGCACCAAATGCACTGTACGTTAGAGAAGAAGCGAGGCAAGATAATGGCTGACAGGTCACCTCTGAATTGCTGAGGGATTCTCAAGAAGTCTGGATCAATTTTAGTATCACAGACTGGGCCTGGTAAAGCAGTCTTTTTAACATGTATTAGGATTGAGCAAACAGGGGCAAAAGAGAAACAAATCTCATGTTGGCCCTTGGAGAAAGAAACTTTTTTTTTTTTCATTTTTCGGTGCTCTGACTATTGAATTTGGCAAAGTAGGGTCAGAAGCAGAGACACAGAAATTCCATGATACAGCTTGCTCCCACAGACATCTGACAAATTCTGGAGCAACAAGGAAATTATTTCTGGTCTCATGATAATTCAAAATTAGCATTTCAGGTAAAAGAGGGTTAGAGAATTTCAGATCTCTAGCCAAATTTGAAGTAAAATGTTAAAGAATTTTCTATCACACACCATTTCAAACTGATAATAGATCCTGGCATCAAAACTAGTATTGATCAAAACTCAGGCAGTAGACTCCCATTGACTGCAAGAAGTGCTGGGCTTATAAAACAGGCTGAAAGTTTCTTGTAGAGTAAAAAAAGAGGGCCACTTACTTTCAGAATATTTTCTCTTCTTTTCTTGAAATTATTAGATTTGGTCAGGAAAAACTTCTATTTAACTGAGTGTATAGTGTATACTGAAAATGTTTGTTTGCATAATGGAACTTTTAGAGAATGGAAAAAGTCATCACAAAATCTTTAAGGAAATTCTTTAGCTTCAGCTCTACTGATGCATCACTCTGATTGGCCTGATGTAGAAAAATGCAAGGTAAGGCAGACTTCCAAAATTGTATTCTCCATATAAAGGGAAAACTAAGCAAAACTAACTACAGAATATTCATTGCCATTAAATTTTCTCCATTGTTTTTTTGAAGAGTAACATTTAACTGGTCAAATTTCAACACATAATTAAATTGCACCTGAAATCCACCTCTTGCCTAAACTGACATAGACCATCATACCGTTTCACACCTCAGTGCTACCTGCATTCCTTTACTGAACAAAACAATTCTGATGGGCAGCTGGTGTATTTGTTTGTAAACCAGTTTTGAACTCTTTAAGGAAAAAGTTGCTCAATGAAAATCATAAAGGCAGCTACACATATAGTGCACAAATTCCTCAGTTTTAGTTTGATGCAAACCTAGCTTGTTAATAAAGTCGTCACACAGAACTATTGTAGCGTCATGATAGTGGGGAAAAAGATAAAATCTATGGAATGAATACATCACTTCGTAAGTTATAATAAGTGCAATAGTTGACTATAACTACAAGACCCTGAAATTATTATGGATTAGCATCTTTAACATAAACTTAATTTTTCTAATGCGATTCATAACCAATTTTTCATTAGCAATAATTTACAACAGTAAAAAAATTGAAACAGCACATTTTTCCTAAAAAGAAACGATGCTAAAGTGAAAGTGAAGACATTTAATAAGGACAATTAGTTGAAAAAGTTTTCTATACATATCTTCGAAAAATATATATTACTTTGTACATCCTTAGTAGTAGAGGCTGTTTTGTCTCCTTTGTATTGCCTTAAGAAATAATTCGGATGTTAATAATTAAGAAAACATCCTTGGTTCTGAGTAGCAAGGGGTAAGGGATGATTCCCAGACATCACAAATGCATTAACTATAATTTTTTATATATCTGTATATAAAATCAAGGGTTAAAAGTAATGACCGGAGAGGACCACAAACAACATGTTTAGCTATTATTAAAGGAAACTTAGAAATAATACAGAAAATCCGTAAATGTTCAGTAAGTGGTTTTGTTCTTTTCTAGGGGAGGGGGAATGCAATACTGTATTCACATAATCTGTTGACAAAATACTTTCCACTACAGCAGTTTTCAAGGCATCTCTATGCACTATATAGAAATGGCAGCTTTTTGCTGCTCCATTATCCCACCTGTCTTGAACTCCTCTCTCAGGACAGACTAAATCACTTTCTGAAAGCGCCTAAAGACAGAGAAGTTTAATTTCTTCCTCTGGGTCAAAGAACATGAATTTCTGTTGTAAAGTTGTATTCCTCGTCAGGGCTCAATAAAAAAAAAAAACCAAAAAAAACCCCGAAAGCGCTAGTCAGCCACACAGGCTGCAGTCAGAGGAACAAAGTGACCTGAACACAAACAGGGACAAGTAATCTCAGGATGAATCAGGTGAGGGAAGTTCTTTTTTAAAATGGGAAAATAGTTATGCTGTTTGCCAAGACTATTGGTAAGATGTTATCTGGAAACTCTGTTCACTCATGTTTGAGAATTCAGTCTTGCGTATAGGTAGAGCAGGCACCTGGATGAAATGGGGAAAATTGCTCTTGTAGAGCAGGCATGAAGGAGCTTGTCTTGTTTATCATAGCAAAAGAAAGACTGGGATGTGATATGATTGCTTTCTGGAAACACATCAGAGGGCTGAGCACCACGAGAGGAGAAAGATATGTGAACTAACAGCATATACAGGAAATGGAAGATCAGTAGGTAGATAGATACATGTATAGATAGATAAATAGTCACATTCAAAGTGACTCTTTCCTGTAGCAACCGCATCAGAGGCTCAAACAGTTGGAAGCTGAAACAAGAATAATTCAAATTCAGATTAAAATTTTAATTGTGATGGTAGTTGTACAAATTTATCAGTTTGCAGTACATTCTGCCTCAGTGGAAACTTTGAAATGAAAATGGCAGATTTTCTCTAAAAGATGTACTTTTGATCATTCATAGTGCTGCTCTTGAATCAGGAACTGATTCATGGAAATCATACAGCTCTTATTTTGCTGTGTGTCGACTAGACAATTCCCATAGTGCCTAAAATCTTCTTGCTATCACTCTACTTATTTACTTTACACCTCCTTTTAAATCACAACAACCATGTACATCAGACTCAATGGAAAAAAAAATTGGGTCCTATGCTTTAGCACTTCCGTGAAACAAAAATCCATTGTTTTATATGTCTTTAATCTGTCTTCTTGAATAGTTTTATTTCATACATGATGACAGTTCAGCAGACTGTTGTTAGCTCACAATAACAGATTATATTCCAATATTTTTTGTGTAGCTTCCTTTGCTGAGGAGGCCAGGCTCTAGGTTAATTTCTGGAAGTAACTTTGGAAACTAACTTTCAGGCAATACTCCAAGAAAAAGAGGCACATGTTGAGGAACTGACATAACTTTTTAACACCACAACCAGCATATTTCTTCAGGCAAACCCAGCCAAAAGAAGTTGCCAAAATCAATATTGATCTGGTCCTTCATCCAATCAACAAATGCCATTGTTTATAAGATATAGCTTTTCTTGGTTAAAGTTCAAAGCTAAACGCCAAGAATTTCAAAACTATTCAAACGAGAGGATTTAGGTTTCCAGAAACTCTGGCTTGCTGTCAGCCTCAGTGGGTATTCTGAGCCATCAGAACTTTATCCAAAGAACCTCCACAGTTTTTATACAGAAACTAATGGTGAAATGACAGCAAAGGGAAGGTGGGTGCATGCAGATGTGCATATGTATGTGACATATGCACACAAAAAGGTACTTTACAAATCTTATACCAAAAAATGGCACTTCAGATTTTTCTGGATCACTGAAGTTTAGTTTGAGACTAAGAAAAGAGAATGATGCAGCACGATTAAATGAAATTTGCAGGATCTCCTGCGGTTTGATAAAATGTCTACTCTTTCAATCCAGCAAAATAAAAATTGTGTTGGGTTCAAAATTCCACGAGCTTGGGTTTTATAATCGTAAATCCATTGAATCATTGCATAAGCATGAGATTTATTTAACCTTTTCCTTAAGATGTTTCTTTAACAGAACCAGTCAAATATTCCTGAATTTTCCATGGTAATAATATGTCTGGAATTACATAAACCCAGAAAAGGCAATGCAAATGTTTATCTCTCTTAGCAAGAGATTTGCGCAATTCCAGTCAAGGATTATGTTCCAGAATCTGGGCACCCTATAGGAGCTTTAGATAACATGCAGACAGGTAGGCCGTATGGCAAAAAAGCAAGTTTTCAATCAATCTTCAGCAACCTCTATATGCAAGAGCTGTGGTTCTGAAAGTTCTGAGTAGTAATCTGTGTTCTAAATAGCACTGTCAAAGGGTTCTTGAAATATTAGTGCATACTGCTGCCTAGCTTTGGTAGGCCATTTAGGTAATGCTGAAGCCTCTTGCTTAGATATTGAATAGTAAAATTTGGTTTATTTTCATAGCCTTTAAATTCCCGGAACCACAGCACAGACATCTGATTGTTAACAAGCTTATGTGGTACTCTGAGGCTCCTGCTTTGGTTTTTCCTTAGATTTAGGATTTTTGCTTTCCTAGCTTTAAGGTGAAGTGGTTGGAACTGATTATAATTTCCAGTGTTCACTCACTCCTAAAGAAAGCCTCTACATGCCTATTTGCTTAAAAATCTGGTTATTCATTGTTCTGAGTGGAGACAGCGCTGCCTTCTCCTCACTTTTAGCATTTCAGTGGCCCAAGACAGTCTAAAGGATCATCGCAGTTCCTCTTTGGGCCTCCGCATGCATGGGACTTAAAGTTTCTGTCTTGTGACACAACATACAGCATTGGTTTAAATTCCCCCTTACTGAGTGTGTTACATGGTAATCCTGGATACGACTGAGGACTGAGCCATTATCTTACCATCTTCTTAAAAATGAGAGGTATTTTTTTGTAAGCAGGAATGCCTGTGTAAATAAACACAAATTGCATTAGTTTCACTTAGCTTTTTGAAGTCTTCTCCCTGATAAATTATGATAAATTATATAGTCCGGTATCCAGTAATCAGGCTGCAGGATGAATAACCTAGCACATCACAGAGTGGGAATTTGTTACAAATATACAAAAAGGGCATTGCCTTTTTAGATATTCTGAGAATCCTTTGGGTCTTCTTCTAAGCAGAAAAAAATAAGAATCCGTGCAGTTTACTGATGAACACTCATAGAGGATAGATCCAGTTCTTCCAGAAATTGTGCATTATTATGGTCTTAAGCTATGCTAAGCCTTAACTGCTGGGTTTCATAGTCCTGGCATAGACTCTGTGGTAAGACATACATTTCATGCAGCTAGTGTCATGATTTATGAAAAAAACAAACCCAAACCCCAAGATTTTTTCTCAAAGAAACCCTCTTGTCCCTAGATGCCACGTTATTAAACTCCATCAAACTAACTTTTAAGTGGAGCTTCAAAATGAGCATCCCACTTGTATGTTAGTAGGCAGAGAAATACCTGCTTACCCCTAGTCTTTACCTGAAGGTCAATCATATTTTCTTTATCAGGTGTCACTTGTTCTGCTTTTATGGCAAGCAAAGATACAGACCTCTTCCTCTACCCCGTCAGTCCACCAGCATGGCCAGCCCTCCCTCCTTCCAAAAACGTAGGCACTTTCTATCCACCTCAGCTCAGAACTCCGACCCACCACACAAAACAAGGAGTGGGGCATAGTACCATGAAAAGCTCCCAGCAGCGTCTTGGACACACCACCACCGAGTATTCAGTGGGGAAGGGACAGGCGGGAGGACAAGCTCCTACGCTGAACTGGTCAGGAGGGGCATTTCGCAGCAGGAGAGGGCTCTGATGGCCAGCCTGCTTAACAGGGGACAATCCAGCCTTCTGCTGTGGTTGCACACACTGCCTTACAGATTGAGTGCTTTGCATTGTGGTGGCCTCATGTGAAAGTCTCACACGCTTGAAAGCGATGAGGAGACGCTGCTGGTGTTTTTCAGCTCTTATGGTTGTAAGGTGCTATAAGCCAGTTGGACCTGTGGGATCTGGGAAGCAGTGGTGGACTGGGTATGTACTGAAGCATGGCTACACTTACCACATTTATCTGCTAATAACCTATTATGAATTGTCTCCACCTGTTCCTACTTGATTCAGGGTTTTATAAAGGGCTCCTAAATAAGTGCTTCACTGGGATGAACAACGATTTATAAGGCTACATATTTTTTCAGCATTTTAGGATCAACTGTGTCTGTACAGCAAAACCCAGAAAACTCTACCCTCCTCAGACTTTGATTTTTTGAAGATCTTCCTGGATCTTGCTTAAAAGTAGGTGCACTGTTCACTTTTCTCGCCTCTGAGATACAGAAGACCAATCTGGAGTGGACATCCAATGATATATTTTGTTTTTAGGGAGATGTTTAAAAATATTTGAAATCTATTGCCAGTAAATATTCATAAAATTCCCCGCAGAAAATCTTGTTCCCAGAAGTTGCCATAGGTGACATGGAAATTCAGGAATGATAAATGTTTCTTTTTGCTGACGATTTCACATTTTCTTCTTGCTGCTGACATTTAGACAAAGTTTTCTGCTGACATTAGAAAAAAAAAATTATTTTCTCTGTCCAGACGTTCCTGGCCAAAACATCGCTTTTGTGCTTGCTTTTACATTCTTAAGTTCCCAGTTGTCCTAAACAAATTCTTTTTTATTGATCTAATGATTAGTAGGTTCAGATTCTCCCTGGTTATTCTTTCACTTTATGCCTTATATCTGTAACTGTAGTAGGAAAGCTCAGCTGTTTCATTTTAATACTTGTACTAATCTTCCTTTCTGTCTGTCTAGCCACACGAAAACTTTCACTTGACTTTAGGTTAGCTAATGGCAGGTGGCTGCACAAATTCACATGGGCTTTTTTCCATCTCTCCTGCAATCTGAATTAGCAGTTCTTTCCCTCACACACATTCTCAAAAGTGCACATCTACCCCACCTGTTTGGTGTCTTTGTTTATGTGGTGTTTTACAGCAATATGGCTGCAATTTCTTCACTGCTCCTACATTACCAGGCATCTCTGTTTCCGTGATCACATATAGCATTGTCCATCCTCCTGAGTTCTGGGCTTGGCTTCTCCCTTAACATCACACGTGATTTCCCTCAGTTCTGTACAAAGTCAGCTCAGGCCAAAACTTCAGATTGCAATGGCCACAAATGAATATGTTTTGGAATAGCCTTACTTTCTAGAACTAACATTCAGTACAAGCCTTATTAGTTCCAGATTTGCACAGATTTTTAAATGCTGCTAATTCAAAACTTTTGAATTTACTTTATAACACTGAGACAATTAAATGCAGGCTGGACAACAATGAAAAAATCTGGGACTTGTTATGACACCATTGTTGTTATAACAGTTCTGTCTGTTTCTATTTTGAAGTGAGAAAATTGAAAGTTATTCTGAACAAAACCAATGCTTGTGAATGCTAAACTTTTAAACTCAATTTCACTGCCTTTGGTTTTTCTACCATGGAAAAAAAACATTCCTAAAAAAAAAATCACAAAAAAAAACAGTTCTTGAGTGTCATTATCTGGCTGCCAATCAATAAGTAAGCAAGAAGGGCACAAGTCGGCAATAATACAGGAAAAGGAAAACAAAACATGCAGGCCAAATCCTAGCAGATCTGAAAAATTAAACCAGTCTTACCTCAAAAGCCAAAACAGCTGGGGAGAGGCAATGAAAACTTTCTGCAGAAAAGCCTACTGCACCTTTGTAAATTGGAAAGATTTGTTCCATCTATTGCTGCCAAGGGAGAGGAAAGAGAGGGCACAGAGAGTTTTGCAGGAAACACACGCTTGTGCAGGGCTTTTGATACTCTTCTTCATGTTTATCCCTTAAAACGATAGGAACCTGTACACAGCTGTTCCTGACAAGAGCTAATCTCTTATGGTGGTAGTAACAGACTAAGAAAAACATCTTCATTTGGGTTCGTACCTTCATCTCCTAAAGGAAGGCCATGGCATGGACACCTGCTGGTTGCTGTTTCCTGGGGTTCTGGATTCCTTGGATCTGCACCAGTAAAATAACACTTTGCCTGTGGGGCCAGATTGCCCATTTCCATGCTTGTACCTTTGTAAATTCAGATGCAGTTGGTACAAGCAGAATTGCTTTTCAGTAAAAGGACCCACACTATACTTTTCTGTCCTGCCACTGCAAATGCTCTGTAATAGCCTTTATTCCACTGATGATACAGGGACCACAGAATCACAGAATGTTAGGGGTTGGAAGGGACCTCTGTGGGTCATCTAGTCCAACCCTCCTGCCGAAGCAGGGTCACCTACAGCAGGCTGCACAGGACCGCGTCCAGGTGGGTCTTGAATATCTCCAGAGAAGGAGACTCCACATCCTCCCTGGGCAGCCTGTTCTAGTGCTCCGTCACCCTCAGAGGGAAGAAGTTCTTCCTCATGTTCAGCTGGAACTTCCTCTGCTTCAGTTTGTGCCCATTGCCCCTTGTCCTGTCTCTGGGCACGACTGAAAAGAGTCTGGCCCCGTCCCCTTGACACCCACCTTTAAGATATTTTTAGGCATTTTTAAGGTCCCCTCTCAGCCTTCTCTTGTTCAGTTTTTAGCCCCGTCGTCTCGCAGTGCCAAATACCATTTTACCAGACCACACTGTTCTCTTCTACCTTAACACACAAAAGGAAGAATATTCTATTGTGTCTTGTTTACAGCCTTGAAGCTTTAAATATGCACAAGGTTCAATTCCAGAAGACTTAGCTGGAGGCAAAATAGAGAGCTGAAAGCACATACAGCAATTTGACGGCATATTACATGAGAGTCTTTACCCCCCTCACAAAATTCCTTTTAATATAAAAAGAATGAGAATTTCTAGCAGAAAACAATGATCCACAAACTTCCCCATTTTGCTTTTCTGTTCATGCCACTCTTCTTGTGCCCATGAGAATGCAGCAATGGAAAGTGAAGGAAGCAGGGCGATAAGCAGGATCAAAACCCTGGACCTCAGGAGGGCTGACTTTGCCCTCTTCAAGGAGCTACTGGGAGGAATCCCGTGG
>Ga0065711_1002383_pt1 | contig 34242 bp, 24 predicted proteins | sample Hoacrofraction12_FD_59098 | JGI IMG/M metagenome (GOLD analysis project Ga0065711, IMG submission 59098) | Hoatzin crop microbial communities from Cojedes, Venezuela - Epithelial fraction 12 v2 (version 2) | ecosystem: Host-associated > Birds > Digestive system > Esophagus > Crop | place...
CTTCCATTACATTTTCTCTCCCCTGCCCGGCCGAGGAGGGCAGAGACAGAGCGGCTGGGTGGGCACCTGGCCTCCAGCCATGGCCAGCCCACCACAGGATGTAATAACCAGCTCCAGTCAAAACAACTCTGTGGTTTCATTTACATATTAGGGGAAATAAAACAACACGATGAGTCAGAAGTGGAGCTCTCTCTATTATGTAATAAGAGAGTAAGTCTTTGGAAGAAGACGTAAGTCTGTTGTTGCTGTAGTACTTCCCCCAGAACTGTCTGTAAGACCTAACTTGACCTCAAAACCCAGAAGCCTGAAACTGGCTCCTTGTTGTCACAGGAAAGCGAGCTGTCGTAGCAGTCATATGAGTATCGAGAGCGGCACAGTCGTTACACGTACCAGCAAAGTGGTGGGTTCACACATACACACAGGGACGCACACGCACGTGAGCAGCCACAGATCTTCCCCTCCCCTCCAATATCTCTGATAAAGCTCACGCAACGCAAACTCCCAAGGAAGAGCTCAAAGAAACTTGGAAATCCTCACCCTGAAGTGTTCCTCCTCTGATATACCTGCCACATGTCTCTCCCAGCCAGACAGAAACTTTGTATTATGGGAAAAAGCATGAGAAATTTGCCAGGATTTCTTACCTGAGTCCGTGGTGTTTCTACTTCCAAATCATCTCCAGAGCGAGAAGTAACAGGTCTGCCGGAGATCATATCCCAAGAGCACGAAGACTGAGCCATGGTGCTGCCGTCACAGCGGGCCAGTTGATGAGCGAAGGGTATCTCCAGGTAGCTACCAGCTGGAGTACAGAGAGAAAGAAAGAGATTTCAAGACCTTTAGGTCCAGTGAATAAAGGGAAGAAAACACATTTTTCTGGGGACAGGAGGGCAATTTGATCCTGTGAAGTATAAAGCCCAGAAACCCTGCGATTTCAGTGATAAGCATCTTCGCAAGCCGCCCGGCAGGGGAAGCGTGCCTGCCGCCAGGTTGGTGGGGAAGGCTTTTACCTGGCTCTGTAAGCACCGGTCTGCAGACTTCGTTTCTCTGTGCGCCAGGGAAAGAACCTGTGAGCTCTGACGCGAACTCACGTGCTGCAGCTCAGCAGCGCTCACACGTTGTCCTCGTCTCCTGCCAGAGGACCAGGGTGTGTGGCGTCCGATTCCAGTCTTTCTAGCGGCGCCGAAGGCCAAACTCAAAACTCAGTGGAAAAACTCCACATTATGTAAGGAAAAAAAAACCACCTTAGGTATCATTTAAAACAGACACTGAAATCCAAGCACCTCCCGACAATGTAAATAGATTTAAAGAGATAGCATCCTTAAAGCACAGAACATGTGCTGATTTTCTTTAACTATACCAATATTTTGTACATGTCTTGCACACTCTACACAGAAAAATCTCTCACACTGTGGAAAATCAGTGTTGTCATTAAAAATAATGATAAAGAAGCTGATTTTCTTCATTTTTTGAGGAGAACTTTCCCAATATCAATTTCTAATGCTTTTCTTTGACATAAAATCCTACCGCGCTATACTGGACATCAACCAACCAATTCTTGCGTCACGTATTTTTCATGTCAATACACAATCCTGTAACTGTGAATGGTGACTTCACACTGACTTCTTTGGAGCCCAGATCTGGCTGATGGTTTCTAGGTGCTTAAGAACAGAAGTTCTGTCTCTGCTCCATTAAATAATGGACTATTTAACTCGGAATGAAAAAAAACTTGAGCTCGTTTCACTGGGTCAGGATTTCACTCCTGGTATTTACAGATGTGACTTGTGAAATGGCAGCAGGAATTAAAGAATTTCTGATTGCTCAGTGGAGATTAAATACAAACAAGGAGGATTTTAATTTCACACTCCAGGTGCTGCCAAATAAGAAGAAAAGCTAAATGGACACATCTCAAAAATGCTAATCGGTGCTTAGCTGTTGGCAAAATAAAACATTGGAATAAACCATGAAGCTTATTTTTTCAGCAGAATTTCTGGTCTGACAGACGAGCACAGATGCTCCGACACCAGTCTCTCATGCAGCTCTTACACCAGCTGCAGGGGCGTTTGGTTGCCATCCCCCCCGTACCCACACCACCACCCTCCTAACGGGAGTTCGTCTTTTGGGGCTTTACACACATCTTAGTAATTGACTTGCGATTTCAGTAATTTTTTTTCGTGGCTGTTCTGTCAGTACTTTTCAGCACTTACAAAAATCAAAACCAAAATGGAAATACGGAAGTCCCACCGTGTCACGTCACGGTGCCGCTGCGTAGGTCACCAGGTGCCTTCGGACACCCACAAGCTGGGTAAAGACAGAGACGGTGAGAGCTAGGGAGGGCCATCGTCTCTGCAAGTAGCACAGGACGAGGCACATACTTGGAGTAACAGGGTTTGTCCCTGCTTGCTGGCAGCGGGGTCACGCTGGCCGCCAGAGAGGCCCCGAGCCCCTCGTTTATTTTGGCCGAGAACCTGCTCTAACAGCTGTGGACCATGGTCGGCATCATTCCCCCTCGGCCTTCTGCCCCCCGCTCCCCAGCCTGGCCCCATCCTCTCTCCTCCGCAGTGTCCCAGCGGCCCTCGTTAGCTGCTGGTGCCTGTCGCTCGCTCTGCTCCACATCCTTCTCAGCACAGACAGGCTGGGTTTCATCCTCCAGACTTACTGCTGAATTTCTGAAATTCCCCACCACACCGAGTCTCTCATCCCTTTTCATTCCCTTCACGCTCCCTTCCCTCGAGTGTATTTCAGCACAACTTCTGCTTTGAAGGCAATAAAGTTGCATGAAATGCTTGGCTTGAGTCAGGTACGTTGACTAGATTTTGTACATTCTAGTTTGCATTTTCTACTCCACTGTAACCTTTCCCTGTTCGTTTCCTTGTTTGATTTCTTTGGTTCATGCCTTTTTTATCGAGGAGTCATCTGCAGTGTTTACACCAGATCCTGAATTCTCAAAGCTCAGTGATTTTCAGAAAAGCCCAACAGAAACTGCAGTTTATTTGAACGCTGTGAACATTTTCACTAAACCCAGACCTCATTAACATTTTTGAGACCGCCGCTGGCATCAGACTGCTGGAATCAGAACCTTCAGATGTATTTGTGACATTCAAACTGGGCAACTAACGTATTTTCCAACATGACTACAAGTCTCACTTTGGTGTGCCAATGAAGACCATATGACCAATGCAAGTATGCAATGACACAAGATGACATCAAAACCAAACCTTCCCAATGGTTTTTAGAAAAAGACTGCTTATGGGAAGTGGAGAATTGTTCCAGCTGAAGGCTTGTCCACCTTCAGGTACAAATGTTCAATACAAATAGCACTGGTGTAGCAGCAGTGGTGAGCCGGTCCCGACCGAGCGGATTCGCGTTGGACAGCCCTGCACCGGGCACGCTGTAGGCTACACCAGGGGTCACACCAGGCTGCCGCGCTGTCACTGCGCTCCGCCGAGGAGGGCAGAGACAGAGCGGCTGGGCGGGCGCCTGTCCTCCAGCCAGGGCCAGCCCACCACAGCTGGGCAAATTGAAGGTGAAGAACAGAGTCTATTATTAGCCAATGTTATTTTCCTGGAAACAACCACCACATTGTAAAAACACAATTAGATTTTATCTCACTGCTATATACGTGTTTTTTAGAAGAAAAGGCAAAGTGATGAGAGGAATGGGGAGGAGAGGATAAGGGAAAGGAGAGAAGGAAAAGAAAAGGTAAAGAAAAGGATGATCTTATGTAAGAACCACGTGGCAGGTATCTTAAGTAGAAAAAAATACAAGGTAATATGATTGTGAGCTGTATTAGGTAATGTGAAAGCAAAGGACAGTATGAAAGTAATTTTTTAAGTGAAATATAGTGCTGTAATCCACATTCTTTAAAAATGGAGTTTGTCATTCAGGCGCGCTCAAAGCAACTGGACTGTCAAAGTTCAATCCACCAAGACTACTTCATGGCAGAAAATGTTACCTGACGCAAATTCCACTTTCAACTTAGTGTTTTGCAACTGCATTCATTATTTCAATATCACTGTTATTTCAGCATTTGTACCTTCCCTCCAATAATTTCACCCTGATAGTCTCGACTGTTGCTATGGAACTCACAAGGTCTCAATGTGGATTACCATGGTGTTTCATACTGAGAAATTAATATACTGAAAGATTAAGCTACCTGACTAAAGTAATACAAATGCACATGATTTGCTTCCGCCATGTGCTTTAATTACAAGGTCAGTCCTCGTCTCTGTTTAGGCAAATGACTTAAAAGTGGGAAAGAAACTGTATAAAGAATTTCCAACATAGAGGATGACAATGAGTCTTTTACCTATGAATCAGAAATTCACTTCCAACCTTAATCTACAGTGACTGAAACCCACTGATCTTTAATGGGTAGCTTCGTAGAAAGTTTGAGTAGTTTCAGTCCACTTTCTGATAGATAAATCCCCGTTAAAGACTCATATCATGGGTGATCTCACTTGCAAGACCAATACTCACAATTCATCTCAGAATTAATGAACTCCAAAAAGATTCCTAAAAAAAAGTACAGTCAATTCTTTTCTTCAGTCTACTTCCCTTTTTTTTTTTCTCCCTATACGCAGTTCGTGTTTTCGGCTGAATCAGACCCCTCTGGCCAGCTGTCCCATTCCAAGGCACATGTCCCCAAGGCAGCGCTGCGCTACCGCCCTGGAGCTCCTCCGCGGCCCAGGCAGTTGCCCAGAGTCGAAGGGCTTCCAGGACCCAGAGCCAAAACATGAGAGAGACTTTGCTGTTCCCCAGGTGTACTTAAAAGTCCTGGCTGCTGCAGCTATTGCTCCTCCTTGCTCATCAGACAGCTCCTTTACTTTCAGCAGAGGCTGGTGAGCTCCGTGGCTCAGCACCAAGAGCATGTGGTTGGGAACCAGGGGCAAACATGGGGAGAAGCAGGACTGCTCCAGTTTCTAGTGAGGGTAACAGCCATAATGAGTCCCTCCACTACCAGGGAATTTCTGAGATGAAACACCTGAAAAAAGGACGACGTGTCTTGCTGCCAGAAAAAGGCAAAAGAAACTCCCAAAGTCCTTTACTGAAACTCACTGAAAAGTCCTCTCTGATCCTCATCCCATTGATTGGCTTAACACCAAATATGTGAGAAAAAATATATTCTTAACTTAGCTTCTCTAAGCTGTGCTTTACAGGGAACAAATCAGAAGGTCAGACGCCACCAGCCTCTCCTCATTCTTCCAGAGACTCTCCGCGTGAACTGGGACGGCGCATGGCCAGAGCACGCGCTACGCTCTCTCCCCAGAGCCGAGGCCCTGGGCCAGGAGAGGCGTTTTAAGGGCTGAAGCAAACGGGCCGGGGCGCTCCGCGTGCTGGTTGCTGCGTGTGGCTGCCCCAGCGAGGCTGCGAGCAGCCCGGGGGTGGCTGCAAGACAACGTGTCCCCACGCAGCTCGCGTCCTGGACAGAAAAACTGCAGCCTCAGACCTTGGAGTTACATCCCAGAGGTGGCAGTCCTGATGCTGTGTCCCATCAATACAAAGTCTTCCCACAGTCTTTGATTTTGTTATTTTTCATCTGCGAGGGCTAGTTCTGAAAATGCTCAAATACTGCATCGTGGGGGGGGGGACACATCTCCTACAGCTTTGCTACCAGTTCATAGGCAATTTATCCCTTTGGTTAAAAAAACTCCAAAAAGAAAAATCCACTCTTATTTGCTTTCCAAACCACTACCTTGCACTGTGTTAGAAGCTGTTCCATTTTTTTGATCACCCAAGCAACACCAGCAGTGTATCGCAAACAAACATACCACAAGCATGTCACAAACTCTCCCATCTCACTACGACTCTCAGCCTTCATCTCTCGTCTCGGCAAACACATACCCACAAGTTTCCCTAGAGGTTTCACTGCTGCTAGAAAAGAGCTGTTTTGTGGATCCCCCTGTTAAAGCACTGTCAGAACACCACTGACACAGTATTCCCAAATCAGATTCTCGGTTCTGCAATGTTTCCTCCACCGTCTTTGAGAGTTAGGCAGTTTTGACAACAGCAGTGCGGTTTGAGAAAAAAATAAAACACACACATGCAAACCCACATTTAGAATTGAGGAATGGTATCGTCTTCTTGAGGTGAAAAAAATTTCCACATTTTCTTTTAAGTATTATGAGAAAGGTACCCTTTTCATTGAAAAAGGCTTCTTCATTTTTGTGGAGGCTTGTTTCAAATACAGACAGTGAAATACGCTCGCAACTTCTTAGCCCTCAGAAGTCAGATTTTATGCCATAAAATTTCCCACCTTAGAGGCAATTCTCCAGTGCATAGCTGGCACAAACCACGTTTGGACTGGCATTCTCTTTACAAAGCATCCTGAACCACTCGTTTTTACCACTTTTTAGAGGCTGGATAAGGACAGCAATTACTCTACACGGTCACACTGGCAGACCACGTTATCCTGTCCGGGATGCCTGAGACAGAGCCTTTCATAAATGGAGCACTCAAATTTAGAAAGAAAAACGTGGCTTCTGTTAATATGCCCAAATCTGGCTGCAGCTGACAGGCCATTAAAGCAGAAATGTAATTGCATTTTAAGAGTTTTGATTAGCTTAGCTACAGGTTTGGCTGATCAAGGTGGTCANTAGGCCACAGGTCCACAAGGCACCATTCAAGCGTTACTGAGTTCTCGTCTGAAAAACACTTTGCAGCACTCAGTCGAGCACCGGGATCCCAAAGCCTGAATTTGGGTGTTAATGACACAGTAACACCGCAGCAAACAGACCAGAGCATCCACGTGATTCTCTGTAGGACCCCAAAGGATTCCCCACCCCTTATCTTTGACTAAATTCTGCTGTTTCTGATTACTGAAATTTTGCCTTTGAAATCCATGGGAGTTTGTAATTAAAGATTACAGAATTTGGGACCTTGTGGGAGCATTTTCAAGGAAACATAAACTTCTTGTTCAGAAACTTCCTAACTCTAATTATTGCTCAAGTAGCAATCTTCTAGTTATGAATCTTTAATTTGGTAGAGCGACAAACTTAGTGATATAAGGAGATACGCACTAGAGGTTGCAAAAGAAGGTAGGTTGCCAAGAAACAAACATTTATTTCTTTAATTAGCTCAGAAAATTAAAGGGAAGTATAATAACTTCACAGTATAAAAATGTGTCCCGTTATCTCGGAACCTTGGAAGGAGGCTAGCAAAGCAGAGTCTTCATACAAGATAAAGCAAGGCAAGATAGGATACAATGAGATTAAAAGAGAATGATTTTACTAAAGAAGTAATTCCGTTTATCAGAAATACTGGTTTTCACTGAAGTTGCACGAAGGGGATGAGAACAGTCTCCGATCAGAACCTAAACTAACTGGTCATTAGGGCACCCGACTGCAGAGCTCTAGAGGACGGGTGGCAATTCCCTGGCTGCCTCTGAGGCCAAAAGCACCAGGGATAGGAAACCAGAGCTCAGGCCTCTTCTGTACTGGCTCAGTCTGGCCTTATCATGGGTGGAAAAGTTTGAAACTTCTGGTGGTAGTCTCAGCAGTGTCATATTCTCAACAGCCCTAGAAGTTTGCTGCCTTCAACATATAAAAAGGCTTCAGATACTCCTGTATTCAAAATGTGACGCAATCGTTCTTTGCAATAAGAAATTGAGACCCTTTGTTTTCATACAAGCGATCAGCTTGAGCTAAGCACCGCAGAAAACCTCACCTTAAGGTCCTATGGAGGATGTGACTTTATCTATTCTTAATTCAGGAGAATTAATTAATGTCTCATGACATACTAGGAAAGCTAAGAGGTGAGATGAAGAGATATGTGAGCAGCTCTATCATTTATTAGAATTCGGTACCTAACTTGGTCAGGCACCTGGTTAGGCATGAGAAAGCAGAGCGGGTGCGGACAGGGAGCGTTTCGTGACTATGTAAAGAGCATTTGCCTGGGAAGGGTCAAATAAACCCAGAGACCTTTCTGTTCTGTTGCTTTGGTTCTTCCACACAAGCAACAAAATAAAACTACCTAAAACGTAAGAAGGCTTAAGAACTTGCAGCTGACAGAGGCAAGTACACGCTATGGCATACAGACACCTCGGAGGACCTGAATGCCTGACGTCCAGTGTGTCCCAGAAACTTCGAACTGTGAGTCTCGCCTTCAACGGCGACACTTCAGCGCGCATTTCAGCTTTGGAAGACTAATCCTTGCACGGATGCACATCCCCAGGTGTCATCAGAGACGGTCTCTGTTCCACCCCAGACCAAGCGTGGCACAGCCAGGCTCACCCTGATTTCCCAGCACTGTAACCTGAACCTGGGAGGATTTTTGCCAGTCCCAGCTGACCTCGGGCCTCCCTCCGTAAGGGTGAGCAGTACAAACTGAGGCTGGCATGATGCCTCGCTTGCTTTCCTCATGTTCACTTCTTTTCAACCTAATGTTGAAAACAGCCTTGTTTTGCCTACACTAACACTTCTTCTACCATTAGCACCACGTCCTGCTGACGGAGGACTTGAAAAGTACTAAGGACAACAGGACGCATGAAAATGGGAGTAGGAGAACTGCTGTTGTGTAACAGAGGTTGCTGGAAATTCCCCTGCTGGTTTCAGAGCACTGCGCTCTTCGCCATGAACTGTCCTCCTGGCCAGGTCGCGCTGGTTCCATGCAGCAGCCCCTGAAGCACCTCAGCAAAAGCACCGGCTCTGGGGGGTGTGGGGGGCAGTGACACAACCTCCTGCAGACTGGTGTCTGTCAGGGAGGGGATGGACAAGGAAAGCTCTTCCTTAACGGTTACACGACCCTCAGTATCACTATGGGTAGCGGAAGGGATGCTAGCAGCGCTGCTGTGAGATTCAACACTTCTGGAAGTGCTACATCGCTCCCGAGGGTTGGGCAGATGGAAAAAATGAGTCTACAGTGTAGCATTTACTCTTTGAATCCGCATAAACAGACAGAATTCTCATGTTTGACTAGAAAAATGTGTACGCAGGTAAAGATAATGTGTCTGGGGAAACCCAAAGAGTGCGTTACCACTGCATGAATGCATCTGTAGGTGGGAAGAACCAGCGAGCACGTCTTGTGCTTGGTCCTCTGGGCGCGGGGCCATGCGGAGGTCTGCAGCGGGGTCCCTGGCACAGCCGCGCCAGGGGACGGCAGCAGGACGGCCCGGAGGGGAGAGGAGAGGCGGCACTGCAGGGGGAATGCAGGCAGCTGCCTGTCTCCTGGCTGCAGCAAGCCTGTGGCAGAGCGCTGACGTGCTCTGCCCGTGCTCGGGGCGTGGGGTGCGGCCAGGCTGAGGTCTGCGGCCAGCAAACCCCGGGCAAAACGCTCCGAGAAAGCGGCGCAGGGCACCTGTGCTGTGCTGGTGCCTGGGCGTGATTGCTTTTCTCCGAAGCCTCGCAGTACTCAGCTGTTCGGGACCGCAAGACGTGAACCAGCAATACTTGAGTTTTCCTGCACCAAAGGTCCATGGACAGAGCGCACGCTCTTTTGGGAAGCGGCCCTCATTTTGAGAGCGGCAAAAGAAAACCCAACCCCTCGGTCTTTAGGACCATTGCGCGTGCCAGGCCTGAGTGTGGGGGGGGAACATTCTGTACATTTTGTTCCAGTTACCAACAAATGTTGATCTGATCATGTTTTGGAGACTGTTTTGTGATTCATAAATATTCATATATTCATATATTTCAAGCTCCAATATATCCTGAATGAATTTCTAACAAAATTACACGCTTATTTGAAAAGTCTTCATCAAGAATGACTGCTGAGTTTGTTTTGCTATGTAATTTTTATGGAAAGATTGGCTAGAGGAAAATAGTGCCATTAAATACAGCACGTGAAGTGTCTAACTATCGGGCAGTAATGCAAATTTGATTGCATTGTTTCTGTTAGCTACACTAAACAATAGAATCGCACTGAAACAACGTCATTTCAAATCCAATGTTCTGCTCTCATATTCGTAACTAGAGTCACGTTGGTTATTTACGTCAGTCGTTCTGCCAGCACAGATCTAACAGCACGTAACTCCTTACCGAGACGGTGCAAACAGCACATCACGAGTGCTCGCGGACCACTTCCAATGTCACCGCAGCCAGAGAAATATGAAATTTAATGTAATTGTTCTGAAGGAAATACGCATCTGAATCTCTCCATTCCTTTGTAAATAATAGAAGTGTGAACAGTTACCTGATTGCCCTGAGATGTGTTTTATTGCTTTAACTGGAATCAAGGTAATGAGTCTGTTAATTTGTTAATAATAATAGGCACACTGTTCTGACTCTCCGATAAATTTCGAATGATAGTTGACAATAAGTAAACTGAACAATGCAAGACATTTTATGATTACATTGGCTAACCCCCTAAAATAAACATATTGATCAATTTCTGTTATATAAATCCCTCCAAAACCTTAAAAGAAATTGAAATTAGAAATAGAAGCTGAAATCTAAAACAGTTTCATTCTCTAGGAACCTTGAATGATTGTTCCTCCATGACAACCACAGTAAAAATGGAAGTTTTTAATATACTCCTCCTTTCCTAAGTATTTAATATTTAAACTCACTGCCTTTTCGCCTTTCCCATTCCTTACCTAGTCCAGCAAGATGTCAGGGAAGATAAAAATAGACCTTTATCCATTTTTAGGGTCTATTTTTATCTTCTTGCTGTGGTTCTCTACCATTCAGTGTTAAAGACCATTTTTTCTACTTTGGCAAGAAGATACTATTTCTCACAGACACTTCCTCCAAAGATAAACTGATTTGGGATTGGTTTTGTGATTTTTCTACTGTTTTGAAGAAAGTATTTTTTAGAAAAGGTAAATTGCATTGGAAATGTAGAGGTCTTGCACGGTCAGTTACAGAACAACGCCCGAGACCCCTCCGTTCACGCCTCGGCTTCCCGGCAGGCGCTGACGCGTAAGGACTCAGCCGCTAGAGGGTAATACGAGATAAGCAAAAAGGGAACTTCATGCCCTCCAACCTGAGCTACAGCTAGTTTCCAGGACTTAGAAAAAGTTCAGACTGTAGTGGCAAAGTTTCCCAGTTATTTTCCAAGACTGCCTGGTGACAGTCAAAAGCTGTCGCTGCCCACACGAGGGTGACGTGGAGGGGCTGCCGTCAGGACACAGGCACACTCGTGCGAAGGGAGGTGGGCTTGGGGGAAGAGCGTGGGCTGGCAGCTTCTCTGCTTGAAAAGCTACATTGACAAAGGGAATGCTCTGTAAACTCTAATGAAGGGGGAAGCCGCGAAGACAACTGGTGGAAGTTAATTTCAATGTTGCTCTCAGGCAGGTGAGCCCAAACGCCCCTGAAGCTGCTGTTTTTCCAGAGTGAAAGTGAAATTTGATCTAATGGAAGTTTGGCCTTATGAATGAGAAATCGGGTTTTCTAGTGGAATCACAGAAAGTAAAGTTAGAAAAGACCATCCTATTTGGGCCTAAGCAAATGCTGCCGAGAGCCCTGGGAACTTTTCAGTTACCTTCCCAGACTGGATGGAAGGGCCACTGAACGCCTCCCAGGCACCAAAGACTAGGTCAGGGCTACAGACCACGCTACAGACCTTACTTACAGAGTTTATAATCTGAAGCGCATCGTCCTCCCTGCTTTCAAGTGACTTAAGGACAAAGGTTTTTGCTAGTTCCTTGGGGATAAATACCTCTGCGCTGACTCATGCAGGAAATTGCTGAGTGACATGCAATAGCTGTTACACTCTCAAATCTTTATGCACGAGGACAATACAAAGTGTTCTAGGCAAGCTGTTCGATTTTGCTGGGATTTAATTTCCCCAACACTTCCTTCTTTTCATTGATTCAGTGCAAATGAATTTACAGATACAGCTTATGTCAACAGGATCAGTACTGAAAGCTGTGAGCTGATCAAAAATGCCTATGAACACCGCACCTGACTGACCCATACTGGGTTCAGATCAAAGGCACCGGCAAGAAACGAGATCCATGTATTGTAGCAATACTTGTCAGACATTACGAAAATAAATGCTGTGGTCACAATTACAGATAAGTTACCTTTGCCTTCTTTCAGGAAATAAGTAACTGAGATGGCATGTGCAGTGAACTTTTCTGTGTAGGCTTGGGTCTGGAGTAAGCAGACTTCCAGCCCTATTAACAAATCCAAGCCTGTCATCAATAGATTGGCTTTTCATCCCTGGGAGTCCATGAACTACTTCTCATGCCCAAGAAAGGCCTGTGGACTATCGAGTGAGGGCTTTGTGGTGAGGACGGGAAGAGGTGTGAAGAGGGAGAGAAAGGAGGTGTTGCATGCTGCCTGTCTGTAGGACCCTAACAGCCCTGTTTGGGGTGTACGCAGGCAGCGTAGCGAGAGTGGCAGGCAGAGCCTGCTCCAGGTGCAGCCACATCTGACGCTTGGTTTGAACCTTCCCTTACATTCCATCTCCATTTGTACTCTGAAATTTGGCACCCAGTTTTTGATTCCAGATGGGAGGCACCCACCAGATCCCACTGATGGCCTCCGCGCCTCGAGCTGTGCCCGTGCTGCCTTACCTTGCCGTCCCCTGAGATCCGAGGAGAATCCCGAGTCAGGTGGGTGAACAGCGTCCAAGATTCCGCAGCAAAGCTGCCATACACAGCCAGCATCATTTTGTCTGACGGCTCCTGACACTTCATCGATCACACGGCTCCTTCCATGGTAAAACCCTGAAAGATTTCCTGCGAGGAAATAGACACTAATTAATAACAAGCTGTTCCTCTTTCGAGAGAATCATGGGCTGACAGAGCACATGTGAGAGAGACTCTGAAAACGTGTCCAATCACACTTCGTAAGCCTGTAGACTCTGATCTGCTACACTTGTTGCAAGAAGTTCGATCAAGTCAAATCACTGCCAAAGGTAGACTTGGGCATGTAAGACCAAGATATGCCTTCACCATATTAAAATATGCCTAGAAGAGCACTCAGAGCTTGTACGTTTAACAAGTGTGCATTCTCCTGCAGCAGTCACAGCTCAGATGCTTCAGCATTGTTCCACCACATACGAAGACTTCAATAAAGCTAATTAAAAAAAGAAATGAGAATTTGAAATACACCAGAAGATCAATATCTGCTGGGATTATCAAAGGCACTTAATTGTAAAGCTTCCCCGTCCACATTATCTGTCTCTATACCACTCTAATTACTACTGAAAATCTCTTTATATCTGGAAAGGGAAACTTTTTTTTATCACTCAAGCAAAGAACTATACGGTCAGCACAAGCAGCAGGGTAAAGCCTTTTTAAGCCTTTGATCAAGTATTATTTGGAATTATTTTATCACAGTATAGTCTATGGTTTATATTAATAGCTATATCTTTCAATGTATCCTCTTATTTCACCCCATTTTGAAGTGTTTCAAGAAAAAGGAGAATGTTTTTGCTTTTAACTGCATTGTTTTGGAGGACAAATCTCTGCTGCTGGGTTTTTCAGTCCTGGCTATGTGTTGTTACGGAGTCACACAGGATAAACGCTGCCCACTGAAGTGCCCACTAAAGCTTTCCAAGTCACAAATGACAAGTGGCATGCCATGAAGAAGGACCACCTGGTCTGGGCATTTTTATGTTTATGCTTGTATTTTAATAGCCCTTCGGATTTGTGAATGTGTTCACAAAGGAAGCAGGCCTGTGCTGACTATTCAAACAGTTTTTCTCCATAAATAACGGCAGAGCAGGTTTGTTACGTCCTCTTGTGGGGACTGTGAACCCTTTTAGTATTAGATGGACAAGGAACTTTGCGCCCTGCCTTTGGGAACGGAAAATCTCCAAAACCTGATCAACCGGTCAGGGGCAGGGCGAGGCTGCGAAGCCCTGCGAACACTGCAGAGCCACACGGCCTGTCGTCTGTGAGCGACGGAGGCGGACAGGAAGCAACCAGCCAACTACTGCCTCAAGCTCTTGTAAATATTCATTTTAACTCACTTCAATCTCCTCATCCACAAACTTTTCAAAAAAGGCATGACATTTCAAAATCAAAACCCTCAAAACTGAAAACCAAACAACACAATCCTCCCTCCTCCTGGTTTTCTACGATTAAGGAAAAAACTTCTTGTGCTTGAGAGGATGTGAATTATGAACCTAGTGTTCGCTGTTCCAGAGAGCCGTCAAACCCAGAGACAGGCAAAGAAGTAAATCATTCAGTGCCTTATCTAACTCCCATTAAAGTCTCTTAGATATCATGTTTATGAAGTGGCCAGCACTGGAGCAACCCCCTGCCATGATTTCTTAGCAGACGTGTAGAACCCATGGACAGCTTTGCTTCACCAGCAGAACCAGCACGTCTGCGTCACGGCTACACGCTGATGGAAATTACGTTGCTACAGAAGATGGGTTTCTGTAGAATGTCTCAGACACTCTACATCCAAACCATTACTCCTCCGAAACAATGACCTGGGGCATTATCAAAGAAATTCCAACTCATCAGCTAAACTTCAACGACATGAAAGGAAACCATGTTAAAGCTTTGCATTTTTCTTTTTTTAACCAGAAAATGATGACAACAGCAGAGCAAAACAAAAAGGCCCTGCCTTGTCGTAAAGTCAAGTCCATATCCTCTGACGTTACTTAGAAAGAAAGCAGACAGCCACTGGGTCAGTAGAGGGGAAGAGAAATTTCTGCTACGTTACGGGTCAGTTCTGGGATAGGCCGAATACCCTGTCTCGTGCCGCTTGCTACAGGGAAGCCGAGATAACTTTGTAATTTAGACTCAAGTTATATTGGATGGATCTTCCTAAAATACCTGTTAAAAAACAAGCTACACTTTATCACAGCAGCATCACATAGTCAAATGGATACTTTTAAATTTTTTTCTCCTGATCCCACTCTACTTTGTCGACTGAACCTCAAAGTCATTGTGGGGAAAACACCCTCAAAGGTAAGGGAGTTGAAGTAGGAGTCAACTCGTCCTCAAGCAGCCAGCTAGGAAACTTCTGCTAAATGTTGTCGCCGTCTGTCTGGGATGATTTAGGGAATGCAGTCAACACACCACTGATCTCATTTTCAGTGCAAACAATAAGCAAAATAAATGTATTGACTCTTCAGGGCCTAGCCATTTCTCTTCCCTAAACACCAAAAATTAGAGTCGTCTGCTGCTGTGGACCCTAGAATCCAAATTTAGTTACGCAGTTGGTATAAATGTGTCCTTAAACATCAGCAAGTTAATATTGCTGCGATTCATCATAGAAGAACTCAGAAAGGCTTGCTGAGGTCATCTACTAAATTACTGAGTCAGTTTACATATCTAAATTTCAGCATATACTGAAGTACCTTGTTAAACTGAGACCCAGGCAACTACATGAGTTGTCCCTTTTGATTCATTCCTAGGTTGTGAGCCAGACACGTCACTGAATGGATTTTTCCTCCTTCACTGCTGTGATTGTCTGTCTCCACTGATTCTCTTTAGCTGATTATTTCCTAATTCTGCCAAGAAAATTAACTTCTTAGATCCTCTAAAGTGTTTTGCGTTTACCAGTACAACCATCTCTGCAACTATTTTAAGGCTTATCAGGATTTAGCAAGATTAATGTAATACAAGTCCTTTCTCTCTCTCCACTACAAAAAGCAAAATTTAAAAACAAATTGCTCTGACTATACTACCTCTTTCCCTCTAGTTTTTCCTTTCTTCCCTATTTCCAGTTTTGAACTGGCTTTTCCAAGTCTTGTCTTGATTTTGCTTGTTTCTGCAAATTGAAGGGATTGCCTTTCCATTTATTTCACAGATTTAGTGGAGTCCTCTTGTAGCCGTACTGGGTTTTTTTTAGGAGAAACCATAATAAAAATGAAATCAAACGTGCAATGTGCTTTTGAGAGCCAGAAATGCAGACTCATGAATACTTAAAAATTAAAAATCAAAAAACAGGAGGAGGATCTTTAGTCATAGGAGAGCTGACCTACCAAAACACATCTACTGCATTTGCAAATCAAAGAACTCTTCTTTAGAATAGAATAGAAAAGAACAGAGCATTTTCAGTTGGAAGGGACCTACAACGACCGCCTAGTCCACCTGCCTGACCGCTTCAGGGCTGACCACAAGTTAAAGTCTGTTGTTAAGGGGATCGTCCAAATGCCTCTTAAACACTGACAGACATGGGGCATTGACCACCTCTCCAGGAAGCCTGTTCCAGGGTTTGACCACCCTCTCGCTAAAGAAATGCTTCCTCCCTCATGTCCAGTCTGAACCTCCCCTGGCACAGCTTTGAGCCATTCCCACGTGTCCTGTCCCTGGATCCCCGGGAGAAGATCTCAGCACCTCCCTCTCCATGTCCCCTCCTCAGGGAGCTGCAGAGAGCAACGAGGTCGTCGCTCAGCCCCCTTCTCTCCAGAGGAGACAAACCCAGCATCCTCAGCCGCTCCTCACGGGACCTGCCTTCCAGCTCTGCCACCCGCTCTGTTCCTCGGTGCAGAATCTGGCGTCTGGACTTGTTAAATCGCATCCCGTTAATCATTGCCCAGTGCTCCAATCTAGATCGCTCTGCAAGGCATCTAGGCTCAGCCAGATGGAGGTGGTACTGTGGAACGAGGACAGGGCATACAAGGTGGAAGAACCACAAGGTCCAGGTCAAGCCCTGTGCTTAGCAGAGTCAGCAGAGTGGGGCTTAGAGGCGTGGGACAACCCCGTTCCATGATAGCAACACATGGATTTCACTTACACTTCGACGACTGTAGGGTCCTTTGCGTGGACAGAATCACTCGCCAGTAACAAGTCTCCTGGGGAGCCACGATATACACCCCATACCTCCTTTCTGTGTCCGGCACGTGGAAGATTCCCGCCTCCTCCTGCCAGTAGACTTCGCAGAAAATACCCAGCCTCCCAGCTGGCATTCAACTGATTGCTTCAGTCTCCCCATCTTTGCGGGCAGAGGAAGCAACTGGGTAAGCTTAGGCTCAAATTACCCTACAGGTTCGGCTCCCTGAAGATGGCAATGAAACGTAATACCTGTTCTGCATGGCTTTATAATAAACATAACGAACAGGATGGCCTTTTCCCAGCTATTCACATGGGAGGGACAACGCTGTCTCAAACTCTAAGGGTATGATTCGATAAATATAATATGTAGCTTTTAATAACTTTTTTTTTTTAACGTCACTAATGATACTAATCTGGGAGCTTCACGTCACTTGTGTTTATTTGCAAAACAGCCTTCCAGCTGAATTTGGCACAGTTCCTACTGCTCAGACAAAATACCAAAAAAGTGCGTGCTGATCAGAATGCACATTTTTGGGATGCCTTCAGCACAATTTTCTCCCATACTCACCACTGTGTCAGTAACACTTCCTTTGCTCACCGCCTAACACTGATCAGCATTCACTGCGTTGTACTTTGCCAGTAACGCTACAGAACACGTCCTGCTGCTGTACGCTAGAATATCACAGTTATTTACCACAAAATTAGTGACACAATTAGCAGCCGCCTCCGGGGAGTTTGATTTCAGGGCACTTGCTCAGCAGCTGTCCCTTCCGTCCCTCCGGGCAGATCACTGACTCACTCGGTTCACGGCTTTCTGTGCCTCCGACAAGAAGGCAGAGTCTTGCACACACCAGTGCTTCGCTGCGCAGCTGATTTATCCCACGGAGTTCACCCTGGGCAGTGGCTGGGACAGGTCCTCCATCAACGTAGTACGCAATCAACTAATTTAGGATTGTATTGTAATGCATAAACATAAGATGGCTGATTTAATGCCCGTCAGGCAATAGTAGCTGTGGTATTGCCTTGCTTTGGGCGCCTGTATGAATAATCTGGTAACATTGCTTCCAGTAGTTTCACATGAAATATACGCACCCATGAGAAACGTTGTGATCCAGGGTTCCTGCAGACCACCTCCAGCAGCCGTCTTCCACCACAGTTCTCTCTCTGAGGGTGCCCCATCACACCAGTTTCAGCTCTGAGATGGTTTCTGATGGATCCTTGATGACTGCTCCATCTCTTGCACTTCTACAAAAGACAGCCTGACATGATGATTCACCAATCCTGTGTTAGGAGATTGCAAAAGATGTGTTATAAAAGCCACAAAAATGTTATTTTTATATTTATTCAGGATTCTATCTTCTGCATGTGTTTATTACAGCTGCTGGGGGAGGCTATTAGCTATTCCTATAGCTCCCCTTATTGGAGGACTGGTTTGGGTCTACTTTGGATTCTGAGATGTATCAGCCACAGAAGAACACCAGTTTTACACTGGCCGCTATAGTCCCTAAATGCTGTCATGCCAGGACCTTTGAAGTTCATTCTGTTTTCTCTGTTCCCTCCTAGACCTGCCACATTTGTATGCTGGAGCTAATAATATAGCCTGAGCATATGGCGAGCCCCTCCTTTCTGTGTCAGCACCAGCAGTGACTCAGTCTCTTACCACAGCAAGCTGCTTTTGGCAGCAAAGGGTTTGTAAGCAAATGCAGTTTACAGGTTGTCTCATCCAACGGTGAGAAGCGAAGTTTTGCTGCTTGATTTTCCCCATAAAGTCACATTTTCCCCAAACCATCTCTCCTCTCCCGCGATCTCATTTCTCCCCCACTTCTGTCACTGAACGGTGTTTGTCTTCTTCATGGGACAGAAGCAACTCCAGCTCCTCCTTCTTGACTGGACAAGGCGGAACAGCTCAGGGCAAGGGAAGAAATTCCCTCACGAGGCTGCCATGTCCTTTCGTTGTATGTGGGAACAGCTACTCCCACAGCCCCCTGCCTAGCAGATGGATCACCGGTCCCATTTCCCGTAGTTCCCACCTGCGTGCTTTTTTCGTGGCAATTAGCAAAGCAGTATCACTACGTACAGACTCAGAAAGGAAGCAGATATGTTCATTAAATGGTACCACGTATCTCTTTGCAGTATTAGGTATATTCTCCTGCCAGGTGCCCATATTGCCAATCCAACTGATTTAATCATAAACAGTGACCACATTCAGCCTAGATTTCTGCCTGATTCCTACTATCCTTCAGCCTTTCCCTTCTCAACTGAAAAGCGTCGTATTTCCCTTACTGTACCTCAAGAGATGGCCTGGTAGCCTTCCTCAGACCTGCACAGCCTGGATGAGTGTGCATCAAGGATTATTCTTGTAGGCATTTATAAGCAATAATGACCTTGTCATGAAATGGCAACCTGAAACGTGGCTGATTCCGTGCTCTGAGTCCTGTCGGCTGTCACTTGCAGCAGGGCTGGCCTGACACTGACCGACACGGGAAGCAAGGTGCGCAGAGGCCCCAGTGGCCTGGGATAAATGCAGAGTCGGCTTGTGACAGATCGATATCTCCACGGCTTTACTTTGTGGTGCTCTCTTTGAATATTCGGGTTTGTGAGAAATCATATCAAACAGAAATCGCTTAAGGCATCTTCAGCTCCTGAAATTATTTCCCACTTGTACCTCAAGTTCAATGATTTTTAATAGAAAAGAGGAGAGAGAAGCCTGTTGTGAGTGGTGGGGCTAGAACCCCGAGAAACTTCAGGGGGAATGATTCAGGCATCTTGTGAAGATTTGAGGTTGGTGGCTTATTGTAATTACCAGTAATACCGTTCACTTCTGAAGTGCCTGCTTCCTACGTGGCTGTCTTCTTCCCACGCCTCGTCAGAAAAGCGAGCCCTGCAGCTGTGCGTGGCTCTGCCCTCACCGAGGGAGGGCAGGGCTGGTGTCCCCAGGCTCTGTGGCCGTTGCAGGGGCTGAGCAGCACCCTGGGCTCGGGGTGAGCTCTAAGGCAGCCTTTTCACCCACGGCACCCCCGGGGCTGCCCTCCCGCAGCAACGGAGGAGCCAACAGAAACGGCGGGGGTAAGAAAAGGAGAGCAAGAGGCCAGCTCGCGCTCTCCAAGTTGTCTTTCCGAGGATCTTTCTCCTAGCACAGCCTGTGGAGGGAAACGTGGAAGCCAGTCAACTCCGCCCCTGAAAGCATTTAACTCCCCGAAGTACCTTCCACATGAAATCAATATGGCAAAGTCCCTGCCGAATGGCATAAAGTTTCCAGATGTTCTTTTTTGGATAAAATTTCTGCTCAGGACTGCACCGTATTGTTGATCCAGTTTAGCTTATCTCCTGGAGAGCTGCAAAGGAGAAACTAGGGGCAAGTTCTTCCCCGGAGAGTGTTTGCAGCGATCGCGGCAGAAAGTGCGATGCCAGGATTGCCCAGAGGCAGCGTGTGGGCTCACAGGACCCCCTCAGGAAGATTGCTCTGAGTGCACCATACCTAAGTCAACAAAATTCCCTACAGCAAATTACAGCATTTCTATTCACTTAATTAGCGTGTGCACCCAAACCCAATGAAAACCCCTCTTTAATACTGCATTAATCAAACCCTAAACAGGCACACTCTCGCTGAGCTGGCTCAGCCCTCAGCGTTCCCGTGTAAGTACCCCAGAATGGGAAACCCACAACTTCAGCTCTCGCGCAGTCTTAGTCCTGATGGAAACTGTGATCTGGATGCTGTCAACGGTGCTCAGTAGCATAGTGAGGCGTGCCAGAACTTCAGAGCCCGTCAGATCTGAGCGCAGCCTGCCCCAGAGCCAGCTGCTGTGGCTCCCACCACTGCTAATGCAATCAGAAGGGGAAGGAAGCTGGTATTTTTAGACCTTTAAACTGATACAAGCAACTGCCACTTGCTCAGAATAACTGGAAAGTTTTAAAGACATTGAAAAGACCAAGGATTCAGCATGTGCCAGGAAACGCTCACAGGCTCACAGAATCACAGAATGGTCGGGGCTGGAAGGGCCCTCTGTGGGTCATCCAGTCCAACCCCCTGCCGAAGCAGGGTCACCCAGAGCAGGCTGCACAGTGCCCCTCACAGCAGTTCGTCTCTCACGGGCAGTGAACGGATAGCACGATACCCTGGGGAGGGCTTCTCTCTGGACAGCATTCATCTCTCTGGATAAGAACATACGCTGCTACTAAGGTAGTAAAGAAGTGATTTCTTTACAGCTCTGAACATCCCCGTGGGCAGCTGCTTAAGGTCTGTATTTCCCCAAATGTCTGCTTTCTAGTCAGCAAGTTCCAATGTTCCCACCAATATACTTTCATCCCATGTCACTCAGCAGGTAAAACTAAGTTATGAGTTCCTTACACATACTCACACTTAATAAGATTTATCCCACTGCCTGCAGATGCTCTGTGCTGTATTTCTTCTCTTAAAACATCCCTGCTAGTCAGGTTTCCTGGCAGACAGGCTCTGTTTATTCAGAGGAAATCATAGCCTGCGGCATAGAAGTCTGGACAAATTAAATGCTCAGAAACGGCTTCAAACAGCAATCTGTCTCTAGAATCACTTCATCATTTTAGAAGCAAACCAGGAGAGATGCTGTGGGCACCAAAGCCGTGAATGGGTCAGGAAGCCTCACCCCGTGGACACGGCTCCTCTGTTGGTGCAGGGCGGGTACGGGCACGGACCCCCGCGGCCTTGCCGCAGCCGGCTTCAGCAGCCCCCCGGGGTCGGACCCCCCAGGCCAGCGGCTACAGCCACGCCAGGAGGGCCGACGCAAGGCGACAGCGGGGAGCAGGAGCTCCTTCATCAGCTGCAGCCGCCCAGACCCAAGCCCGCGCTTCTCCACGGAACGCTCCACTCAGCCCCTGCGGCACGCGGCCCTGGGCTGGGGGAAGCATCTCAGCGGCGGTGGGGCGGGAAGGGCAGCGCGCTGGCGACCAGGAGCTTCTCTAGGAGTCTCTGTCCACTGTCACACGCCTAGAGCTGGGAGACGAGGCTTCAGGACCCACACGGAGAAAGGATGCCTCTAACGTGTGTGAAGCACAGCCTCGCCCTGCCACAGCCTCCTGCCCCCTTGGACGGGCAGTGAGGTGGGAAGGCAGGCAGGTGAGCCTTCACGCAGGGACACGTCCAGGAAATGACCCTCCTGTGGCCTGGGCTCGGGCTGATGCGTGCTGGGACCGGTACTGCACCTGCCTTCTCTAGACACACCGCACACGCTTCACAACCAGGACTTTGAGCAGCTGTGAAGAAAATTGTCCAGACGCCAGCACTGGCTCCATTCAGTCCTTCGGAGCTAACTCCATCGGGAGTGTGTTGGGACAGATAAGAACTCATTTCCATATGTGTGCAATCCAGTCATATAGTGCTGCCGGCAGCAAATTCAACTTAATAAGCCTAAAAATATGATTTCTTCCCTCAAACAAGTTGAACCAGAAGATGAAATTGGGGACTGCAGCTGACGACTTTGTTTACTTTAAAAGGGCCGTTCTGAGCTGGTTTCCTCTCTCTACAAAACTGGCCTCAAAGCACTGCGAGGGGTTGGCGATGAGTGAGATCCCCCAGCACTTCTGCCCCCCTGCCCCCCTGCCAGCACATCACTGGAAGCGCTGTTTAATGTCTAATCCTACTTGCCAGTGTCAATTAGGAATTTCTTGACCTCTGGGACGACCTTCATTAAAAGAATTACAAATATAAATCTTCAGCAAGAAATTGAATGTCCGAGGAAGTGGTCCGTGCTGGACTGCTTTAGGACTCTCTCCCGCTCAGCGGTGGCTCGGCAGTCTCAGAGGAGAGCTGCCAGAAGACACGCCACCTCAGCTTCGTGTCCCAGCAGTTCGCTTCCAGGCTACCAGCAAAGACCGTTCCAGCTCCGATGGCTGCAGCTGGCAAAGCACGAACAAGGCCCTCAAACTCCGCAGACTGCTCTTCGCCCCGTAGCTTCGCGAGCCAAACTGTAATGATTTGCACTTTATTTGGTACATTTCTAAAATGCAGTAACCACTAGAACTAGAAGGGGACCAGCCAGCTGGGGAGAAATTGGGATCATTTGTTTTGAAAACGTGATCTCACTAGCCCGTTTTTCCCCAAAATCTTCAAAACGATCTGTTGGAAGGCTGGGAGTGGGGCTAGGATGTTAAATCATTCCCACAAAAGGGAAGATACGCTTGTTGCTGAACGCAGGCGTGCTGGGTGCGGAACGGGAGCAATCCCAACGCTCTGTTCATACGCCTGGGGCCACGCCACCAAGCAGCAAAGGCCGTCACATTGCTGAAGGGCCAGGTACACTTCCACACTGAAGTCTGTTTGTACCTTCAGCCCCTCTCCATAGCAGGTATCGTGCCACGGTGTTGCCACTGGACTCTCCCCGGACTGCCAATTGCTTAAGCTGAAGAACACACTCTTGTGGACCTGTTCTTCCTCTGAAGAGACAGGTCCTTCCTTTGGACTATGACTAGGACAGCTATGTGCCATTCTTACTACGGGTACGGCAGCTTTAGCTGATACTCAAAAACCATTTTTGGCTGAAGAAGTGTTTAAAGCCTTTACACCTGCTGCTTCTTAGAAGGCCAGAATAACCTGTGAACCTCTGGAAGAATTTCTCTCCAATGGTTAAAAGGGAGTAGGATATAAATCCTGAGTCTATTTCCCCCACTGAGATCAGAAGAAAGGAAAAGTTTCTGCACTGAGCTCAAGATCCTTCAAGCCCATTCTCAGCACTTTATATCACAGGGCTGCAGCTCCATGGGTGGAAACATTTGGCTAAATATGTTCTGGAGAGAAACCTGGCCTTGTTTCTCAGTATGCAAAAGAGCTACAACCTCAGCAGAGCCACAGCATGCCTCCCCCCTACACTGCTTTCCTTTGTGCTCTGCGGAGCCCACGTTCGGAGGGACTCTTGGGGTGTGAAGGGAATTTCTGCCAGAAGTACACTTTCTGAAAGAGAAGTGATGTCCAAGAGCAGAAGGACCAGAAGGTCTAGCCAGCAGAAGGAAGGCAAAAGAGTATCCAGAATGATGCTACTTGCTCTGTGACAGTTTCATCTTTGAAGGAAACTTGTCTTTGGTTAAATAGTGAGTGATCCATGACTTGGCAGAGTGGAATGAATGCCTTGTTTCCTCACGCTCCCCAGAGATGCTCTGTTCAAACCAGTTTCTGCCAAAATCTCACAGCCATCTTATTTCTTGGTACATCCGTTGCTGTGTTTTCCGAAGTCCCAGGAGTGGGGTGGAGTGTTGCAATTTGACTTCTCTTCAGTGCTGCCATTGGGAATGCCAAGGAATCCTTCGGTGCTCCACCTGTCTGAATTTCAGAGGAATAAATATAAAATTCCCTTGGGTACAATTAAAACCTCAGGCTTCAATAATGCAGAATTGGTTCTCTTACTTAATGAAAGTTTATGTGCTGGCATTGCCCCACAAAGTCTTTCAGAGGTAGCTTGTCTCATTTTCTTTTCCATTCTTCTCCAGAAAGGTAGAAATAAAAGGATGATTGTGTTTGTTGCTCTACTTCACCCAAGAAAGTGATAGGAGCAAGGATGTTTCTTCCCATGGCTCCCTGTGCAAGACAGAGCAGCCTTAAAGCTGTTCCACTCAGCCCAAAGCTGGCCAAGAACAGGCAAAACATGGCCTCAGCCTCTGCACTGGAACACCCTGGGGTAGCGAAAATGCTGCAGGGAAGATTTTCTGGCATTACTGTGATGAGCAGAAAGTTATTGTGTGCTGGGGCATTCCCTGGGAGTGATTTCCACCAGGTTAGATGTCTTTTTCATGCAAATAAAGTGGTATAAGGGAATCAGAGTTCTCTAATGCTTCCTCATTAGTCTTTTGATAAATGCACAAAGCTATGAAGAAGACATCTAAAAGTGTGTGTGTTTTCTCACTTGCTAATAGCGCTCAGTGATTAATCCCTCTATCAGAAAGAAGCAACGGTCTGTTTGCCTAGGAAGCACTACAAGCCCCAGAGAAAGTCCTCATCCAGCTAAACGTCTCCCCAAGAGTCAGGCACTCTCTTGTCTTTTCCTGAAAATAGAGAGAGAACTAGTTCAGAATTGGTAGCCACTTCTGTAGGAAAGAGAGGGACCTACAGTAGGAAAGAAGGAGTTTCCGTTATCTGGACTAGAGCAATAATCTCAGAGGGATTAGTAAACTCCAGCAGCCGCTGTCCCCACGGGGCAGAACTGCTGAAGCTCCTCTTGCCTGCTGGTCCCACGCCGAGGAAGAAAAGTGCTTTTCACGCGGTGCAGTTCAGCAAAACTGACTGCGTAGTGTGAGGGGAAGCCAAAGATGGATGATAATAGCCCAAGATCTAAAACCCACTTGGAGCTGTTGAATCCCCCCCCAGGAAATAGCGAAAAGCTGTTTCTGCTTATTCCAGTTCATTTGGTTCTGTTCTTCATCTTCTTTTCCTCAAAAGCTGCATTCTACTTCAAGGCAAAACTGCAGGAATTGGATGTGGTGATAAGCAATTCCCCTGCGCTCCTTCTCCTTTGGCTCATTTCACTTGCTCATTTTTATCTCCCTCAGCTTGTGTCAGCCTCAAAAGAAGCAAATGTATTGTCATTTTTTAATTTCCTCACGTGTATACACAGGCATACAGACTCACACTCCTCTACAAAAACAACAAAAGCAGCTTGGATTTTAGTGACAGAAATTGCAATCAACTTAAAATGGCAGAAACTGGCTTTCTGCTCGGATGCAGTTAGGGTGGCTCGGCAGAGCCCGAACACGTTGTGGGGTTCGGCTTCCCTCCCATCTCTACACTGACCTGTTTCTGCTTAGGAGCAGTTATTACATGCTGTAACATTCTCCCTGACGGTCCCCTTACTCTTCACCAGCTCATGCAGATTACTTTTCCTCATCCTAGTTTACTGGCAAGTCTTTATACTATTCCTAGTGACTTGAGAAAATAGCTGTCTGTGTATTGTGGCATTGCTGTAAAATGAGATCGACATTTTCCATCTCTTCACTAACCCATACCCTCATCTTAGGGTCACACGCGGATTGTTGGCTCTGTCCTTTCTTCCTCTGCCATTTATGGGGTAGTCTGAAACTGCTGTTTCCGTGAAGGCTGGTGACACCAGGTGGAAAGCAGAACTAATGCATGATACTTCCCTAGCAGCAGATGCTGAGCTGATCTGCCGCAGCCCCAGCGACACTCGTGCAGATCTGCCCCCCTAAAGCCTTTGCACAGCCACGGCTTGGTAAGCGCGGCCTCGCTACCCAGACAATTTGACACGCGTTTTCACAAGGAGGATCATGAAACTGAAACCTATTGGGCTTTCGTGCATCGTAAAGGAGAGGAGCACATTTCTTGTCATGGCCAAGAAATGGCCCAGGTGAAGGCTTGGGGTGATAAGAGAGATTTTAGCTATCCTTGTGAATTTAACCTAGAAAGATTACTTCCACATTAGACGCCAGTGAAAGAGTTCTAGCACATGCAACCTGTTACGTCTTTCTATGCAGCCTCGCTGCCTCTTTCGTTTCCTCCCCACAAACTCCTTGCCAACTACAAATCTCCAGAGATGTCACCCTGCAAGGGAAACAAGCGCCACCAAAGCAGCAGATACGATGTTTTAAAAAATGCAAGACCCGGGGATCCAGGGCAGTGCTCACTCTTCTTGGCACAGCTGGAGAGAAGTACCAAGGGAAGGTAGAGAGGGAAATTGAAACTCTGATCAATGCCTGAAGGTGGAGAAAGAACTGGGAGGGGTTGGCTACACCAGTGTAGACCGACAGGAAGGGCATGCAAGAAGGATAATTATGGGAAGGAGTGTCCATTGAGCGTATCTGCCAGCAACAACCATTACTGGAAGCGTTCCCATACCTATCATCACTTGCCACCCCTTGCAGCAGGGGCATGGCATGCAGCTAGATATCTTCTGGACAGGGATGTACAGCGAGATGCAGCCACGATTTTGAACGATGGCTTTCTTCATAGCTGCAACAGGAATCTGCAGTCGCATTGGTCAAGTCCATTAATATCTCTTCCTCTTTCCCAGAATCTCTCCTCTCCTGCTGTTAGCTGACATTTTTTGCTGCAAAATTTTATGAAGCAAATGCCACTTTGGTCTGACAGTATGATTCAATTGCTCTGTTCATTCACAGCAAACACGTGCAGTGCTTGCCTCTCTATGGGAGACACTTCTTCAAGGTATCTGTTGACTCTCCCACTAATCAACCACAGGTTACTAAATTACTTCACATTCGGGGAACTTTCTGCTTGGTGGAATCCCAGTTCCACAAAGCCTTCTTGTGTCGTCACTTCCACACATGGAGGACCACAGTTTAGCAAAACCAGTGATTTTCTGTCAAGAAATCAGACAGAACTGTAGTTTTTCCAGGCTTACTCAGAACGAAAACATTTTTTTCTGCTAAATAAAATTGTGTACAAATGATGTTAGGACAATTTATGTTCATCATTAATGTGCTATAAATAACAAGAGCTGTACCCAGGGCTCTGGCCCCAGTGACATGGCTCTGCTAGTGTTGTTATTACAGTTCCTCCTGCCATCAGACTGGAATGGCTGGGATTGCACCAACTGGGACAGAGACCATGGGTCAGTACAAATACAGCCCACCCATCTCTATCAGAGGGTCGTGATTAGGCCTGCTTAGCAGTTTCTCTTCATTAAATGATTCCTGTGGGCTATGACTCATATTCAGAGCCACTCAGAAAATGAGGGGTAATCATCACACTCAAAGTTTTTACAAAACAGTAAGGAAAGAAAAACATTTTGCCTAACATTTTCCTCTCCAAAAAGACCGATTTCTCTACAGGAACTCAAAAATATGGGAATATTTTGATAAAACCTGCAGCTTTTGTTCTTGTTGCCAGAAATGTCGCCGAGTACCTCCTCAGTGCAGCACACTCCTACACAGCCGCAGAAATCAGCTTGCAGGTCCCCCCCCTCGGCTCAGCACAGCCCCACTCGGGAGGGGAGCGACGGCCGCACCTCAGAGCGCCTGATCACACTCAAGCCTCACTTTCTGCACCAGAAGTAACTCCTCTTCAACACAGGGAATGTTATTCTTCACCCCTAAAACCTGTTTTTTTTTTCCTCAAACCAGAATTAAAAGCAAGACTCAAACAAATACGCATTTAAAGAAATATATATGCACTCAAACCAGTGGGAATTAAAATTCTGTTCATGCTGCCTGAGTGCTATTACTGCGACCACCACGAAAGCACTGCTCAGAGCTGGCAAACCGCCCTGAGGTCAGAAGCCAGCGCCAAGGTTATACGCTGTTTTACTCATGTGCACAAGTTGTCCACGCTGAAACGCAAGCTGGAGCTCTGCTGTCTCTGCCCTTCGCTGATCCAAAGGCTGGAGGCAGTGATAACGTCCCGCTGCTGTCGGCTGGAATTACGCTGCGTGGGGAATACCCTCACCCGGCACCACTCCGTCCCACGCGGCTGCGGTATCGGCAGAGCGAAGGAGCCGATCACAAGCGCCGGCTGCGCAGCCTGGTGCAGTCTGGCAAGCCCTGTACTCCTCATCCAGCAGCAAGCTGAGCCAGCATCTTCACCGGGGTCTGGCCAGACTGCCTGTTACTGTTCTGACAGAGTGAGCTACAATCATGGAGAGAAAGAAAGAAAAGGATTTTACAAACGGTGTTTTCCTTGCACACTAGGTGCAAGCCACATAGTTTAGAACAGAATGGTCTCCAAAGGTACGCGTCTCTGTAGCTCCAGCTACTGTGGTGCTTCTTTCACAATGACAGTTAGCAAGGTAAGGAAAAGCTAAATTGAAGTCTTCTGCTGCAAACTCACCAAGAAATTATTTCAGTGGATTATTTCCATCTGCCTTGTTGAGGATATTAAATTTCCACTCTGACTGGAATTTATGCAAGTGTTCCACTATGGAATCTCAGTTTGAAAGTGAAAAGTAGGGAAAGTACCTGCATTTTTTCCCCCGTGCAGTATCTTGTCAAATCCAATATTATTTTAATGGGATGGAACTTCTGACAGTGAAAGTAGCACTTCCATCTTTCTTTAAACTTTCTTGTTCTGTTTTCCCATGTCTCATGAAATAATCATTTTATCAGAAAGTGTGGAGAAGATGAAAAATGCTTTAAAACCTGGAAGAGGCTAAGCACTTTGAACCTTTTCTTAAAATCTGCTGAATGTTGAGGTCTCATAGTCCCAATTGAATTAACAGAAAACAAAGATGCTCTGCAAATTAAGCCATTTATCTTCCCTTTGTTTATTCCAGCCTGTCTTTCAATTCAGAAACAAACAAAGGGTGAAAACCTGTAATTATCAGTGGAATGGAAATTCCCTATTTCGATCAATTTTAATCATGCTTAACCATGTAAGCGATAGTACCAAAATTCAGTGTGTTCCTATATGAAGCTCAGTGGTGTTTGATTTAAGCCTGTGCTTAAACGCTTTGCTAGATCACGGTGTATCTCAGGAGAGCAGTTAGCCTTGTGGTTAAACCAGCTGACTCAGCTGCACTCGCTGGAACTCATATTCATAACCCCTCCAAAAGCTCACACCGTCCACTGAAATGTCAGAGTTCAGCTGCTGTTCCTTCTCATTTTACAAATATCTCATTTTTGTGAATTGGCCTTTATGTATAATTGAATAATTTCTCCTTTCAGGACATTATCTTGTGTGGAAAAACAGACTATCAAAACCAGAGAAACAAACTTTCAAAGAATCTGTGACTCAGTGTGTGATTAAGTCGGGATGGTATTCCTTCGTGTCTACCCACTGGACTGTCCTTAAGGGCTATTTACTAATTGCTAGTGGGTCTGTGAAGCGAAGAGCACTTAAAGACTGCGCAGGGCACAGCAGTTTACACAGCACATGTAACCCAAAGACACCAAATAAATGCCTGCTGGCTCGAAAGCCCGTTTTCCCTCCATCTTTTCTCACTGTCAACTTCGAAAACCACTTTCTTAGCGCTGTATGTGCTCTGAGTCACGCCTGCACAATCCAGGGTAACCAAGATAAGAGAGGCCAGCTACTCTCTGGCCTCCGAACTGGTTGGCTGGTGCCTGAGGCTCACTGTAAAACGACACTGTCAGAGAAGGGTCAAGAGCAAAGCATTTTCTCTTACAAAATCAAGAAGTCACTTGGCCTCTGTGACAGACTCCTGTTCTCAGAATTTGGCAATAGTTCAGTACAGCTAAAAATAACAGTCAAAAAAAGAAAGAAAAATCAATAAGTAAATGCACACGGCTTCCGTGGCAGTGATGTATAGCCCTTAAATACAGATAAGAACTGCACTGCAGCTAGGAATGTTGTAACTTTTTCCTATTAAAACGAGAAGTGCAAAATGCTAACCTGGGAGGAAAAGCTGTATTGCTTTGCCTATGCTGGGGCGTTCATCCAACTGTCTACAGCTTACTTTTCACAAAAAGTGAGATTTCTGGAGGAGCGAATGTATTGAAAGAGAGTGTTGATGGCTGACAGACCTTCAGATTTCAGTGCCACCAGCATAACAAGCTCGCAAACCTTGCCATGCTCACCTGGAGCAGCCTCTCGTGTAGGCAGAGGCTCTCCCTCAGTGTCCACTCCCATTCACCTGGTAACTGTGGTCGTCCACCTCCATGCACGTAGTTCATTTAGAATCATATAACCATGAAAGAACTTAGGCTGAAGGGACTTCCAGGGAGGTCATATGGTCCAGCCTCCGCTGAGAGCAGGTCAACTTCCAAGCCAGATCAGGATGATTAGGGATTCATCCAGTGGAGCTCTGAATATCTCCAAGGACAGAGATTACATGGTCTCTCCAGGGAGCCTGTTCCAGTGTTTAACCATCCTGTAAAAAATGTTGTCCTTGTATCTACCTGGGCCACACCTTGCTGCAGCTTGTTTCCGCTGGCTCTTGTTCTTTCACTGCGCACCTTTGAGGGGAGTCTTGCTCTGTCTTCTCTAATACCCTCCATCAAGTTAGCAGGGGCGTGGGGCAGCTGGCTAAACAGTTGCTAGAATTGCTCTGGAGACTGAGATGAAATCACGCTCATTAGAGGCACTTTGGATTCTGGAATCCATCCTCTCAAACAGCCCAGGAGCTGGGACATCAGTTGCAACACAAAACTTTGTGTTCCCAAGGGTTTCACCAGACAGTGAAGAGCTGCCTTTTGTGCCAGCATGAGGCATGTGTCTGGCTGCTGTGATGGAGATCACTTCTGTGAGAGGCTTACCATTTCAACAGTGCTTCTGAAAAATACAACCCGTCCTTTCCCCAGGAGTCTGCTCTCTTATCTTCACAGATTTGTCTTGAAGGAAAAATCAAGACATTCAGACTTCAAAGATCTGGGTCCATCCGCTAGGCATTTTGGCTAACCCATGGCAGGACTTAGCCTCCCGCGCAGTGCAACAGCAACTCAGAGACACCTCTGAAGTCTGCCCAGCACACCATCCCTGTAGAGATACCAGCTTGGGTCCCGAAGGCAGTGTCGCCAGATGATGTGATGGCTGGGATAATAATCTGAGTGCACAGCCAACGCCCTACCTGGAGAGCCAATCTGCCAGAGCCCTGCCACTTCCAGGTTTGGACCTAATTAATACTGCTATTGAACAAATGCCAGTAATCAGCAAGCGAAGCTTTGTCAAACCAACTCACTTATTAAAGAAACTCAAAAATAAAAAATACGACAACGTGTAAAACCACAAGGGAGCCTTTTCATTACAGGTGAAACATATTTTCACATACACAAAAATCAAATTAATCTCTGTTTCACCTCTTTTTTTGACTTGATTGACAGCATTCATAATTTCTGCAAAGAAAACACTTACTGTTTCTCATTTTAAAATAGATGGTAATTTCACAGAGGTCTGGCTACAAATAAGATTACATCTGAAGATCCTCAAAATGGCTTATCTGCTAGACTGAAAATTATAAATAGCTCTGAAGTCTTTGTAATGTAAAGTAGGGAACACTGGATCATTAGAAACAGCTGGACTTGAGAAAATGCCAGAGAAATTCTACTCCGCCTTCTCTTCATGCTGTGAGTTAGATTTATTTGGTGGCGTTACCCCTTCTGTTAGCTTTGCCTGTTTACAGGTGGCAATTTTGTCAAAGGGGGTCTCCCGAGAATACTTCAGGCACACTGTTTTAGCAGAGAAAAAATGTGCTTCAGCAGGAGAGAACACTGGAAAAGAACTTATGTCTAAGGGAAAGCCATGGGAAGTACAAGAATATCTTTGCCAGCTTTGGAGAAGTCACCAGGAGATAGCGCTAATACCAAACTTCTTAGTTCTCCACTAATACAGGACAATGGATGAGGTACTGAAAAATCCAAGCATCTGAATTTAGAGGTTACTGAGTAGCTTACCGGCAATGGCCCTCCAAGAAACTGAACCAGCATCATCTGAAAAAGGAAAAAAAAATCATTCAAGAGAAGAAAACATTATTAGCTACAAGAAAAGGGTTGTGATGCTATTCAGTCCTCCTGTGGTGTCCCTCTGCGTCTCGCACACAGGGTCCCAGCTACTTGCCCTCAGCCTGTGCCAGCGACACACATCCAGTGGAGGAAGCTACTTTACAAGGCAGCAGCATCGTGCGAATCGTACAGGAGCAACAGAGCAGCTGGATCAGTCCACCAGCTCAGCATCTTGCCTCATCAATGGACAATACCAAACAACCAGAGAAAAGAACACAAGCAATCTGCAAGCTCATCTTTGCACTTTGCCATCTGCTTACAGGTTGCAGATCACTCTTTGGAAGCAGGGAGCTTCATGTGGAGCCGTGAGATGCTTGATCACTCCTCTACCTTAGGAATTGTCTGTATTTGCAATGCATTGACCGCTCAAAGGTCGCTTCCTGACTCCTTGCTGGGATGCACAGAACAGGGTTATTAACGACCTTTCTCAATGATATGTCTGAAATACAACATTAAGGCATCCTGATGCTTTACTCCCACTGTTGTCTTCTGCTCACTGTAATACAAATGCTGTTTGTCAGTCGTTTTCTCTAGGGGGAAGAGATGCCAACACAGAGAAGGTGATTTATAGAAGACAAATGAGAAAGCTGGAATATCTCATTTGGGGCCCAGCTGTGCTATTGTTATTCATGAAGAATAGTTGCTTGCTCCCATCAGGACCTACTCTTGGACTGGCCTTGACATGGTGCTTGGCCTGAGCACAGGCTGCAAAAAAAGGCCTTAAAAAGTCATGGATTTTTGGCAACGTGTGTCAGCAAAACAGCAAACAGCTGACCTTAGCACACTGCCCATTCCACAGCGCGGCAGAGCGGGCTCCCCTCGGCACGGCCAGCAGCCCTCACGCCCGGCGCAGGACAAGGCTGAGCTGTCAGTCCTGCTACAGCCTGCTGCATGGCCTGGCATCTCAAAAAGCAATATAACAACTAAAAAGGTAGAAAGGAAAACGAGACGAGTTGATCAACCTAACATTTTTTCTAATGCAGCCTGAGCCATTATTGCAGTTAGTAAGCCATATCTTACTGCTCTAGTCAAATGATCGCCACCATCATATATTGCCTTCACATCTGTCGCTATTAGAGGCCGAGCGCTGGAAATTCAGCCTCCTTCATTATCCTCAAATGCCTCTGTATTATTCAGAATAGAAACATTTCTTGTTTTCTCTCTCTGAGCCACGAAACTGGGAGAGTTTATCACCTAGCAGAGACCGTGGCAGCAGCTCTGGCAGAGCTCAGCAGCCGTCTGTTCCGTGGCTCTCCTGAAGGCAATGCGGCTCCGAAACGGGACTCCGGGAAATGCAGAGCCCACCTTGCGAGACAAGGTGGGAATATCAACCCCAGGGTTCATGGAGCTCACGCAGAGATGGAGAGGAGCCTCTATCAAGTGGCCTGGGAAACGCGCGGGTATGTTGTTCCGTGTCCTGTCACCGTGCCACGGGTATACAGTCCTCCCTGGCTCGTCTCCAGTAACACTTTGCTAGTACGTCCTGGCTTTGCTGTGAGACATGTTAGCTGTGGATAGTCTTTGATTACTGTGAAGTTCTGGTGAGGAATTTGGGAGGGATGCCCCTAGGACTTTGCACCACTTTTACAGAATTTAATCAGCTGCATAAGCCTCGTTTAGGCAATTCCCAGCAATCTCCTGCCTCATCACTGTGTTTCTTAAAACCTTAATCCAGTTTTCTTATTGAAATCTCTATCTTTAAACTACCTTCCCCGTTATTTAGGACTACACTTTCTTTTATTCCTTTTCTGAGGTTTCCTACCATCTGTTACAGGTCCACTCAAGAGAATTTTTACTTCTCCCAACACCCCGAGAATTCACCTCCCTGCCCACCACGACACAGACAAAACGATTTACTGTGGATGAGGTAGGATGAGACATGAACGTACGGCTGCCAATGGTAGACTCTTCGTCACGGTAAATGGAAAAGGGTTTTGCTAGCTCATGCTCACCGTGGGATAGCACAGGACGTAAGTCTCAGTTTGGGCAATTACAGCTGCTCCGTGGGGACACCTTTGTTTATGCATAAGAAACCATCGGCACGTCCACACACACCGTGCCTCTACCCATGCCACGGGAACAGTGTCAACTGTGACCGTCCTAGCACAGTGCGGCAGCACTACAGCTCAAAACTCCTGACTTCAGAGCACCACGCTAACCTACACCGCGGATTTCCCAGCCTCCGTGCTTACTTAATGCTGTTTATGAATGTTTACGCCTGCATTTAATTTCCTGTGGTGCTT
>Ga0065711_1005006_pt1 | contig 34242 bp, 27 predicted proteins | sample Hoacrofraction12_FD_59098 | JGI IMG/M metagenome (GOLD analysis project Ga0065711, IMG submission 59098) | Hoatzin crop microbial communities from Cojedes, Venezuela - Epithelial fraction 12 v2 (version 2) | ecosystem: Host-associated > Birds > Digestive system > Esophagus > Crop | place...
TGGAACAGGCTGCCCAGGGAGGTTGTGGAGTCTCCTTCTCTGGAGATATTCAAGACCCGCCTGGACAAGATCCTGTGCAGCCTGCTGTAGGTGACCCTGCTTCGGCAGGGCGGTTGGACTAGATGACCCACAGAGGTCCCTTCCAACCCCTACTATTCTGTGATTCTGTGATTCTGTGATCCTGGAATACGTAAATAAACTATCATAATTCCAGCAAAAAATTTTCTAAATGATCAAAATGAAGAAATTTTGAAATGCATTGTTTTTCAGCTCACTGACCAGTAGTAGCTTGGAAAACTGCGTATTAAAGCCAGAAAATGGCTTCTTAGGGTAGGACATAGTTACAACAGCCAGCTGGTAGAAAACTTCAGTTAGAAACCAGCTTAGCTTGGAATGGTCTTTCCTAGGAAAAGACCTGCAGGCTGAAGCTCACAAGTCCAGCCTGTTGTAAGGCTCCATCAGTGCAAAGCCCAGACATACTGTAAATTCCCAGATTGTCATCTGAATTAGGTGTTGAGAAACAACAGTTTAGGCAGACGTGTGTCTGTACTCACCTGATCTGTCCTCTCCTCTCTTACCTGATATAACCAATCTGGGGTCTGTGCTGCAAGAACCAGCGGTAGGAGACTTTGTCTTTCCACCCCACGTTTCGAGGGTCCTTCCACAGCAGCCTGACCTGATCACTGGTGTCCCCCGTGTGCCAGAGGGAGTTGCGGAGGTGCTCGCCAGGGCCTGTCTTGGATTTCACAGCCTGCAGAAACACAATTTTCCAGTGCTGACCACAGAGAAATGTCACGTTGAGGAGCTCTTTCTGTCGTGGGGAACAGGTCTGCAGAAGCACCCTCCCTCCTGCTCACAGGCCCCTAACGTCTCTTGCACAATCGCAGCCACTGCTTGCATGGAAAAGCAGCTGAGTGCCTGGGCCAAGGAGAAGGAGGCAATTTGCCCAGTTATAGTCAGAGCACAATCAGAGCAGAGACTAAACGCCCCAACTGATGAGCAGGGGCAAGACTGGAGATGAAGTTCCTTAAAAAATGGTGCTATTAACAGGGCTGTGTGGCAGCCACCTGACTTGGCCATTTTGATGCTGGGAGAGAACATCGGCCAGGCAGTATGTCCAACACACAGTGTGATGGCTTGGTCAATGCATGGCACCATGGCTTAGCCCATCACAGTCCGATGGCGGCATGGCATGGCCAACTCACGGCACGATGGCATAGCCAGGCTGTGGTGACCACCGTGTCCCCAGCCAGGAGCCAAGACCAGTACCTTCAGCTGAATGCCGGGCTCTGCAACAGCTCTGAAGGGAGTCGCTTGCCAGTACGTCTGTTCCGTTTGTTTCCACATCACCACATAAAAGCTAGAGCTGTCTTGATAACCAAAAATAAAGCCAGCGTAGTCGTCATCTGTCACTGTGTTCACGTGAAAAGTGCCCTCAAAGTCAACACCATTAAAAGCTGTGTAACCTGAGAATACACGCAGGTTAAAAACAAGTCTGCAGAAAATGCGTTCACATGCTTTAAGTTTTCTGCTGTAATACTTGAATCTCAGAAAGGGGTACGTACCAACAGCAAGGCCAGGATCGCTGTTCATAGTCTGCACAATTTCCATGCCCTGCAAGAGTAAATTAGCATGCGTGACTAGTTGGGTTCACTAAGCCTGGCAGCCTCTTCTGGCCTCCCTCTAGCACCCCCTCCATCCGTCTCCTCTGTGTGTTCACTGCATGTCTGTAACACTAGCTTTGAATTAAAACGAGAACTATAATCAGATACTGATGTTTCAGCTGCTGTATGCCCTGAGTCAGGACGGATTTTTCTTTTCCCATTGCAGAACTGGCCATACTGATACTTTCTTTCCCTGCCCCAATCTTCTGGAAATCACTGACCAGGGCCAGAATTGGCAAACAGACTGGGGCGGGTGGGAAGGCAGCTGGGGTGTGGAAGAGAGCTTTTATAATGCTCAGCTCATACAGTTTGATCATGGAGTTTGGGATTAAACTGACTGCCAGGACTAGGTTAAGGAAGGTGTATACGTCTCAGCTGGCTTGGCAGAGACTTTGGCAGTGGGAACAAATTGCACATTCCTTGTGACTCAGAACACACTAGCTTCCTGAAGGCTAAAATTTGTTAGTGTAAATAACAGTTATTGGACTCCATCTAGGAGCAAATACTCTGCTATACAGCGGGTTGTACTTTCAAATTCTTGAAAGGATTCATGAAACTGTTTGCTACAGAAATATTTCAACAGGGTGACACAAATGTCTCATATTTGCTGACCTGGCAGCAGTGAAATCCACCCAGAACAAGTTGACCAGCCTGTATTTTAGATTACTAGAAGCATCAAGCTTCAAGCTATCATATGCTAAAAGACAGTTCCTTCATTGTAACTCCCCTAAAATAGTCAACTAATCAACAGCTTCCACTTTTCACTTGTTTGCCAAAGGCCCAGCAATTACAGAGACCGCTTTGCTGTGGTTTTCAAATTATCTTCTCAGACAGGTAAGAAAGACCAAATGTATTTTTACCTGGTTCAGAACCACCCAGTTGGGATCAATCTGTGCATCCCCCTCTGGGTCCAGCACCACGGTCTGATAGGCCCTGAAGTCTGTCAAGGTGATCTCTGCGTTCTCAGGGCACACATCGATCCGATCAATCACTGTATCCTGGTCAAAATCAGACTCGCAGATATCCCCGACTCCATCACCTGAATGCATCAGAGAAGGGAAAGCAGATTTATGGTGCAGCAAGTAGTCACACCTGGCCGAGCCACAGGATCAGGGTGTCTGAGAAGCAGGTGGAGTCTCAGCCCCGATGGCTGCAGTGCCCAAGGAGGGGACCTGAGGACCCCTGCCTTGACCCCTGTGTGTTGGGGTCCCTCCTGGGATGAGCGTACGCACATGTGGTGACTGTGTTGGACCCTGGTGCACATGTGGATGTAGTTCTTAAGCACCAAAATGGCTCCTAGAACGCCCACCTTACCATTATCATCTTCCTGGCCTGGGTTAGGGACCAGCCTGCAGTTGTCAGGGCCCGGGGGCAAGAGGTCAGGAATGCCATCATTATCATCATCCTCATCACACTCGTCACCCAACCCGTCCTTATCTGTGTCCAGCTGGGAGCTGTTAATGACGGTGGGGCAGTTGTCTGTGCTGTCCTGGTGCCCATCGCCATCGCTGTGAGCACAGACACAAAAAGAAATGGCATGCCAGCATCAGCTCCTGCCTCTGCATTGGGGACAGCACAGGTACCAGAGTGGAAAATGTGCCGGAGGCAGCCCGGAGCTGGAAACAGACCCGTGCAGCACCACGACCTGGTGCTGCTCGGCTGGCTGAACAGCAAGGAGACACGGAACAGAGGCCGTATGGCAAGGTGGCAGAAAGATGAAGAATAAGCCTGGAGCTATGAAAATACTCCAATAAGGAAAAGAAAAAGAAGCCTTACATGGAGTGGGAAATGACACCAGAGCCCGAGATACCAAATGACGTCCACTCCTAAAGAGCGTGTAAGGCTCATCCAACAAGTTCAGCGTCACCAATCAAAAGGCATCCAGGAGACAGCAAGGGCTCAACAGCTGGTGTCCCTTGTCACACATGTTGTCCACAAGTGTGTTGGTGCTCAACATGCAGGCGTGAGCATGAATGAAAGTTTATGGGAGACTTTGCATGAGCTCTGGAATCAGACTTGTTTGAAAATAAGCACCACTTTCACCCTGCTGCATGGGAAGTTTTGTACATGGCAGTCCCACAGAGGAGCTGCAAGGTCAGAAAGAGAGGAGAGAGTCTGTAGCTCCCCAGCACACCTCCAGCCCATGGGTGCATCAGCTGCTTACAGTAAAGAGCTACCAGGAACGGGGACACAGACTGTGGAAAAGGTTTTGGAAGTTATGGGGTAGCTGCCTTGCTTCTCCATGCCAACATTTAAGTGTATCTGTGCAAAAAAAAGGCCTGAAGTCAGGTGTGTTTTGTACACACACCATAAACGACATGGCTTCTGATGATAAGCAGGCATGTTTCCCCTCAGCAGATTTTGCCCAGCACAGGCAGAGCAGAAGTGGCACACAGCCAAACTAAGGCAGTGCGGCAACTTATAGCTATGTATATTCCCACCTATCTCTCCCTGCTTAAGAAAGGCACTTCAATTTCAGGTCAGAGCAACTAATGTCTGCACATTCTTGAGATAAAAAGCAATGAGGACCACGTGCATATACCTGTTGGAAGATTAACCTCAGGCAGAGCTACAGCATTTCCACCAGGCAATGCTTCACACATATTAGCTAGGTTTGAGGGGAAAAAGAAGAAAATACATCCTTTTTTAAAACAAGATAAGAACAAGGCCATATCTACTTAAAAGTAAACCAGCTCCGAGCTGGAGGCCCAAGGCTGGGAATGCTCCCCGCACAGGCAGGAAAGAGGGCTCCCCACACTTATCAGCCCAGAGAGCAGCAACCACCAGCGGCCCTGGAGCGAGACCCTGCAGCTGCCTGTGGCCGGAGAAATGCTGTGCCAGCACAGGATTTGTCACTTCCCTTTCCTCTTGCTTTAAGTGAGGAGCGCAGGGTCTGGGGAGGACTTGCCACCCCCACAGCCGGTTATGCAGAAGCTTCTTCCAGCCAGGTGTTAGCAGTTTGTCATGGGACATGCTCCTCTGAGTGCTCAGGGCATGTAAAAGCCACAGAGGAGCCCTGACACTCTTGCCGTGCTAAAGAAAATGTTTTACGCTTGGTAACAGAATTCTGTTTCTGAAAGACTAGGTCCTTACGGAAAAACGTACAGCCATTAACTGTGAAATTTCTGCTAAAGAAAAAAAGAAAGAAAAGGGGAATGAAAAATAAAGAAAAGAAGAAAGATGTTACCTCACTAAGATGCTCTGAGCAGTGCTCTGCGTTTTCCAGCCAGAGAACTGCTCTGGAGGTCACTTCCACAGGAACTCATAGGAAGCCTGTGCAAGCACGGGGCTAAAGGTGAAGGGCTCCGTCACTGTACTGCTACAGCGAAGTGAACCAACCGGGCTGATAAATCATAACATTGTTTTTGAAATAACACCTCTTTGAGGAGGTAGTGGAATTATATCCAGGCTAGTCTGAGGGATTACAGGTCCCCAGGAATCACTAGCAAGCTTCAGCTCAAGATTAGCCTCTTCCACTTCCCTGCTGCAGTTACAAGCCATAACAAAGCATACCTGTCCTGATTGGTATCACAGGAATCTCCAACCAGGTCATTGTCAACATCTGACTGTAAGAGGAAACAGAGAAATCTCCTGTGTCAGCTGCTGACAGCATCCATTAAAATGGCAGTATTACACCAAAACACAACCAAAACAAATACAATTAAAATAAAAGCATGGAAAAACATTTATTTTACAAAACATATTTTCTTGTTTGCATCATCCATCTAACCAAAAAAGTTAGTTCTGTTAAAGAAAAAAAAAAAACAGACAATGAATGAACAGGGTTAAATTTGATTGGAGCAGTTCAAGCAAGGTGAGTAGTTCATGCAAGATTTCTAAACTACTGAAAACAGGTAACCCTCATTTCTAGCCAAGGTTTATTTCTTAAGCAGCTTTAAAAATCTACCATGTATCTTTAAAGTTTATAGCATTTTTTGTAACTCACAAGGGGCTTAATCAGAATTCAAAACATATGAAAAGTGTCACTGATTTCTCACCTAGGAGCAGTGAAAGTTTTGCTAAATAAGGACACCAGGATTTTGTCCTAATTAAAGAAATACCAAGTGTTAACTAAATCACACCCCTGTGAGGGGTCTGGCATTGGACTCTGTGGGACAGGAGCATGCTCACATTTCAGAGGATGACAGCAGAGGACACTGGCAGGGCAGAGGTCTAACAACATCCCAGGCTATGAGAATACAGCTGGTGGCTCCCCTCTCCCGTGTCAGGAGAGTTTGAAGCTCCATAAAACTTTCCTGAATACATAGTATTAAAAGAGAAATACTATGGCTGCATGGAGTGCCTCATTCTCCTGCATTTTTTTGGACCTCAGCAGTCCCTCTCCCTGAACGAGGGTATTTTTTCCTTCTGCCTGCTAACCTGGTTTGGGTTACTGACTGTAGGGCAGCTGTCACAGGCATCACCAACACCATCATTGTCCTTATCCTCCTGGTCTTGGTTGGGGATCCTCTGACAATTATCCAAAAGGTTCTTAATACCTAGTGAAAAGCAGATTGGGTGTTAGTTAAAAACAATTCCAGTATTTGTTTTTGGACAACATAAACATCAAGAACAGTAAAGAGACTACTCCTTTTCAGCGACTACTTTATCTTGCAATGGCATTATAAACCTGCACAGCAAATGTTTCTTCTGTGTGCATCCATTCATTTAACAGAAGTTAGAAACACCTTGCTAAAGAACAGCTGTCAACCCATCACACACACTTCATTTATTGCACACTATTTATTCTATCCTGTTCCTGTATCACAGCTTACAGGATGGGACGTTTCATCTTCGTTACTACATTTGAAGGGCTGTGATTTTTTCACTTCTTTCAAGCCTCCTACAGCAATGAAAATAATACATTATGTAGCTCTTGGTCACCTGGGACAGGCAGCAGCTGGATACTCTGGGACATGTTTGCACCTTTAGGGAATTACTGAATGACCAATGACCGTAACTGATACGTAAAAACACGGCCGTGGTTTACCTGTTACAGTGTTCAGTGCTTCCAATGGAGGATAAAAGATATACATTAATCTAAATGAAAAGTATTCCAAAGACAGGTTTCACGAAGAAAGATAGAGTGTTGCAGTGGGTGACAGGAAATCTCCTAACAGACGGCATGTTCTGGGCAAGTTTCAAGAACATCAGAAGCTGGAAGTGAAGAACTACCAACCATCTCCATCCATGTCATCATCGCAAGCATCTCCTTTCCCATCACCATCTGTGTCCCTCTGGTCATTATTCAGGACATTGCGGCAGTTGTCACAAGCATCTCCAAAGATATCTTGGTCGCCATTTCTCTGGTTAACATTGGGAGCCAAGACACAGTTATCCTGCAAGAGACACAGATCCAAATCAGACATGAAATGGGCTCCAAATCCTGAATTTCTACTTTAGTGGATTTATATAACTCTTGTATTTATTTCTACTTTCTCAAAAGCTTATTATTGTGAGCAGTTTGACATTTTATGTGAATATTAGCTCTGGATCAGATTTGACTCGCTCCTCAAAGCTCTGCTTTGAACCACACCGTGGGAATTCTAAACATAAATACCCAGTATCATAAGGTTTTATTTATAACTTTGACTTCTGATTCTGATTTCAGATGCATCCACAGTGAGCAACCTGTTTTGGTGCCTCGGCTTTCTTACACTGTCCTTCTCAAGAGGCGAAGTCAGAGACCCCGACAGGGTTTGTAGATGCTCTTGGTGAAAGGCGGGTGCCCCCTCCTGGTAGAGACTCAAACCAAAGCTGAAACACTTGGGAAAAAAAGCACTTTTTGACGCAAAAATGTTCAAGTCTTATTTTTCTGTCAGCCAGGCTGCTATTGACTCTCTAAAGCCATCAGCAGGCATATGGAGAAAATTTTATTTCAAAGGGATGTAAACTTTCCTCTCCCATCTAGTACACCCATGACCTCATCCTCTTGCACACATGGAAGCAGAACAGAGCTTAGCAACAACATAGAAGTTACTTGATTGCAAAGGCGCTGAACCTGCATATAGATTTACAGTTGAAGGACGATTTATCATCTTTCCTTATAGAGCATTAATAAAACCAGTTGTTTCAAGCTACCGGAATTTAGGGTTCACCTCTGTGGCAAAACAGCCTGGGACAGACCTTCTGTGATCACTAGTCTGCCCTAGCTCCACATGGACATTCGCACCCTGGACACAGTGATCTTCCCGCCTTCCTTGGAAGTGCATGAAGCAATACCACAGAAGGATCTTAATGCAGAACAACAGCAGGCATGTGAAGATACGGGGTGAACACCAAAGAGCTTTTACGGTCTGAATTTATTCTCTGCTATATTCTTCAGTAGTGTACCCACATGGAAACCTCTTTGAGAACAGGAGTCAAAGCTTTTTCAAGTTATTGGCAAGACACCTATTAATTTATGTGGGGTTTGGATCTCTCATGGAATGTGATGTCAGGTCAGCCTGCTCTTTAAAAATAAAGACATTAATGCAAGTAATATTCCTGAAGGCCATGCTACAGGTCAGCATGACAGAAGGACACAAGTTTTGTATATAAAAAGCTCTAGAATTCAATGTTAAAATATAATAGTGGAGTACACACTGGTGGGATTTAAGGCTGGGTGAGACAGCCTCTTTTTTGTTAGGTCTTATAATAGCAAGCATTGTATGAAAGAAAAAGACTGGATTTAGAGAGCTGCTGACAGTGATGAGTGTGGGATAATCTGTGGCAAATAGTAGTGAACCACATTTCAAAATCAATGCCTATTGCAGTAACGTGAAATCCTTCTGTTTGCACAGACCCCTGCAGCCTGATCTATGCACAGCACCTGCTCATTGGGAATGCCATCTCCATCCGCATCGTCGTCACAGGCATCTCCAATCCCATCACCATCGGCGTCTTCTTGTCCAGAGTTTGGAACAAATCTGCAGTTGTCCTAAAAAAAAATGAGACATGTCTGGCATTCCGTAGGTAAACTGGATGCTTTCATAATTTTAATGACTTTTTCTATTACTGTTTAAATTAATCAATAATAAAATTAATACAATTTATGAAGAGGAATTCAATAACTTGAAAACATATTAATACATCTGATCATGTTTCTTCCACTCTTCCTCTTCACCCCTTCACGCTCTAAATTATTATAGGATTAAGAAGAATTTCTTACCTTTCTGCAGTTATCAGCAGAGCACGAGAGTTCTTCATTAGGGTAGCCATCGATGTCAACATCTTTTCCACAAATATAACCATCACCAGCCCAGCCAATGCCACACTATCAATAAAACACCACTGTAGTACTACCAAAAGGTTAATGAGTCACTGTAGCAATATTCAAAAGCGAAACCCCACATCAACCTTGAAAACACTAAAATACAGAAGGCATGAACAGATACTGAAGTGCAATGAGGTATGCTTCAGCATGTCTCAATATGGAAAGAAAATCTTTGCTTCAAGCTCCTTATTTCTAAGCACAGTTAGAAAGAGCTAAGACGATGTTAAATGTGATATGTGTCTGCAACACCTAATGATTTCAGTGGGAGCTACAGATGTCTTTCAGACACTGGTCAAGAATCAATTTTGGTTCCTCACCTGCAGGTGGAGAACAAGAAAAGAGGGGACCTAAGCAGAATATGCACCTAGCATCTCAGCAAGGGGCTCATGGTTAGATGGGATGATTGTGTTTTGTCCAGTATCTCTAAAATACATCTGCAACTAGAGCAAGCTTTAAGAGACAACTGCGATGACAGTTACTAAGTTTGCATGAGCAAAGCAAGTGCATCTGCACACAAGTTTCTCCTAGCCAATTAAATTGGTACTGCTTCAAAACACTGCCTAATTTGTAACTGCAGATACATGCATAAAACTGTTTGTTGAACTCTGGCCTCCCCTTAAAACGAGGACTTGCCTAACACAAGTATCTACGCATCTTCCCATTAGAGCACACACTTCAAATATCGTAGATTTTTCTTATTTCAAATAGATGTACTTAAAAATAAGACCAAAGCAAGTGCTAGTAGAAGCACGCACTGTACCCAAATTTAGGACACAGGATTAGTCTCTTGTTTCCCCTTGCAAGTTGGAAAAACTAAGTAACATACTTCAGTTAGACTCTTACAATGGAAGTTCATATCCCACTTAGTGCTCCTCTGCTCCCAAGATTGGAAAGCACAGTACAGCCCACCTGTGCCTAGAATCTGGGGTCTCACTTGGAAAAATATGATTTCTATCAGCAGGCAAATACAAGCATGCTGAGTGTGCAGAGAGGATCCCTACTCACAGCTATGTAGCTGAGCGCCAGGAGAGGAATTTGCTCTTGTGATGTCTTCTGTAAAGTGATACTTGATGGCACTTTCTGAGGAGACTACAGAATATCTATAAAAGCCATTCCCAAAAGATCTAATTACAGACACTGTAAATACAGTACACAAGTATGGCTGCCTTACAGACATGCTGCAAGAAAAAAACAATTGCAAGACAGACTTAGCCTGGTTATTTTTGAAGATGTTCTGGGCCAGTGTGCCACAACCTGGTTAGAATTGTGTAAAATGACCACAAAGACTTGCCCAGTTCCAGCCTAAAAAAGCTATTTTTCACTGTACAAACGCATGAATTTATGAACTTACAATACACGTCACCTCTCCTCGCCTCTCCTCAATACAACGGGCATGGACACTGCATGGATTGAGGGCTCGACTTCTACAGCTCCTCTCAGCCTGGCATCCCCGGACTTGGTCTCCTGTATACCCTGGTTTGCACTGGCCACAGTGGTAAGACCCCTGTAAGAACAGAAAGTTACTAGCCAGCCTTTTAACAGGACTCCTTTTTCTTTTAAAGCAAGCATGTGGGCGAGATTCATGTCACACTGCTTATGCTGTGCAAACGTAGTTTTTAATCCATTGAGGCCTCTTGCACTGTGAACAAACTTTATTTTCTACATGAAATTCAGGTTTGGCTCCCACAGTGCACGCTGGAAAACACACCCAACTCCTGCCAATTTAGACCAGTCTTTTATTAAGACAGAGAAAAGTCATGTAGCAGCAAAAGCTTCTTCATGATGCCTTGTCCCTGCCAGCATCACTCTGAGCTGCTTCCAGGTGGCCAAAACTTTGAGTGAAATTCTAAGTAGCACCTCCTTAATCAGACTGGATGCTCTTATTTCAGTGTAAAGCAGACCCATCAGTTTAACTAAACTGGGCGCAACATTTAATCAAAGAGAGACAAGAAGTTCATTATGTCTTTGCCCTATTTTATTTTAACTTAAATGCTTTTAAGCCAATTTCAGCTAAGTCTTATTCTCCAGAAAACAACCCAGGAGTTGAAGACACAGTCATTTACACTGCAGTAAGAACATGCATGCAAACTTTTGCAGTCGCTTACCGAGATGCATATATATATATTTTATATTTGTGCCACTCTCTTGTGTAAACAAACCCAATGGAGCTAAGCCCAGAAATACTGGTTTGTGCTGGAACAATCACTAGATGAGATATAAATGGATAAACACTGATAAAAAGGGATGTTCTTCAGGTATCTAATGTGGCTTTTGTCTCAATCTCACAAACTTGTAGATTTGTAAACTATGACATAAAAGTTAATCGAAAACACTCTTTTCCTCATAGGGAATTATTATTTTTGACGCGTCAAGGAACAGAAGCAGGCAGATCTCTGACAAACTTGTGTATCCATCCCTTTGTGAAACTGAGGCGCTTCACACCACTTCACTTGTCCTGTACAAAGCCTGTTGGAGGAACTGTCAGGAATGTCCCCGTCTACCATGATACAGAGATACATACGCTGCCCAGCTGGGCACTATTTTTGTCCTCTGTTCCTAGCTTCATTCCATATTTTAACTCTGTGCTGTCTGCATACTTTCAGGCTGAAGACGAAGACATACAGATGACTGAAGAGTACAATAATCACTGGGCCATGCAAATGGTATACAGCCCATATAAACATACCGGCCCGTGCACTTTCTCCTGATGGATGCCAGGGTAATATCTTCTGGAGTCTGTTGAATTTGCTCAGTATATTCTGTCCTATATCTAGCCCTGGTATGCATTAAAATAGCCTTTAAGGCAGCACTTCCAGACCAAACTGCTTCTAAAGGGAGAGAGGAGTAAAAAGCCCACGCCCCTCTGTTTTGACAGAAGGCAGTCTGACCACCTCCGGAAGATGACTAGTCATGCCTAGTCATGCAATAAGACACAATATGTGACAGAAATGTTATAGATAGTTTAAAAAAAAAAAAAAGAAAAAAAGAGAGACGATATTGAACAGTGAAAGCAGTCCTAGAAAAAACAAGGTTATTCACAAGGAAAGCTCACCAGTTCTAACACTACTGGTAGCCTCAACAATACCTAGCTGCAAAAAGGACCACCTTTACAGCTGCATGATAGTTTTAACCCTTCTGTTGTTAGGCAGAAAGCCTGCTCTGCGTAGCCAGCTACAGCAGAATAGTATTTGACAGTGGCGTGTTACATATAGAACAACTAAGTGATCAGGCAGGTCCTGCTTGACCAACCTGATGTCCTTCTATGACAAGGTGGCCCACTTAGTGGATGAGGGAAAGGCTGTGGATGTTGTTTATCTGGAGATTAGTAAAGCCTTCAACACTGTCTCCCGCAACATTCTCCTGGAGAAAATGCTTGTGTCTTGGATGGGCGTACTCTTTGCTGAGTAAAAAAACTGGCTGGATGGCCAGGCCCAGAGAGTTGTGGTGAATGGAGTTAAATGCAGTTGGCAGCTGGCCACAAGTGGTGTTCCCCAGGGCTCAGTGTTGGGGCCAGTTTTGTTCAATAACTTTGTCAATGATCTGAATGAGGGGATCGACTGCAACCTCAGTAAGTTTGCACATGGCACCAAGCTGGGTGGGAGTGCTGATCTGCTCGAGGGCAGGAAGGCTCTGCAGAGGGATCTGGACAGGCTGGATCGATGGGCTGAGGACAACTGTAGGAGATTCAATGAGGCTGAGTGCCAGGTCCTGCACTTGGTGCACAACAACCCCATGCAATGCTACAGGCTTGGGGAGGAGTGGCTGGAAAGCTGCCCGGCAGAAAAGGACCTTGGGGTGTTGGCTGACAGCCGGCTGAACATGAGCCACCAGCGTGCCCAGGTGGCCAAGCAGGCCAACGGCATCCTGGCTTGTATCAGGAATAGTGGGGCCAGCAGGAGTAGGCAAGTGATCGTCCCCCTGTACTCAGCACTGGTGAGGCCACACCTTGAGTACTGTGTTCAGTTTTGGGCCCTTCGCTACAAGAAGGACATTGAGGGGCTGGAGTGTGTCCAGAGAAGGGCAGCGAAGCTGGTAAAGGGTCTAGAGAACAAGTGTTACGAGGAGCGGCTGAGGGAACTGGGGTTGTTTAGTCTGGAGAAAAGGAGGCTGAGGGGAGACCTTATCACTCTCTGCAACTACCTGAAAGGAGGTTCCAGCAAGGAGGATGTTGGTCTCTTCTCCCAAGTAAAAAGTGATAGGATGAGAAGAAATGGTCTCAAGTTGTGCCAGGTGATGTTTAGATTGGTTATTAGCACAAATTTATTCACCGAAAGGGTTAACATGCACTGGACCAGGCTGCCCAAGGATGTGTTTGAGTCACCATCCCTCGAGGTATTTAAAAGGCATGCGGATGTGGTGCTTAGGGACATGATTTAGTGGTGGACTTGGCAGTGTTAGCTTAACGGTTGGACTCATGATCTGAAGGGTCTTTTCCAACCTAAATGATTCTATGATTCTGCAATTCTAAGTAAAAGGTCCAATTTGCTTCACAGCATTAAAAGGGTTGTATACCCCTTCTACTGGATCCCAACATCTTTCAAACCATTTCTACTTCTGCTGTGCTTGCTCTCTTGGATTTAATATCTACGGGTATTAAAAGTGCTGTACCAACTGCAACTCTCCTCTATGTACTTGTTTAGAGGATATCTAGTACTGTATAAATACCCTAAAGAACTGAAGACATTACTCCTATAAAAAGAGTACTCAGGGGAACAGCTTGCTGCAGCAGTTCTCAGGTGCGAAAAGATGAGGGGAAGCAAAAGTTTAATCTTTCAAAGGAAGTTTCTTACAATAACTTACTCATAAACACACATAACTGGATGGTGCGTGGAGAAGAGTTCCTGTCGTTTCTCAGGATAAGTGGTAAGGATACAGCTCATATGGACATGTTAATGACAAATCAAGTACTGACTTTTTTATTATTATTATTAGTCAGGAAAAGAGGAAAGGATTCTTTGGTTCAGATGAAGCCAACAAACAAATTATATTATTCATCTCTTCAATCAGAGCCACAAATCCAATCCTAGCCTCACATAATTTTAAAAGAATCAATTTTTTTAAAGCCACAAATGAAAAGGTGCCTTACCAAAGTGTTTATGCAATGAGAATTTGGAACACAGAGTCCAAGTCCACCATTCTGACATTCATCAATATCTAAGCAGACCTAGCAATAAAACAAATCAACATGTAATAAAAACAATGCCAATTTGAGATCTAAGTCTGAAGAAAAGCCACCAAAGTTTAGGCCTAGAAAAGAGTCATAGCCTCTCCTGAAACCACTCCCAGAACGGCACAGACATACCGATAGACTAATTTTCCAGTTGATCTCCAGATACATACCAAGCTTAAAGAGACACTCCGATAATTTCCACCTTGCGATGAGCTTCTTGTTTGCCCACAAGAGTTTATACAAGAACTATGTTCCCCTTCTAGGGCGCTACAGGAACATGCAAAAAATGACAGTGATATAGGCCTTTTCTAGGTTTACAGAAACCTGCAGAGCTCCCTTTAACATTGATCAGAGATACCTGTGAAGATAATGACATTTATCTTGCCTACATACCAGTCCGAGTACTAGACTTTTAATACTCCCACTAAAGCCAAGCAAACACAACTCTGATCTTCTAATTGAAACACTCTGAGCTCTGCCTAACTGCACAAGGCAATTATAGAATGACTGAGGTATAAATAAAACGTGATACTGACACACTGAAATAAGCCAGTGTCTTGAAACGGTGGCTGCTGCAGGGATGCTGCCACTCACCTGCTTATTGCTCTTGGCGTAGCTGACTCCTACCCCTCGCACAGTTTGTCCTGTATATCCCGAGGGACAGGTCTCACATCGGAAACCCGGAGCAGTGTTCACACATCGCACTCCAGGGAAGCAAGGGTTGTAACGACACTGCAGAGGAAAAAAAGAACCGAGCGCACATTCGTCCTTCAGTAGCATCCAGACTCTGACTATGTGCACAGTTCTCTCAGTCAAAGGTAACGCTACATACAATGTCTGTATGTCTTCCGTTCAGAGCTGGCTTACAGAGTAAACAGCCTCTGCAGGTATTTCTGACCCCAGTAGGTCTTCAGCTATCTCTGTAATTTAAGTAACATTTGCAGTCTTCCATTATAGCCTGGAGTTGATGCTGATCCCCAGTCCTTAACAGTTGGACCTGATGATCTTAGAGATCTTTTCAAACCTTAATGATTCTATGATTCCTTTCACTGGGCAGGTTCAGTCCCCTCGGAGGCTGAGAGCCTTCTGGAAGGGCCCAGACCACAATATCAGGAAAGACATGTAACTCCAACCCACTGAACGGTCCTGCAGTTGTACATATAGAAGTGGCAGCAGCATTTTCCCTCATCTGTATTTGGGCGAATCTCATAGCCAGAAGTAATCCAAACGTGAACCAGATGAGCAGGGATGTATCAGTGGCACCCACATGTTTCTATACTGGAGGCCCACAGACAATCCTCAGCACTTCTCCCAAAATACCACATGCCCACAGCATCACCCTTGGCCTGAAGACACCATTCGTTTCGTTGCCTCGTGGTTTTACAGAACAGCTGTGACCCATTTCACTGGCCTTGTGGGTGCCAGTCTGGGAACCACAACCCACACTGCTGCCTCTCCAACATCAACACTAGCTGCTAAGTAATATTTGTAAGAGTACTGAAAACATCAACATGCCATCACGCTACATGTGTCTCAAAGACAACAATAAATAAGAAACATGAAAAAGAAATATGAAAGAGTTTTAAAATATGCCCTTTTTTCCCCCCTCAACCGCTAACAGAAAAAGATCTGCAAGATGGAGGGAGAACAAGCCAGCAGATACCCACCTACAACAAATATGCAACTTGTAACCAAACACACACACAAGGGAGCAATAAAAGGTATGTTTAATATCAAAGTGCGTTTGACAGAAAGATCTGTTAGAAGCAGGTCCACAACTAGCATAAGGAAAATGTAAAACCTAGGACAGACATTTTGTCTTGCTGCGGATTTTTTTATTGTAGGCAGCAGAGGGCACTCAAATTACACTGTACACAGAGCAGAGCTGCAGCTCCCAAGATACAGGGTATCAGCATACGAAAGTAAGTCTTCAAACTTTAATGAATAAGGGAGCATATTGCAGAGATGCTAACAGCCTTAGAAAAGATGATGGCAGCTCTTAGTGAGGAAGCTTCTGGATTTCTTTTTGTCAGAATCTGTACACGAACTTCTTTTTAAATGCCAGTTATTAGGTAGTACAGAAATAGTTTATTCGGTAGAAAGGTGTTCTCGCAGAAGAGATTCCTAAAGAGCTTTTAAAAAAAAGACCCTCTTTCCCTCTTAGTCTCAGCTAACTCAGGAAAACAAATAATATGACAGATCCCCTCTTATTAGACAATGAAAAGCTGTTGCCATTTATTTTCTCTTTTTTTTTCCTCCTGTGCAATCTTAAGTGTTATCCTTTCCTCCTGTGCAATCCAGCTGTTAAAGGAGCTATTTACGGGTGAACAAAACCGCACCAGACTAGGTGGCATTTCAGTAGCAGTGTCCATGTAAAGACCTCACATAAGCAAGACTGTATCTCTATGACACTGTTTTGGCAAAATTTCCTTGCTGTTTCTAACATAAGATCAGGTCTGCCATGTATAGAGGTGGCAAGAACATGAAGGAAGGTCAATCTGCAGTGGCAGAACCTGGCTGCTCACAGAAAATCATGTTAATGTCGGGCCACTGCAAACTAGTCTTTCTTTGTTTTCCCACCACTGCTGTCATGGGTAGAGCTGCTCCAATCCTGAAATACCACGCTCTGCCTCAGCCTGGGTACAGTTCAGGAGGTGGAACCCATCCTTGAATCTCTCACCATGGCTGTCTGCGGCATGAAACTTGCACCACAGCTGCCTCACCTTCACCTCTTGCACTCACATTTCAGAGCTCCACCTCTGTTTTTTGCATCTCTGTTGCAGCAGACACACTCCATGCCATGGGAGGCAAAACAAAAGACATTGCCTACAACTCAGGAAACTGCCACACTCAACTCACTTTCTCTCCCCAGTGTTTTTCACAGACAGATACAAGTTGGGCACATCACAGCCTCTCTGCTGAGGGCCTACAGGAGTGAGTAAACAAAAGAGCAGTCAAAGCACATCTCCTGCTGGCTAGGAAGGAGAAAAAAAGGAATTGCTTTTGTTGTTTTACATCATTAGGCAGGTACTGTGCTATCCACAGGCACAGCTAATGACCTAATTCTCCCGGTTCCATGGTTTACTATATTCAGATGCTTTACCACAAAAATCACTAGAGAGTAATGGCAAAAATCATCACACAGAAAAAATGAGGTGAAGCTGTAAGCAGTTTTGTTGTTTGTGTTCTGAGTGTCACACTTCAATTAACACAGGTTTTATTTAATTGTTTAAGATATTGTAGATTTATTAACTCAGTCCTCAATACAAGCAAGCTCTGAATTTCTAACATATAGCAAAAGAAAAAAAACTGAAGTCAACATCAGCTTTCAACACAACCATAAAAAAGCAAAAGGAACAATAACAATAAACGTTTATTTTCTTTCTTAGACTTTTAAGGTAAGGCTAAAAATATGGCTCCAGTTTGGGTTGAAGAGAAGACTTTAGTCTCCAAGGCTGGTTTAGGGGCACTACAGTTTAAAGAAACAAAGCCCACATTAACAAAACGTGCTTCTGCAGCTCTGCCTGTAAGAGAAGCTACTGCATCTTCTTGTGGAATAGAAACAACTACGTCAAAAGCTTGTTTGGGTTATTTTGGATTTTTTTTCCAAGCACTAAACTGCTTTAAGTGACTTCTCAACTCACCAGGGTGTTTCAAGTTTTCACACATATGACCTCCATAAAGTTGCAGCAAGAGCAAAATAGGGAGGTAGAATCAAATCAGAATGAATTAATATTCACTGTGCAAGCAGTCAGCAAAAGCTGAAGACAGCAAGTATCAGCAACCCATGTATGGAAAGATTTTTTTTAGCTTTTTTTTCCTTTTTTTTTTTTTTAAATTCAGTGAAAGTCACTATTTTACCTCATCGATATCTGAGCAGGTAACTCCATTTCCTGTGAGCCCTTCAGGGCAGGGGCCGCACTGAAATCCGTCTGCTGTTTCCACGCACCTGACTCCCCTGAAGCAGGAATTAACTTCACATTTGGGTTTACTGCGCCTAGGAAGCTGAGTTGGAAAATTCACAGTTCCCAAACCTTTAATGCAGAAAGAATAACAGTTTCAGTGACTGAAAGAAACATCCATCACTGCTTTTAACTGGCAAGCGCTCTGAAGAGATCCCCAAGACACTGCACAGCAGGGGCTTCGTGTTTCTGCACTGTGCTGCTACCAGCTGTGCTGTGGCTGAAGAGACTTCGTGCTGGGAACAGCCCAGCAGCTTGCTGCGTCCCCAGACAGAGGAAATGAAGGCTGTTTTGTTAGGTCCACATGCTTCTCCTGGCTACACATGGGAGCCCTCCTCCTAAGTTAGTCCCAGCACAGATCTGCTACTGGCTGGGGGACAAAACTGTGAAAGCCAGTGACCTCAGACGGCCCAAGGGACTCAAGAGTGATGGTACAAGGCATTTCACTGGCTAAACTGGCAACACTACCACTTCATAAGAAAAACAGTGCCATGGTTTTGCAAAAGCATATCTGACAGTCTACAAATAAGAGGAATAAAGTAACAGCAGCCTGTAGCCCATGAACACGCAGCAGGACACACAAGTACACTGGCTTAGGTGCACAGATAACAGCCCTGTGGAAAAGCAAGGTTTTCTGAGACTCTGGCAGGTGCTGAACCTTGGTACTGATGCACGCACAATTTAAAAACATTTTCTTTGCCACTTACACATAAGGATTAACCAGGCTGGAGCTCAACTTGAGTTTTGATGAGGCTGACAGACCACGAGGAGAAATCAGCTAAAAGGCCTGATGAGTTTAAGGCCTTTGACTCCACCCACTGCAGGAGGATTTTGGTTTTTACACTGAGTGCATGCGTGTCCTGATTGTCAGTTGTGTAGAAGGGGCATACAGTGGTATTTGCAAAAGCATTTATTTCCTCCATTTAGTGAAAAGACGGAGGCCACCTTTCAGGTCTTACTGCCATTAACCAGTGACTGCCTACTCGGAATCAGATGACTTTTGGGTAGACTGCACAGGATCTTCCTCACACCGATCCTGTGTACCAGCTAGAGCAGGACATGATTGCTCACTTGTCCTTCTACTAAGATTGTTCGTGAGATACCTGGCAGGCAATGTCTTTCTCCTCAGGAACATGTGGCACAGCTCTATGGCAAAGCAAGAACTGACAGTACAGGGTGAGTGGTACTGCTTGGTTTAGTGGGGTTTTATCTCCCAATAGGTAACTGTCAGGTCTATGGAAACTCAAAGTTTTTTCTCTAATGAAAATCTATTTTAAATCTGTGTCCAATACATCTAGAACTCTGGACACAGTACTTTTAAAAAAGTATTTCTTAGACACCACATAAAGCTGAGGCAATAAATATTGGTTTTAAAACAACTGTACATCTCATCTGGTTGCCTTTTATAGGCAATAACAGGAATACTTACCACATGCTTGGCACTCAGCTATGGTATTTCTCAGAAAAGTTGTTTCTTTGACCTTGAGGATACAGAAAATAAACATTATTTGAATACAGACAGCTCCATTTTGCACCTGGCTGCCAGAAAACCATTCTCATTTTTCCCCAAGATGCCACTCAAACCATGTAACATAGGTACTCTATCTTGAAATTAAATGCTCTTTGTACTCCATAAAACTAAGGACAGTGATAATAGTTGTACTTCAGTACAGCCTTCATCAATAGGACCTTTAAGAATGACATGCTTAACTAAAGGCATGTGCCACCAGCAATTCCAGTTCTGACACCCACCAGCAAGTGCAACAAATGCAACTTCAGTTCTGGGCAACAGACCTAACTCTACCTAAGAGTGGGCTAGGATGGCTGCTCTAGTTCCCACCCACTTAAGACACTGGATTTTCTGGATCTGAATAAGCAAGTCCCCTGCACTCCCACATTCAGTGATTCTCCATAGCAAGCACAGGGTAGCAGGGCCTATATGGTTATTTCTTCTCTGCTGTGCCGTGCCTCTGAGGCAATGAACTCTACACAGGAGTTTATTGCCTATGTGAATTCTACCCTGACTCTCAAAAGTGGCAAGCCTGGGATATTTCACGCTAAAGACTTTATACAGTACCTGTTGTCTCAGAAGGTCTTTCACATCTCCCAGTATTTGGTTCATCTGCATCATCTGACTCATCAGCTGCCTATTAAAATCACCTGCAGGGAAACAGCAATGAAACAGAGTGCACAATGCACATTATTCTCCTTCATTTGCCACGATAATTTCTGAGATACAAGATGGAAACACCATGAAGAGCCAAGAAGGGCAGACATTACTGTTTCTTATGCCCTGTAGGAATCCCCAGAGAAAACACAGTATCTAGTTCAAATTTGTAGAGTGATTTGCATGAACTCAAGGCTTTTCTGAACTCCATTGTATACCACAGAAACCGGCAAAGCAGAAACCTCTCCACAGAGAGAAATGCAGTATGCGTTTTTTCTGCCATTGTTTTAGTGTCTCACTAGTAAGGGTCTCTAGTGAGACCTAACAACACTGCCAACTAACGCCGCCAGCGTTACTGGTTCCCCTCAGGCCTGAGACCAGCAACCCTAAGTGAAACCTTAGGATTTCAAGACTGGGTTTTTGTGATAACCCATTTAGGACAGGAGGGCAACGCCAGAGCATGAAGTATCTCTGCATACAATGGGAAGTCACCCTCCATAAGTGTATTCCACATCACCACAACCAGAACCAACCCAAGATCTTCACAAGAGACTCTTATCTGTTAAATGAAACATAGTTTTGACTCCCTGCAGTGACAGAAGAGCAGCAGGGAGCATGTTTAACACTGCAGCTCATAGTAATTTCTGTTTGTAGCTCACTCCTGAGTTTGTAGCTCTCTTGAGCTGCTATTTGTTTACTTCTCTAAGTCTGTACGTCAGAACAAATTTCACAAACATACGCTCTTTCATGTTCTAAGCAGGCAGGACATTTTGATATTATGCCCAATGGCTTCAGGGGGGTTTATTCATGTGTTATTTTTGTGAGTACTGAAAATTGCTTTTCTTAATGTTTACTTCATTGTTTTGTACTTCAAAGCATGCCTAACTGTTTCCAAACATTCTAGTGGGAATCGTCCAACTCCTCACATACTACGTTTTCTTCATTTCAGATTTTCTCATCAAAACACTGAACAAGTCTAAAGACTCGGGAACCACCTGTTCCAGAACCTGCCTCTGTCCTAGTCCCAACCTTGTCTTATTTTCATTTGGGAGGAAAGTGGCAGGACTTAATATCATGGCTATTTCAGAATCCCATAGTGGAACTTGTCACACAGGCTGTTGGGACAAATGCTGGGGTCTGTTCTTGTTTTGCTTGGGTTTTTTTAAATAAAGAATGGTTTAGGCATTATTGATTGAGATATGCAAAAAAATCTCAACATTTCAGATGCTGTTTGTTGGCTAGCATCTAAATCAAAACCAGACCTACTCTGTACAGTTAAGTTTTGCAGACTGTTAAACTTTAAGGTGGACTAAGCAGGCTACACAGCCACAAACTACATGTCCTGTTTGCAAATTTAGGCAACACAGCAGAAACAAATGAGTCCTGACAGCTGGGTTTCTTTTCTCTTCCATTTAAAGCCAAGTCCTATGGTAGGCCACACCTGTAGCAGAACAACCACTGATCAGTGGCAAGAACTCAGAGAGGCCTTTCAGGGAGCTGCTGGTCCACAGTATATTGTGGGGTGGCTTTTCCCAGGAGTGAGCAGGGTAAGCAAAAGGTACAGTCTAAAGCTATAGCTACCTGGACCTACCACGAAGTCTCAACTACACCACACCTACTGAGGCAGCTCACCCTATACTCTGAGTCAGTAACAACCTGAATAACAGAATGGCTTTCACAGCAATAGTCAAATTCAGAGACAGATCTGAGAATTACTGTCCAACAGGGAACTGAACTCCTTTGACAAGCTTATTCTCTGTAAGCCTGAGGTCGTGTTAGGGAGCTACCCTGTCTTTCCCTTCCCTGGACCTTGCAGTATAAAATCATAGCATGGTTTGGTTTGCAAGAGACCTTTAAATGTCATCTAGTGCAACCCCCCTGCCATTGCAGGGACATGTTTCACTAGGTCAGGTTGCTCAAATCTCTGTCCAACCTGACCTTGAACACTTCCAATGATGGGGCATCGACAACTTCTCTGGACAACCTGTTCCAGTACACGGTCTTGAATAGAGAGCAGGCAGTCAGCTTTGCAGCACAGCTAAACGGCCCAGGCAGGGAAAATGCATAAACACTAGCTCATGTAATTGCAGGCCACCTAGAAATGCCTCATAGATACTTCTTCTAGCTCTCTTGGGAGCGACGCTGGCTCAAGCACCTCACCTGCCCCTATCTGGCAAAGTCAGAGTCCTGAAGTGTCATTCAAAAAGACTGTGGTTTCTTGGCCAGAGATCCAGCCATGATTAAACTATGGATGATGGCCAAGAAGAGAAAAGTTTCCTGTCAGCCTATAATCCTCCATCAAAGAAGTGGCATATGCAGGTCCAGAAAGGTAGGTCCAAAATAAACAGAAAGAGATATCTCCTCTAACATGTGATTAATTTCTTGCCAGGAGACATTCTTTACCATGGATTCAAAACTGACTGGATAGATTCATGGAAGGAAGCATATACTGAATACAAAACACGAAGACTCCACCTCTGAGTTGAGAGCTCAGCATACCATGAACTGCTGGAGAACAGAAAAGCATTCATGGAAAACCACACTATAATTCCACTCTCTTATACTATTGCTCTCGGGTCTATATTGGCACACGGTCTCTAACAGTAGCCAGGTTAAAAGAACCTTCGGTCTGGTGCAACATAGCTATTTTTTTTAACGCTATGTCAGGTTCAGGTACCCTACATGAATTACATGACCTCCAAAGATCCCTTCTGACCTGATTTTGTAGTGATGATTACAGGCAGCACACTAGTCTCATATACCAAACCCAGTGCATCTTGCAGTGTATTTTCTACACAGGAAGATCCAAATACACATGTTCAACATATATTCTTATTTACAAGGTTTAGGTGCCTCAACCTCACAGACTGAACATGGAGGGAATGCTGCTGCTACAGTAGTGAGCAATGACCATGCACACAGTCAAAGCCATGTACAGTTATTCAGGTCCAAAACTCTCCCAAACATTTTTGAATTAATATGAAAACACATACTTTAACCAAGATACGAGTAGCCCTGAGGAGAGGGACTTGGGGGTACTGGTGGATGAGAAGGTCAACATGAGCCAGCAATGTGCGCTTGCAGCCCAGAAAGCCAACCGTATCCTGGGCTGCATCAAGAGAAGCGTGGCCAGCAGGTCGAGGGAGGGTATTCTTCCCCGTTACTCTGCTCTCATGAGACCCCACCTGGAGTACTGTGTCCAGCTCTGGAGCCCCCAACATAGGAAGGACATGGATGTGTTACAGTGGGTCCAGAGGAGGGCCACGAAGATGATCAGAGGGCTGGAGCACCTCTCCTATGATGACAGGCTAAGGGCGTTGGGGCTGTTCAGCCTGGAGAAGAGAACGCTCTGGGGTCACCTTATAGCAGCCTACCAGTACCTGAAGGGGACCTACAGGAAGGATGGAGAGGGACTTTGTGCATGGGTGTGTAGTGATAGGACAAGGGGGAACGGCTCTAAACTAAAAGAGGGCAGATTTAGATTAGGAATATTAGGAAGAAATTCTTCACCATGACGGTGGTGAGGCACTGGAACAGGTTGCCCAGAGAAGCTGTGGATGCCTCCTCCCTGGAAGTGTTCAAGGCCAAGCTGGATGGAGCTCTGAGCAACCTGGTCTGGTGGAAGATGTCCCTGCTCATGGCAGGGGGGTTGGAACTAGATGATCTTTAAGGTCCCTTCCAACCCAAACCATTCTATGATTCTATCATAGGTCTCACACCCCTATACAGCTAAGCATTTGCATTCCAGCTTCTTCTGGCTGAAGGCAAAATTGTGGTTATCTAATACACTGCTCCTGTAAAAGGGCATCATGAAGCATGTACAAAGTGCAAGGCAGCTGAGTTAATATCGCTGTTGGAACATTTGCACGTTTTCCTTTGGTGGATTTGACTATGTAGACTTTGAATATATCATGTGAGTTGTTTTGTTATTAATATAACACTAATTCCACTTGATGGTCACAAGCACCTGAATTTGAGGGGCTCAGCCAGGTGGAGGCAGCAAATGAGAGACAGTATCTCTCCGTATTACTACCATTTACATAATTGATTAAAGAGCAAGAAGTTACAAATGAGAAAGCTGCAAGTCTGCCATCTGGAAACCTTGCCCACAGAGTTGTGAGTTTTTCCAGGAGGAAACACTGCATTAGCCGTACTTTCTGTGTGCAAATGCCTGTTGATTTAGGGAAAAAGAGAGCTCTTTGACGATAAAGCTTTATTTTTTGCCTAGGTGTATCTATGTTAAGGAGTAAGAAAAGAGAAGCATGTGCAACTGAGGATTTACACAGCTAAAAGGCAAAACAGATTCTGTTATGACTACACACCACTGATCCCCACATTCATGTAACGTAGCCAGGATGCTCTCATATAAAATTTGTGTATCTTGTCTCTATTCTAATCAGAAGCAGCGATGCTGCAGGGTTGGGTTTGGCAGGGGGGACACGAAAGCATGTGAGACAGAACTTCTCGTGGATCCTATTCAAACCCTGAACTCACTTTTTTACCCCATGGTTGTCGCATATTAACATATTACAGGCACAGTGTGAACCCGTTCTTCTACCTCACACCTGCAGCAGAGAGGCAGATCAACAGGGACTAGGGAGGGGTACAGATGGGGCACTCCAGCCCAGGTTTACGTGTGAAGAGATTAGAAAGCACCCTTGCCCATCACAGGGGATTGCACCCAGCCCCCAGGGACCCGCAGGGATCCCAGAGCCTCAGCTCCTTTGCTTCCTCCCTGTTCCCAGTTCAGTCTCCACAGTGTTCAGCACAGACAGAAAAGGAATCGGTTTTGGAGATTTCCAGTCCAGCAGGTGACAAAAGCCTCAGCTAACTTGTGGTAGGACTAGTGCCGGCTCTGCAATGGTTTTTCCCACGCGGCTCTGTAGCTGTAGCACCAACATGCTCTGCAGTCTCCTGTGTCCTTCTTCACCTCTTGTTCCTCCCCTCTCCAGAACACTCCAGTGACCAACAAAAGATGAATACTGGGCATACAGACAACTACATTGATAGGCCTTGCTACTCTATCCATCCACCTATTTTCACAAAGCCTGTAGCAGTGCATCACATTTAGGACTACTTCCTGTCTGCAATTGTCTGCAATCTGAATATTTAAAATATTACTAATCTGACACAAACAGATCATGAACATAAAAGTTTTTCTTCCAAATTAGGACAAAGGGCCTCTTTTAATCATTACAGACTCCTCATTCACTTGGACAACAATTCGTTGCTTTATCACAAGCAACAGTGACTGTGTTCTCTTCAAACTGAGCGATTTCTAAAACATTTACAGAAAATTTTCATAGCTGTAATTAGTCAAACAATTGTTACTACTTGTCTATAGAGCTTCTCCACTTTTTTAATATTCATCACATTAGCTTCTTTGGAGTGGTATCCTAAGAAAAATTTTAACTCCTGGTTGCAGGTCTTACCATTGTACTGAGGAACAGGTTCAATTTGTTGAAGAAAACAATCCTGCAGGTTCCCCACTTCAGCAAGTGTTCCTCCAGTTACCAGCTTCAGCTCATCTAGTGTATCCTGGACTCACAAAAAAAAAAAACCCCACAGAGTTCACAATTCTGGTACAACAATGGAAAAAAATGTGAAGTATCAGAGAAAGTAAAATTATTATTTAGAGAGGTTGTCCGTTTCCTAAGCATGCAGGGCTCCCATAGGTCGCTTCAGGACCACCCATCACCATCTAAACTGTAATAAAATCCGTAATCTTTGCCCTGCAGATTTTCACATAGCTGTGGTTTTATTTTGAACGTTTTTTTACTATTCCAATTCCTGTGATCTCACATAACACAAAGTTCACATATTTTTATATCCGTGGCATATAATTTTTGTTGTTGTTGAACTGAATCCAAAGCAGTCTTTTTTCCCCCCTCGCCCCAAACAATTTACATTCATGTCAGGAATGTGGGCATCTTAGTGATTCTCCATACAAACAGGCTCATTTTCAAGCCCGCAATGAAACAAAGCAAGGGCACAACCATGGGGGCAGAATGCCTTTGCACCTTCTAACGCATATTTTGCATTAATGATGATGGGAGGTGCATGTGGAAGTTACTGTCTACCTCGGACTGCTGGTACAGAGATGACAGGAAGCTATGCCATCGCCTGGTTGGCAGACAAAGGAAGAAAAGCTATTGTCGTCAAACAGATGGGGGCTGGACTCTCGCACCACATGAGTCCGCCCCTTCTTTTGTCTTCTTAGTCCATGTGGCTTATCATTAAGAGGAAAGTCACATACACTGCCCAGGGTTGCTCACTCATACTGAACAGCTGTAGAAGCTGACAAAGAGCTACCCTTACTACATCAGCTACATCCTTGCAAAACTTCCAGTCCCCAAGAAACACCTACACTGAAATGAGAGAGGCAGTAGTTTGTTTTTTTTAATAAGCAAAAAATTGTGTTTAAAACGAATAGCATAACTATTACTGGGTTCAATGAAGCTCAGATTTCACCTGTTCCATAAGGAACCTGTATTTACATTTATTTCACAAGCTAATACTCAAGTATTACTGAAGCATCATTGTACAGAGCTTGCCTGCTGCGGGGGCTGAGGTCTGGATTCAGTGATGCAGAGGATCCCTGAGGATCCCTCTAAGTGCTCAGCCTGCTCCCAGTTTTCACGCTCACCTGTGGCTTCTCCTGGAAAGTGTGCAACTCTACTGCCGCCGACCTCTGAGACAGCGCTGAAAATGCTTTTGGCAGGTCCTGAACAGCACCTACTTGCAGGCAGTCCAGATACAACTCTATGGTGCTCGATCCCTGCTGCAGGCCACTCAGCGACAAGATGACAGCATGGGGTTTCCCATCAGCCAGCTGGATGTTGCTAAAGATCACTGAATTCAACCTCCCATCCCTCTTCAGGTAGCGCAGCACCACTAGAAAAAAATACATAGAGGGACTATCAGAGGGCAGCAGATAACCCAAGGCTGATAAAGAAAGATCCTGTGGAAATCTGCAATTGTGCTGGTATCTTTCCACATGTCAGCTTTTGTGAATGCATCGCGTACGCATATATAAATGGTAATAATAAATGGGACATTGACTCTCGGAGCAGGATTACCAGGACTCTTGTATGACTCCACATTTGTAAAGCACTGCTCCCTGCACAGTTTTTTCCACAGCTTTGTCCAGGCCTCTCTAATTGGCTTAACCAATGTCACCTTACAGGCCACAACATGCTAAAATACAAGGGGTAAAGGTAAAGGGTGTAGTGGACAGCCAGCAGCCAGCACTTTGGCAAGTACATATCTGATAGACCTAGAAATACTGTGTAGCAGAAATGTACAACTAGATAAATCAGTTTCAGTGATGCATACTGCATTCAGTGAAGCCAGCTGACAAAAGAAACCAAAGGAAGCATAATTTCAAGCCAAGAACCTGCACTTCTCTGTAACAAATAGTAAGCAAAAAACCAAATATAATATAGAAAAGACATATTCCACCTCTAAAGATAACTAAGCCCCCTTCTAACTCTCTTTTAAGGCACTAGTGAATGACTTACTTGATAATTCACACAACAAATTTTCATTTTATAAAGTGAAATGCACCATCAAAAAACACAACAGCAGACAAACAACAACTCTTGCACGCTGCGTAATACTGAAAAAATGTCTCTTTTCCTAAGGAAACTGGATTGGTAAGCTAGGATCTGCAAGCTAAATCTCTTAGACCAGCTAGCTAGCTCTCTCCACAAAAATCTTTCCCTGGCTCTCCAAACACATATCTGCGGAAGCAATGAGCTGGAGTGCATCTAGACAGTGTACCCTATAATATCAGACAGGCCTTGTTTCAAAGATCCCACTGACGACCAGCCTGCATGTCCCTTATTTCCTCATGGTAACAGTTCCATGCACTGAGGACTCAAGCTGCACAGATACCGGGCACCTAAACAGTTAAGTGCTGGCTCTTGAGAACATCTGTCTGAGGTTGGCAGAGGGCTGCTACCATTGCATCAAGTGAGCTCACAAATTTGACCTTCAAGAAACACCTACATTAACAGGAAGTCAGCTAAACATTGTGGATACAGTGGAGGGAAAAACTCTTACTGGCTTCAGAGGTAATAACACCTACTGAAGTCATCCCATTTCTATTCATTTAACAAATTACCTTCCCATCTCTCCACCACTAATGTGTCCTCTCTGATGCTGTGGTATCTGTGTTTGCTGGTGACCTTCTGAGTTACCGGGTGTGTGTTCCCTACTATATTTCTAATTGCTCAGTCTAACGATTAAAAAAATCCAGATTTATGCTAGCATGAATGGGGCAGGCTATGTCTCCAGCTTTAAGGTCTACACTAGTCCTAAAGTCTCAGCAGCTGTGATCAATATGAGGAATGTTTTCACTCTTGTCTATGTCAAAACATTTCCAGAGCTGAGATTTCCGCAAAGGTGCATGAGGTCACCAGTAACTTGCTAAAAGGTAGCACTTCTTGGCAAACTCAAAGATCTGGCAATATAGACTACGTTGCAGGCATTCTACTTATGTGAGTATTATGCATGGCTGGTCATATGAAGGCAATATCTTTGGATCTGCGCCCTGCATTCAGAGTGACCAAACGCAGCAGTAAGCTAGAGAAAGAAAGAGGAGACGGTGGCAGGGCCCAGAACAGACCCTGCCAGAATAGTTTCAGGACAAGGAGCAGTCTGATTTGGAAGAAGGATCAAGTATTCCTCCCTCAGTCAAAGCCAAATACCCATCTGGTAAACTAGACTAGGCTTTTGAAGGGAGATTTTGCTGGACCACGGCCTCTGCTTCTGTAAGATTTAACTCATCCACGCACCTGCATTATGTGTTTGCTGCTAGGATATTCCACTCTGACATTCGTGAGACTAAGTGGCTCACCTGTACTGTTTAAGAAACAGATTTTCAATGAAACTACTAATCCCGCCAGTAAATAGGAACTGCTTCACAGAACTGCTAACTTAAACCCCTTTTATGCACTTACTGCTGTTTGTTCCATAAAGGACTCGTTCAAAAAGGGTAAGAAATCCATGGATGCTATTTGCCTCTGAAAAGTACATGGGCCTAACCAAAACAACGTGAGCAGCTGCCCAGTAATTCAGATCTATGCTTTAAAAAAAATTAGGCATTATGAACATTTTACTGTCAGGTATACCAAAACACAACCAGAACATGAGCAAACCATCTGGAATACAGCTCTCAAATGTGGCACTTTAAAGGATAACTAAGGCCTGCTTTGGGCCACTTAGATGAATTTGGGTGGGCAAGTGTAAATGCCATGCAAATGAAACACTATGCACATATGCACCCATCCAAAACCATAGATATTTAGACCCTGCATTTTGCTAAGATGGCAATGTTGGCTCACCACTTAAGTGATGACTTCCAGTCTTGAGAGGATCACAGAAGGCCCCCACACTCCCTGCCTTCAGCTCACTTGACGATCTCCTGGATGTGGTTTAACTTACTGTATGAGGTAGCCACCAGGGACACTTCACACTTTCAGGGAAATCACACATGAAAACACTGCCTACTACTCGCACGCAGCCACACGCCTTAAACAAGGTGCACTAGAGTAATAAGGAGCCAAAGAGGCCTCCATGGAACAGCCTTGCTGCGAAAAGCATCCTTCTGTTTGATCAGTCCTCCACAACAGGTAGGATACAGATGTCCCCCACCTACTCAACACTCATCACTGACAGGACAAGTTTCTTCATGTCGCCTATCTATACGTTGCCATCCCGTCACAGACGCTTCTCAAATACAACACTAACATACTGAGGACAAAACCAAAAGAAGGCACATAACCTTCCACCAGAAAGCCTCTTCAGTCTGTTAGCTGAAGCACATCAGTAACCATCAGGCACGCACATATTCTTGAAAATCAAGAGTTGAGTTCGGTATGCTCAAAATTGCATGTATACAGACATATTTGTGTATATACATATGCACTCCTACATATATGTATAACATTTGCACACATAATTGCACACGTATGAAAGGGAGAGAGGAAGTATGTGTTATCTTTCATTTCTCTAGCAATTAGGTAAATCAGTGTTAGGAATTGTATGACACCTACCACGAAGGCTGTGTGACCACATCTTACCCACCCCCAACACACACATCGTATAAAAGTTCTTATACCCTGACCTCAGCAGGATTTTGGCAGACCTGATGAAACAACCAAAGTTTTACCTAACTCATCCCCCATATTTCTGAAGCAAAAGGTGTGCTTTTCTTCACCATACAGAATAATTGCCCTATGTATAAACTGAAATTTCTCAGTAGAGCTTCTGAGTACATGGGACTCTGCAGTCTGATTACAACATCTGCAGCAGCAAATTATCATAGCAATGATGAAGTCAACCGAGCAACAATAATTTACACCATTTGACAATTTTTCCCTAAACCTTAAAATTGCAATATATCCTAGATCAGGTCTAGAGAGCGATGAAAGCTCTCCATTTCTAAAAGTCTGCTGAAGCTCAAACTCTGACTCCCGATTAACTAATTTCAATAAACAGAGAACAAACACCCTAATTCACCCAAAAGATCCTGTAAATGCTAGGAATGTTTGTCTTGCATAGTCACATCTAACCTTCAGGGTCAGCAGAACAAGAACCTGCCTTTCATATGCATGAGGCGGCATGTGCGTGTGTCCCTCACATTCCTAAGTAATAAGAACCAGTGATTGTCCCAAGGGGAAAAATAAAAAAAAGAAAAAAAAAAGTTAAAAAAATGGAGTCCTTTTTCCATACTCCATTTTTTCTATCCTTTCTCAGCATTGCTCAGAGCAAGCGCTACGGCAGAGAGGAGGTATCAGCTGATTGCCTGGTCAGCTTCCCCTGGACAGGAAAGAGCAGCCTCCATCAAAAGCAAGGAAAGAGAAGGGGAGTGAGGGGGGATGTACCCAACACTTTCACCTTGTGAGGGGGGGGCCTAAGTGGTGACAGCATGCAACAGGAACGACTAAGCACAAAGGTTAATCACACAGTTTTCAACATCCATCTGTGACACACCAATAATTATGGATCCAACACCAGTTTTCCCCTACATACCCCCAACAACTCACCTTTATTCATCCGTCCCATTACCGTAAACTCAAAATACTTGCTGTTGTCAGCTGACGAATACAGGCCAAATATGGTGGCTGTGCTCTTTGGCTGCAGTTTGAATGTTGAGAGCAAGTACGCTTCATTCAGCATAGGATCACCAAGTGCTTGTTGCAAGAAGTTCGTTACCACTCTCTTGTTGGAATATGGAAGAAGATCAAACACTGGAAAATAAGCGAGTTTCAACAGCAATTAATAATAATGTAATAATGACCAAAGAAGAATGTAATTTGAAGCCACTCCCTGGACATTGTACGCTCTTCACTAGTTCTGTACAGATACTTTAAAATGAAACCCTACCTAAAATAAATAATATGAAAACAAAGATTAACAATACGAAGACCATCTTTAAAGATCACCTAGTCCAACTTCCCTGGCATGGGCAGGGACATCTTAAGCAACGTGATCTAGTGAAAGATGTCCCTGTCTATGGCAGGGGGGTTGGACTAGATCATCTTTCAAGATCCCTTCCAACCAAAACCGTTCTATGACTCTATTGAAATATCACATAGATTTTGTTGCAATTGATCATCTTTTAGCAACTTGCTTTTGAAGCAATTATTGATAAGTTACTGACATAGAAATATCGAGTCTTCAAATTGAGGTACTCAAATATGTTCAGGTATATTTCTAAAATTCTTCTCTTCTGAGGATGCACCTTAACAGAAATCGTTTAAACTTCTTTCTGCTTTCATAAATTCAGATGCTTCTGTTCACATTTCAGCTAGACTGAGGATCCAGCATCAAAATTTTCAGACAGATGTCCAGTGTTCTTATCCTAAGAACTGTTTTTGATGGTATTTGCAGGGCACCAATTAAAATGCTAAAAAGCCACGTCAGCAATACAATGTTCCTAACCTCCTTCTCGCTTCACTGACTTCTCGGAAGATACAGTATATAAGTAAGACTTATTTTTCCCTTCTGGCACAGATAACGAAGAAAGACAGGCCTGACAAAACAAAAAAAATAACCCTGAAGGCATAGTGAAAGCTGTTTCAAATGTTTCTTTTAATTTTTGCACCATGCATCAGCAAGGAGTCTAACATTGTACTTGTCCGTACGTCAACTAGCCCCCTTATGGCACTGAAACAACAAACTGGGGTTTTCCTCAATGTTCCTAAATCCATGGTGTCTCCAAACTCAATAAACTGTTCCACAAGGTTTCTTGATAATCTCCTATTTCAACCCACTGCTATTAAAGCAATATACATATTATACCCTTCCAATAAAGTCTGATAAATGACTACGCACAACTTGTATATATATAAGGGCATATTTTGCCACTGTATAACACTGCCACTCCACTGGCCTATCACAGCTGGACCATATTTTACTCCCACACCATCACAGTACTGTAGTGCTGCTGACAGAGAAGAGCCCTAAGACTAGACAGGCAGCAAAGGCTCATGACAGCACATTGCGCCTTACCTTCATTCGAGCCCATGGTTGTACCAGTAAGTTTAGTTTCCCAGGCCAAAAAACAGTGGACCTTTGCAGATGAGTCTTTTCTACCCAGCACGACCTCAAAGCTGTTGTCGTTGGCTAAGGTGATGGGCCCACCCTAGCGATCCAGCGTTTCCATACGCTACAAGCAGGAGGAGACTGAAGAGCACTCAAGAAGGCAATCACATGGGCAAACAGACCTAACCACAGCCATGTAGGAAACCCCTTCCCTTGTCTTCGAGCCTGGGTTCATGCTGCTTCCATTGCTCATTCTGGAGGATCCATTCACCTAGACACTAATGTCATCCCCAAAAAAACAAAAATGAGGAGATTTTTCCCTTCATCGCATGAAACCATTGAAATACAGATCATTGCTTATGTCTACACTTGTGTTGGGTCCAAGGATCCCATGGCTCTGCCAAGAGTTTTCAGGACACAACACTAAAAGAATCAGGACCTTGATTTGCATGCATTTGTAATACTGTTGTCAAACAACTAAGAAACACGTACCTGAGATGGACATGGTCAAAGGACTTCTCTTTCATTCAGTTCAGATTTACAGCATCGCAGGACAACTACTGCTCCCACTGAAACCAGTGACCCACGCAGCAGAGGCAAAAGGCTGGGTATTTCATCGCGTTTAGCACACGTACAGCCCAGCAACTGCCCAAGCAACAGACTGAAATGCAACCCACTACTCTATACAACAGCATTTTGTGGGTAATAATCTTTCATAAAACAACGCTGTGTCTTCTCAGCTGGGGCACCACACACAGTACTTAAGGATTTGACAGTACAAAATACAACTACATACATAAAATACAACTACGCAACTGGAGAGTTGAGCGGAGAGGAACCTGAAGTTCACCAAGGGCAAGTGCAGGGTCCTGCACCTGGGGAGGAACAACCCCATGCACCAGTACAGGCTCAGGGCTGACCTGCTGGAGAGCAGCTCTGCGGAGAGGGACCTGGGTGTCACAGTGGATGACAAGTTGACCATGAGCCAGCAGTGTGCCCTGGTTGTCAAGAAGGCCAATGGCATCCTGGGGTGCATCGAGAGGAGTGTGGCCAGTAGGTCAAGGGAGGTTCTTCTCCCCCTCTACTCTGCCCTAGTGAGGCCTCATCTGGAGTACTGTGTCCAGTTCTGGGCTCCCCAGTTGAAGGAAGACAAGGAGCTACTGGAGAGAGTCCAGCAGAGGGCTACGAGGATGATGAGGGGAGTGAAGCATCTCTCCTACGAGGAAAGGCTGAGGGAGCTGGGCTTGTTTAGCCTGAAGAAGAGAAGGCTGAGAGGGGACCTCATAAATGCTTACAAATATCTGAAGGGTGGGTGTCAGGAGGATGGGGTCAGACTCTGTTCAGTCGTGCCCAGTGACAGGACAAGGGGCAACGGGCACAAACTGAAGCACAGGAAGTTCCGTCTGAACATGAGGAAGAACTTCTTCCCTCTGAGGGTGACGGAGCACTGGAACAGGCTGCCCAGAGGGGTT
>Ga0065711_1029953_pt1 | contig 34242 bp, 16 predicted proteins | sample Hoacrofraction12_FD_59098 | JGI IMG/M metagenome (GOLD analysis project Ga0065711, IMG submission 59098) | Hoatzin crop microbial communities from Cojedes, Venezuela - Epithelial fraction 12 v2 (version 2) | ecosystem: Host-associated > Birds > Digestive system > Esophagus > Crop | place...
GCCACAATAAGGTCTCCCCAGAGCCTTCTCTTCTCCAGGCTGAACAACCCCAACTGTCTCAGCCTTTCCCCATAGGAGAGGTGCTCCAGCCCTCCGATCATTTTTGTGGCCCTCCTCTGGACCCGCTCCAACAGGTTCCTGTCTTTCCTATGCTGAGGGCTCCAGAGCTGGACACAGGACTCCAGGTGAGGTCTCACCAGAGCAGAGTGGAGGGACAGAATCCCCTCCCTCGCCCTGCTGGCCATGCTTCCTTTGATGCAGCCCAGGATATAGTTGTCCTTCTGGGCTGCGAGCACACATTGCCAGCTTATGTCCAGTGAGGGGAGTTATTTACACAAAGATAAATTGTGAGAGAAAGCTTATACTGAAAAAAATTTACGTACGTGGACTTAATTCTAAAAGGATTACTGTAGCATCTCAATATACATGTAAATGCCAAGATAGGTTCTGGAAAAAAATACTGGAGTGGAAAAGCATCAACCTGACAGAAAGACATAACTGAACTGCCACTAATCCATACCAACTATAAAATAAAACACACAGGTAGGTTAATCCTGCTTTTGTGCTGAAACAGAAAGTGTTGTGAACAACCAAATTTCATAATTTTCTGCTAATATTATTTTTCCATTAATCTCTTGCAACCCTGTACCTGAATACACTGCTAGTCCTGATAAGGAGGAAAAAAAGATGAACAAGTGTCAAGACCAAAGCCAAGTGTCAGCTGAACTTTCCTTAAATCTGTGGATTGTCCACTTTCTGCCATGTTCACTAGCATCTAAGTAATTGAACGATACACAGGATATATTTTACTGTTTTCATCTCAGTTATGAGTGTTTAGTTTGTCAGCAACTGAATCTGCTTGATGATTTATCTGTACTTCCTTCTTATTCTTAACTGATAAGCAGTTCCCAAAGTATGGGGCGCTTTGCCAGGCTTCTTTCAACCCCAGGTACAGAAACTGCGTTTTAGGCTCTACAGCACGAATACCACCGTCGGCTGTAGTACTACTTCTCTTGACTATAATCATAAAACATTTACCAAATAAGGGCATACAGACAAGACTCTCCTGACTTTCAGCACATTAGGATACTCCATCATGTGACAGAGAACGCACGTTACACCAGGCGGTAAGAGGAAAATACAGCTACAGACCATTCGACCTTACTTTTGGGTAGGTCTTTCCCGACACAAGACTTTCAGTACCCATACACAAGCGAAGTTTCCACCTACAGTGGCAGGTTTATCTTGAACTGGTTCTAGTCTTTATTTCCAAATCACAATAAACAGAAGGAAACTTCATACTTCCTTCTGCTGTTTTTACATCCTCATGCTTTCAAGCACCAAACAGCATATTTTTAAGGTCAATTATGTTGTATTCCTTAGGAAAGGTTGAAAAATTAAGATGCTTTATGGAATGCTCAAAAAGAATAGTTTTGTCTCAAAGCAAAACTCTTTAGCTTTTCAGGTAGTTACCATTTTCTTCAGTACAAGTATTCAAGACATGAAAACAAGATGTACTTCTGTTTACTGAAATGCTAGGGAACATAAGGTTGCAAATCAGATTAATGTATTATGTACTAATGAATTGCTGCTCCTCTTAACTCCATGGTAAGTGTGACAGCCTTTTTCTTAGACTCCTGTGAAGCGTAATAACCTCATCCTCAGATCAGAGAATGTCTGAAAATCTGTTGAATTAATTTGAGCCAGGAGGAGGAGGAAGGTGAATTACAAAGTATTCATCTTTCACTGACTTCGATACCGCTTCTATCACACTGTGAAGAAAGAGAGTGTCATTTCTGAACTTACTATGTTCTTTATTTCTAATACAAATTTTGGAAGAATGCAGACTTTTTTTCCAAATACTATCAAGCAGAAAGCAATAAAACCAGCCTTATCTTTCCAGACACTTTTACTGCATAAGCAATGTAAGTTTTCACCACTACAGAACACCAGTTTCAGGCTCTTTTATGGATGCTACATAACCACTTACATAACTGGACTAAGTGAGCTACCACCTTGTTTGTTTTACAACCTGTCCTTTCATTCTTGTCTTGAACTGTAAGACTTTGCTGCATGAGGGACTGTGGAACACAGAAGTAAAAAGAGAAAAAAAAAAGGTAAATACTAAAATAGAAGAGCACTTCAAACTCTGCAACTGTAGATAGCTGCACCATGCTGGTTTTTTTAAACCTGTTAGGTATCACCACTTACAGATGAACAACAATGCAGCAACTGGCAGATATGAAAACCACCTTTAAAAAGCCCAGATAAAAAGATTTACAGGATTATTGGAAGCAGATAGAAAGGTGGCTCCCTGATCTGAAGGAATACTTAGCATAACATTAAAGAGAACACAGTGGTGCTGACTATTCATCTTGTCTAGGAAATGCCTTGTTAGTGGGGAAAAAACTAAGCCTTGCTGTGCATGTTCTTTTTACACTTCTAAAAAGTAACATCTTCTAAGCTATACTGTACTCCACAAAACAACATGTAGAGCTACTGGATGAGTCCCCCTGAGGATAGATGGACAGACTGTCCAAAAGAAGCAGCTGTCCTCTTGAAGGTCTATAGAGCAAAGCCTAAAAAATTTTATAATGCTAACTCATGGTAAGAGATTATGACTAATGTACATATTGATAGAATTTGTCAGGCAGTAGTTTATGACAAAATCTTTGCAATGAATGGAAGATATATTAACAGAAAACCTCTAACAATAGTATTTATCTTTGTTATGATAACAAAACAACAGACATTAAGAAAATAAGAAATTAATATTTATTTGTTAGACACTGAATATAAATATGTACATAGTTACTGCTGTTTTTGCCTCACAATCTAATTACATCATTTTTATGCACCATACATAATCATGCTCTCATCTATAGCTTCCATCCTTCCCTTTCTCTCATAGTACTTTCTGTCCTACTTTTCTTCGTTATTGATCAGTGCACTGATCAACAAAAAACTGTTCATTTTTTTAAAATGTAGACGATTGTCCTGGTTTTGGCTGGGATAGAGTTAATTTTCTTTCTAGTAGCCGCTATAGTGCTGTGTTTTGGATTTAGTATGAGAATAATGTTGATAACATACTGATGTTGTAGTTGTTACTAAGCAGTGCTTATACTGAGTCAAGCACTTTTCAGCTTCCAATGCTCTGCCAGCAAGGAGGTGCACAAGAAGCTGGGAAGGACCATAGCCAGGGCAGCTGACCCAGACTGGCCAAAGGGGTATTCCATACCATATGACTTCATGCTCAGTACATAAACTGGAAGAATAGACCAGAGGTTGGGATCACTGCTCAAGGGCAGGCTGGACATCTGTCAGTGGGTGGTGAGCAGTTGTACTCTGCATCACTCATTTTGTAATTCTTTTATTAGTATTACTATTATTATTACTGTTGTTATTATTATTTCCTCTTCCTTTAATTTCCTGTTAAATGGTCTGTCTCAAGCCACGAGTTTTACTTTTTTTTCCCTGATTTTTTTTTTTTTAAAAAAGAGAAAACTTTGAAAAAAGTTTTACTTTTTTCCCAGGAAGAGGAGGAGGAGTGAGAGGCTACATGGTGCTCAGTTGCCAGCTGAGGTTGAACAATGACATCTATCTTAGCTTCTTACACTAGAAAGATTATGCATACAACTTAAATTAGCTATTTGCCTATAAAAATATCTATGATTGTTTTTCCACATGGCATCTATGATAGCAAGTATTAAAGAAACATGAGAATAAACACAGTATTTACACAATATTTCTACTTAGAAAAAGAATACACTGTCATCCACTAATGATAATAATCATCCATGGCAACTAATTTAAACAGATAACTGAGCTCAAGATTTCTTCATATACATGCCAGTAATGTACTTTGACAAAATACCAGTTCAACGGTTGAAATTTCTTCCTATCCAGAGTCAGAGCTTGCACAGTCTTTTGTGAAGTGAAATGAAGATGGGAGACAAATTATCGAATAAGGAAACAATAGGAGACCACCATGGCCATAACTATCATGGACTCGGAAACTGCCTGGTCCTTCCTGTAGGAGAGGAAAGAATTGTAGTGATGGAATATCCACCCACATAGTTTCACCTGAGGGTTTTTTTGGGTTGGTTGGTTGGTTTGAGGTTTTTACATAGTTTTTTTTGTTTTGAGATGGGGGGGGGGGCCCAACATAAGCAGTCTTGAGAAAAATCCCATTAGCAATGGGGAAACTGAGGTAGGATTCCGAAGTTCTACAATCCAAGTAAGTGGAAGACCCAGAAGTAACACCTACCTAGTACAGAAGAGGACTACGGAAGTATGCTTTCTGGCATGCGATTGTGGTCAGAAGAGAGATTTGTAGGAAGCCTATCTATCACCCTGTTCTGCAGGAAGCAGGGAACACTACAACCACCACCTCCAGGTTTACACATGTTCCTGCTGAATCAGCTAGTTACTGCTTGAGCTTGATACTAACAGTTAATAGACGTCACTGTACATTCCCATCAAGTTAGTACTATTCATTAGAATATCAGTTCAGCCTGCAGAATGGTTTGTCTAAAATAAGAGATGAAACTCATACTGTATCAGCTAAGAGAAGGCAGAAGAGTGGGTGACATAGTGAAGAGCCATTGGATCAGAAAATTAACGCTATTCTAATCAGAAAGCACCCACACTAGAGAACAAATTAACTTTATGCTGGTTCTTTATCGTTCCTTTCTTGAATTCATGATGGCATGAACATCATGGCCACCACATGGCCACCACATATTCTACTCCCTTCTATATATGAGCATGCGATTTTACTCCAGTTAATCAAAGCATACTGATTCTATCAAAAACACATTCAGAAGTACTGCTTTCTTTGACCAGGTAGTGGATAAAGTTCCATCCATGTATGAACACTGCTAATCCAAAGACCAGGATCTGCAGGTATAACTCATAGAGCAACTAATTCTGGAAACCATTTCCAGGCACATGAAGAACAAGAAAGGTATCAGGAGTAGTCAGCATGGCTTCACAAAGAAGTAGTCATCCTTGAACCACCTGGTTAACTTACATGGTTAAATGACAGGCTTGGTAGATGAGTGGAGAGCAATGGCTAGTATCTACTGGGCCTTCACCAAGACCTTTGACACTGCCTCGCATAAGAGCCTCACAGCCCCTCAAGCTGTTGCCGTAGGGCCTGGATGAGCAGACAGTGAGGTGGACTGAAAACTGACTGAATGACCAGGCCCTGAGGGTGGTGATGAGCAACGCAAAGTCTGGCTGGAGGCCAGTAACTAGCAGTGTACCCCCGAGGTCAGGGCTGGATATAGTCCTGTTCAACATCTTCATTAGCGATCTGCGTGATGGGACAGAGTACATCCTCAGCAAGTTGAATACTCTGTAAGCTGTTTTACAAAATGAATCAAAATATTACAGCATGGCCAACCAACCATGCTCTGCAGTTTACCAAGATTGTTTTAATGGTCTGTAATTTTAAACGGGTGCCACTTGTTAGCAAACTGAAGAATAATTAGAGCCCCTAGTTTTCCTAGTTCTTTTGGACATTAGTTTAAATGCACTGCTACTGCAGAGAAATGAGAAAAATCAGAGACCATTTCCTAGAAGAGCAAAATGAATATTCAGAGATAAGCAATATTCTTCTTTGACTTTGGATTCAACACCACATCTTGGAATAGAATGAGCCATACAGAAGGTACAGAATAACTCAGTAATCCATCACCCCATTACTTCAGAGCAATTCAAACATGGTAAACAGCAGGAAAAGAACTTTTGTATTTGAATTCAAAACATTTCTTTAAGCAAACTGGTGGTGAAACTCACTGACTTTTGATAGACTTCTGGTGATATGAGTCAAAACAACTGAAAAGGCAACTTTCTTACTGCCAGGTCAAAGTAGTAATTCAGGATTTCCAATACCAGCTTCCCTGCTAAGCATCTCTCATACACAAAACTCCACGAAAACAAAGGGGACCTCACAAAGCCTTTCACTTGAAGAACCTTCGTACACCTGAAAGGGTTTGGTGCTTGCACTTACTACTTGCAGGCCCGTGGTCTGCTGCATTACCAGATGACAGATTTACAGTCACTTCAGGGGTTCCTTTATCACTCTTAGTAATAAGTGGCTTTAACTGAAGACAGTAAATCAATGCTTTCAACAATCCTAAAACTACAGTATGAAAAGGACTCCATTGTTCTACGGAGAACGCCGAGCACTTTGCACACAGGTGCCTGAAAGTAATTGATGGCAGAGATCCTTTCTCAGGTATGCATGCCTGCACTGTACTCAACTCTGGACCGTTCTCAGAATGCCATTGTTTTCTTATGCATTTCACACTAGTTGCCACTGTACATGTGCTATTCGTCAGCGGATGTAATCTGAACCTTGTCGAATTACACTGTCCCAGTATCTTCTTCCCTACTCTAAATAATTAAGACTTGAGACTTGCAAGACTTGGAGGGGGAGGGGGGAGAAGAGAGATCTGTGTTTCAGGGAGGCAGGAAGGACAGGAAAAGGATCAGCAAGGTAAAAGGGTAGAATGGAACTAAAATATGGAAATAGGCATCCATTTACAGATTTAATAAAAACATGGCTTACAGAGTCATTCCGAGGACTGGAAACACTACACTGTTATTCTATATTGGAAATGTTCTTTTCAGCTGCGTAAAATGTTGCATACAAAAGGTAATTCCTTACAAGGCAGAGATTTTACAGTACTTAACATTCCTAGCTCACAAGTATTTTAAACGGCACTCTGCAAGAGAAGATATAGTATCTTACTAAAATGAAGACACCCCAGTTATATAACATAGTTGCCAGCACAAATTTATAGCATTTCTATGTAATTGTTTTTAAGATACATATTAAAAGGCTATATCCAGGAAGGAAATACGTATGCCTCCCTTGTAAGTATGCCAACCTATTCCAACTTCTACTGAGCTCACAACAAAAGTAAAAGATGTATTTTTTAACTTGTTATCTTGTTCAGGATATTGGGGGAGGTAGCCAAGTCCAGACTTCCAAGTCGTAATGCAAAGTTGTTTTGCATATTACCACTTGCTAATGAAAGCAGCTTTTAACAAGCACCACAATCATGACAAGGCTGGTATTTTAAGCTTTGCAGGGTCTGGCAGTATCCTCACAATTTGAGTCTGATTCCAATTGCAGTTAAATACTTCCAGTAAAGTTTTGCTAAGCATCCTTCAGCATTTCTTCCTAAAGATTTTGTTTACTAAAGAATTGCCCACAGAAAAGTGGTTCTCACATTTTTTGCTTTTACTAAAACAATACCCTAAATCACTTTCTCTAAGTAATTGACACTTTTTGCTAGTGCTAAAATGCGAGGAGGAGAGACCTGGAAGTCAAACGAGCTTTTGTTTTGACAGTTTGCTTTGGAAGGAGGGGTGTTGATTTCTTCAAAGAAAATATTGCCCCAGGAGTCTAAATTGGATGGGTTGTTAGACCTGCATTTCACAGTTCCTTCCCTAGCCCATACCTAACATGCTTAAAATTCTCCACAGCAATTGTTTGTGTTAACAAAATACTCTGAACAACTCCTTTCTCTGGCTAGTTTGAGGCAACGCGAAGGGGCCTGAGCATGCAGAAACTAAAGCACTTGCAGGAACCCGCATCTCTGTGAGCTTAGAGATACAGTGTGCTTTGCAGCTCATGTCCTCCTGGGGTGTCAGGAGCTCTACAAGTCCATCTGACACAGTATCTTTCTGGGATACCACTAGGCCAGTCTTCTCCTAAGTGTTTGTTCATTGTTATTGAATCACTTCTCTCTCCTCCAAAGCATTGTGGCATTCCTGAAGACGGATTTACCAGCTGCCCTAGATTCAAATTTCACTCCCTCTTAGATTTCTAATATAAAAGTCTTTAGAATTTGTGTGCAACTACACAAACATTTTTAAAAAAAAAACCACCTTTTGTGGCATTCTTAGACTCAGCATAAACTATACCAACAAGAGCAGCTGGCAAGAGGTTTGACTCACAGATGATGAGAAGGCTGTGTATCCTTCCTCATTCCTGTTCATAGGCACTTGCTCTCCCACCCTTTCTTACAATTGCTTATCTGCTCCACATTGAGTAAGTTCAGGAGGCTTTAACAGACAAAAAGACTGTTTTGTAGGGTTTTTAAATTTTATTTGGGGACAAGCAATTAACTATTCTTCTGAAAAATTTTCTAGTACACAAAAGGGTTTAAACCACAAGCAGGAATTTTACAAGTTCTTCAACACTACCTCCAATGAAAATATAAATACATTCACTCCGTCTCCTAGGATTTTGAGCAAGTATAGAAGCGTACAGCTTATACAAGTAAAAAGCATGCTTTAACTTTTTGACCTGACCTCAGAAATATCCTCAGAAAAAATTGTATGGAATATTCAGAGTTTAAACTATTTCTTCTCTGGTCCATTTTTACCTCCTGAGCTCTTTATTCCGTTCCTTCTACTTGTTTCCGAAGTTGTTTTCTGATGTCCCTCCTACTTCTGGGTAGGAGACTTTTTCTGTAGCAGATTTTCCTGCCACTGTTTGTATCTTCTACAGGTCTGTTTATTGAAAGGTTATTTTCAAGATGTGATCTATCAAAGACATATAAACAAGGAGGAGATCACGTAACAAAGTGAACTTAAAAAGCATGTGCAAGGCTGGTCAGTGTGCATGTATCTTTAATCTTAGAACTATACTGTGCAAGTATGTCGATTAAAACTATTACATCCTTTATCAACAAAGTTAAACTAGGAAATGCCCTAATCTATAACTGTCTATACACATACATGTATGTATTCATGGTTTTTTTTTCATTGTTATTGCTTGCTTCATCTGGAGAAATGAGGTACCAAGAATCGGACACCTAAAGTCCACGAGGAGGGTTCTCAACTGTACCTCATGTACCTTCTTCATGTAGATAAGATGTTTTTCTGGCTTAGTAAGTGTTGTAAGTAGTTTATTGGTCTTACCCCATAAGGATATTCATTTGTAGTGATAAGAGAGCCTATCAAAAGAGGAAATAAAGATCATTAGTTAAAGTGGAGCACTGTGTACCTTAGAATGAAGAGCTGGAACATTTCAAGTGAAGAGGGTCAAATGAAACCAATTATAGTATGTAAAACAGTACACTGAGATACATCAGAAGTTTTATAGTAGACACAGACAAATTAACTTATTTCCTATAGTGCATGAAAGCCAACTGCATGAAGACTCTTCTTCTACAATTTCATTTGTAGCAATACTGAGACTTGCACAAGAGATATAAATATTCTTTGCATGAAAAGAAAAAAAATAAAATGAAATAGCAGCTTCCTTCCCACAAAGCCCAAAACCCTAGGCATGTCTTCATGTATTTGAGATGCTTAAGCAATAGAATAGTTTGTTACAGAATATCTTGTCAGTATCATTTTACATTCTGAATGTACACAACATGAACATCAAGTCACAGAAAAGCCACAAGAATCTCCTACTAAATGTATGGTTCCCCAAGCCATATAACATCATAAATTGAAACTTAAAAAAAAAACCACAACAAAACCAAAAAAAAAAACCAAAAAACCAACAAAACAGAAACCTACCAACCCCTAAGGTTCTTCTAATTCAAGAGAAGACAAAAGTATTCTCATACACTTTTCATCTCCAGCTACCAACTGCAATTTCCAGAACACCATTTGCTGACCCAATTGCCTCTCATCCACCAGTAAAATAGCTCTCCCAGCCTCTGCAGGCATGGAGAAGTTTGCACATGTAAGCACAGCACTTCCCCTGCTGCAAAACCCACAGCAAAACCAGCATTTTGACTCCACTACCTTTGTCCTCCTTCAGGCAGTAAAGCAAGAAATACAAGGCCAGATGTTCTGTATCTTGTTCCTTGGCTCTTTTCTGTCTGCTTTTTGACTATATAAAGCTTCTTTGATCCAGCACAGAGTTTTTGCCATTCAAGGTCTTCTGACAGATTTCTGGTCTACTTTCCAGAACTCTTGACACACTAAGGCAGATAAAGAACTGAAAAAAAACTAGCTTGTCAGCCTTCTTTCTCACTGATTTATGTGAACACTATCATGTTTTCTTTACTAATCAGCTGTTAAACAGTGAGTGTACATCTCTGCTCCTCTGTTTTATTTGTGACTGGTGGGGAAAGCAGGAGCATTTATAGGCTCTCAGTGGAATACAGCAGTTGTCCATTACTTCTTCAGAGACAATGATGTCCAGAGCAGTACGGGATTGCAATTACAAATGTGAAGAGAGAAAAGACCGAAGCTTGAGAGCTTTGGGGATGAAAAATTATGGAGCTGATGACTGATACTGTCTACTAGTAAGTGACATGCTCTGTGCAGCTGTGAAAGAAGTGCAAAGAATTTTAAAACAGAACCAGCAACATTCAGCTCCTGAACTCCAGGGACAATTAGTGCTTTATCAGGAGTTGATACTGAGGACTTCATAGTAACATGGATCCACTTAATCCAAGATAATCTTAATCCAGGCCATGGCAATTTAAATATAGCACAACTTAACTTTCCTGTTAGTTTCATTGAGTTCCTGAGACAGCACTGATACGGTTGTGCAGCACTAATATTACTCTGTACAACTGTGGCACATGTACAAAGCATCAAAGTCTTAACAACACAGAGGGTAAATATTTATTTAAAAGAGTATCTCAAAAATAAGGTTCAAATGGGCAAACTGTATATTAGTTAGCAGAATTTTATAGGGACTCACCATTGCCACTGTTTTTTCCTGTATCTGTTTTCCCGTTCTTTCTACTTGATATACCAATAAAAGTCAATTAAAACAAAACTGTATTTTTATGTAATGTAGGTAATGAAGCAACCAACTGAACACAAACTATTTGCAAAGTGTTGTCCAACCGTGATTCAGATGAAGATATTTAGTTATGTACCTATGGTTAAGCAAGTGAAACCCAAGATGCAGCTATCACTGAAAAATGCTTTATGATATCACCTCTACACAACTTCTTCCTCATTTTTAATACATTTTGTTTGGATTTGGAAACAGCGTTTTCTAACCAAGTATTACTGTGTTTAGCTTATGTGCTAGACAGAATATACCTAAGTGTACCTTTTTACATCTTCCATTCTCTGTGAAATGCAAAATCTATGGAATGCTATACTAATATCCCAAATTAGTATTAACAGTACAACTACAGAAAAGTATTAGAAGGATTTTCAGCTGATTATACCTTCTGAGTTTAAGCTGATTTTAGGAGATGATTTATTAAAAAAAACAAAAATTACATTTTCCGTGTCAGTCAGACTGGAGGTCTGTTTTTATATCCAAAGGTAAAAGGACTGAAAATAATAGCATCAAGCAAATAAAATATATTCTAATTAGACAGTGACTCTTCTAGTTCAGCAAATAGTGTTATATTAATGTAAGATTACTCTTGGAAAAGTCGCAAAGTTCAGATCAGAAGACACAGATATTTCATATAAATTCACTTAAACTACACTGAAGTTAGACTAAGTCCTTGCTTTTCACCAATTCCAATTTCTTTAAGAAAATTCTGTGTGTTCTAAAGCTTGTATTTTTTCAGCTGCATCAGATGGTCTGATAACACATATTACCTTTCTCTGTAAACTATGTTCTTTCACCAATTCAGCAATGCACTGCAAAGCAGAGAATGCTAGGTTAATACGTGCAGTTTACAGTGTTTATTTTTAATCGTGCTAGCTAAGATAGCTACGAACCACAGTCAGGAGAACAGCATATCATAAAATGGAATAGGTATTGTATAAGCAACAAGGCCAATTTTCTGTTTCACTTCTGTAAAAAGTTTTTCCTGGGAGCAACAGTAATGCAAGGTTTCAAGGAATTACAAGGATTTGCAAGGAGTCAGATGAAGAAGCCACAGTCTCAGGCGCTGAAAATGAACTAGGTAACCCACTGGAGTAGGTGAAAATCACACTGCTAAGCAGCATGTAGGGCATTATTATGAAATCGGGACAGAGTACAGTAAACCCCCTGAAAACGGGTCAGTGGACTTCTGATAAGCTTTCTTCATTTATGTTGGGTGGGAGAAGGGGAAGGGGGAAGGGAAAGTGAGAGGACATGTATTAATATATAACTCTGGACTCACCGATCTTGGCCAAGCTGCCCACAAGTATCCAGAGTGAAATGATATAAGGGTCCTTGACGTGATCCCATTTGAAAGAGACGATGGCAAAGCTTTGAGGCTGGCTGCTATTTATAGGGCTTGCCGAGCTTCTCTGTCCCAGCGCCGCTGGGAGAGCCGTCAGCCCCATGAGGAACCCCACTCCAGATACCTGCCTCATCTCCAAGCCACACAACAAAACCCTGCTTCTCCTTCCCGGAGAAATCCCGCCTCTTCAGAGGTCCTTGTCCCGTCGCAGAGGCGCGACCGAAGCCTGCGGACCGCGGGACACCGGCGCGTTCCGCAGGCGGCGGGGAGGGTCCTGTCCTGTCCTGTCCCGCCGCCACGGCTGCACCGGCGGGTTCAGGGGCCGCCTTGCGCGGGGTGGCCGAGGAGGGGTCAGGAGCTCTGCGCGCAGGCAGATGCTTCGAGCTGGGGTCCTGCCGCTTGCCCGCACCTGCCTTTATCAGGGTGTTCCTGAACGGGCGGAGGCGGAGCTTTCTCGCCGCTCCCGCGGAGGCTGCGGTGCGTGGACAGCGGTGCCCCGGCTGAGCCCCTGCCGGGGTCGGCAGGGGAGCTCCGTTCCGCCGAGGGGACGGCGGCGGGCTGTGGCGGGTGTCCGCCGCCCCAGCTCGGCTCTGGGCACACAGCGGGTGGAAAGAAGCGGCCTTAGGCTGCTGGCCCTAGGAGCCAAGGCTGGGGCGATCCGCGGGCACGTCCGAGGCGGAGCCCGGGGTCCGTGCTCAGGTCGGAGCCGGGTGAGCAGCAGGTCCGCAAGTCTCTCTTCGGGCGCTTCGGATGCGCAGCCCGGTGGGTCGACCTGCCTCCCTCACACCCACTATCCTAGCCGGTTGCCACAGAGGAAACGCTCTCTTTCCTGTGCTTCAGCTTCAGACCGCTTTGGGATCTAGCTCGTCGAAGATACAGCAGATCTCTCAGGCCAACTTTTCCTTCTGTCCACCAGAGAGCACCTCTTCCCACCGTGCTCGGGGAAATGACATCCGCAGTTTGGCTTTCCGCTTAGCTCTGCTTGCAGCTGTTTGTTAAGATGTGCTATATTAAAAACACTGCCTGGCTTCTTTTCTTTTTCTTTTTTTTTTTTTTTTTATAGTTACAACGTTAACCTTTTAGCAGGTTCTCACTGCCGCCCTGAAGCTTTCTTTCTTGCTGGTAACGCTTGCCTGATATCCTGGACGGTCCATGTTGTATGTTGGAGGCAAGGGGGCCCATGACAGTCATCGCCTGCAATAAATACCCAGCGAAGCAGCGCGCTCTCAGAACGCAGAGCTGGGTGCACCTTTCCGCACACCACAGCAACAGCTCCTGTCCTCTGCTGTTGCTCGGAAGCGATCAAGCTGGCCACATGTGCAGCCCACTGCTTCCATGACTTTCTGTGGAAAATTGCTACCTTTTTGTTTCACTTCCTTGACAGTTGATATTATCAAGGGTTCAGAAACAAACATGATAAAGGTATCTTTTAAAATGTTTGGAAGAGTAAGGAATTATTATGATTATTTCAATCACTTGGGAAAACAGCTAAGAATAGATGCTCTATAAATCAATTAACTAGTTAATTAAAACAATGAATTTGCATGGAATGTCGTTGTTATAAAGGGTGTCTAGCATTATGACATAATAATCTAATTTATCTGAGGAACTCAATGAGCAAAGTTCTCTTGAGACATGCACTGAAGATTCAGTTATTGCCTCAAAGCAAGTGCAGGCCTTGTGTTGGACCCTCTCTTCAAACAATGAAACATCTTGTTTTTTTAACTTCTCCTGCTTCCTCATTATTTAAGGGAAAAATAAATCATGTAGGAACTTTTTAAACTAGGAGCCAATCTGAAGATGGAATTGGCAACTCTTTTTAGGAAGCATGACAGATAGCAAAATATGTTCTTTACATTTAGGAAATGTTGTATGCAAAGACCTGAAGGACATGGCCAGTGTGAGAGTAACTTTTTTGTGCATTACCATTATAGAGAGAGAATTACAGGTGGAAGTAGTCCCTGATCATCTGTGTAACCTGTCGCTGAGCCCTGTGGATAGTACTAGTTCCTAACTGTTGATGTCAGTTCCATTTGCTGATATTAGGAGAACAACAAACTTTAACAGAGACAAGCTGTCAGCACAGGTTTTATCATCACAAGTTGTTCCAAGTCCCATCACATCACAATTAAACATTTCAGCTGCAGCTGATAAAAGGGCACCACAAATGCCACAGTGTCCCATCATATATATGTGATTCTTCCCAAATACAGTTCCACAAAATGATAACTGGGTTAGAAATAACCCTTACTATTGAAAGTGTTGAAACGAACCATGCTTTAGGACAAATGTGTTACAGGCCAAGAGTACCTGCAGCTGTGCTAGAAAAATGAGAAAGCCTTCTTACACAGATGGTTACTACAGATAAGCAAACACTTACACTTCGCTTGGAGGAGCTGCAGCCAAGATCATGCCTCTGATTATCCTTAAGTAATGGTCTACTCAGGACAATAGTGATGACAGCAACCATGTTACATGACAATTCTGAGTTTGCTGGTGGAGGTAAACCAGTATTAGCAAACAAAAAATGTTGGTAATACCATCTTAACAAGCTAATGTTTATATGCTCCTTAGTGGAAAGTATAATGCCCAGCAACCTACCTTAAGGGGATGTTGTGAGGATCTTAGAATTTGTAAAGATTTTTTAAGGCCTCTGTCCAAATTGCTACAAAGTGCATAATTTTGCTTGTCACAAAATCTTCTCAGAACAAGTTTACAACACTGTTAAAATACCAACTTTTTTTTTTTAACAATAACAAGTTAATGGTTCAAGGTGTATCTGTGACATTTGTCCTATCAACCAACTGTTCATGGAATCTTTTTAAGTAGTCTGGCTATCAAATGACTGTACTTATCAGTGAATTCTTGTGCAATTCATTAATATACTAGAATGACAGAGAGAGGACAGAGGAAGGAACTGGCGATCGTGAATCTCCTGTAGGCACATGTATACATGCTAAATCAACAGTCCACTGAATATATCTGAACTCGTGTACAGACTATATAGGTGTACAAGAATACATTTGCATTTATATATTTGTTCCTAGACTCCATTTTTCTGAAGTTTCTTAATGGAAGCCCTTATGTAGTTTCCTATGATCTCATTCTGTATCAGTAACAAAAAGCATTAACTTGAGTGCTATGTTTGCAATAAAGATATCAGATCACACAGCAGTTGATACTTCCTGACTCTCCAAAAAGATCACACAAGGAAGATTTCCATGTACTGTTAAATAATGGCTCTGTGTCCTGAGTGATTTTTTTTTTTTTTTCAACTGAAAGAACTCAGACCTTGTTGCTTCTGGAAATGTTGTGCAAAAAATTTCTTAGAGAAGAGAATTAGTATTATCTTATACACCCTTGACATGATCTATATCCTGTAAAGATTATTTGGGGATTTTTTTAAAGGTGAAGTAAAAGACAGTTTCAGTTAAAAAAACACCCCAACAGATAAACTGGAATCTTTAAAATTATATTAGTTTTCTGGAGAAAGAACACACAGCATTTCAGCTGTACTAACGCAGAGGTAGAATTTACAATTAACTTTCAATATTAGCATTTACAACAAATTGTTTAAGTTGAGGTGCAACTAAGAAGCACGTTCTTGTGGAATCCAGAACTTTCATGAACTGTGAAAAATCTCCTGATGGAACATAAACCATCATAAATTACTTATTATCATTCCTGTCTTTCTTCAGGGAAACGCACTCTTTTTATATCAATGTCTATTAAATGCATAGATAGGCTAAGGTAAGATTTTGAAAGGAATATAGTTCCAGCATATATTTTTATGCCATAATTCCAACTGTGTATGTAGTTAAATAGAACAGTAATTATTGTGAATGGTATTGTACCAATACAACTCTATGATTTGGTGGGAATTAATGTTATTTATGTGCAGATGAATGCAGAACCATACGAATTTTAGTGAATTTACTTGCCTGAACAGCTGACATTTTTCCAGCTTCTCTCCAAGTGAAATAAGTGCAGTTGTGCAAATTTATGCTGCAAGGATTTGGACAAATATTGCCAGACTGAGTAATGTTGCAGTGCATTATGTTACAACATGATGAATATGAACCTCTGAAATTGCTTTGGGAAGCAATTTATTGATTCGTCCCACACACATTACTACCAGTTTAAGTGAACAAAATGAACACTGGGGTGAGGATGAATGAATCAGAGAGGTTCATAAATTACGTGCTGAGGTCTGCATAGCTGGCAGCAGCCACTGTCACGTAGTGATTCACACTTGATTCTATTGGTAGGCCATGGGGTGGAGGTGGGTGGATTAACGAGTAAGTGAAAACTCAGCAACATCAGTAAATATACTTACCTGTTGCAATTCGAATCTTACTCCAGCAGAGGGAGCGACCCTGCAATCTGCCCGGGCTTGAGGGCACCCACTAACCTGTGGGGATGGAGCTTCCTGGAGCTTCTTGGCTCTAACGCTTGTCTAAAGCTCCTCCTACCTTCAGGATGCCTCCTAACGTCAAAACGCCCAATCTAAGTCTTTCCTCTGTCGTTACACAAAAAGGAGTTTTCCTGTGAAATATTTTTAGGGGGCAGCTGAGATTTTTGTGAGAGCAAAATTTTGTGTTTTTTCTTTTTTTTTTTACCTAAATTGTGACAAAGATGGCTGATGTGCCACAATAATCATGTAATAATTAGCAGTTACTTTGAACTTAAATCAGGTAAGCCAAAGAGTGAAATAATCAAATTAATTACGATACAAACAAAATCTGCCAACCCAATTTATGTCTTAAGGTATTGATTATGGCAATTTGATCAACAAAAAAGACATAAATAATAGTACTTCCTTGTTGTTGATGCATAGTTTAAAACCTGCAGATATTAAAGAACGATGCATTAGAGGTGGTGGGGAGTTTTGTTGGATAATTCCAGTTTACTAATACTAAAACATTTAACCAGAACTTACATATTTTTTATGAATCTTTCTTTTGAAAGTTTTCACATGATCAGAATTGTATTGCTGGCCAAAGACACAGGGTAAGGAAAAACTTCAGAGCCGATGACAATATCAATGATCTGCCTAATTCAGTGGAAAGACATTATCTTGAATCTCATATATTTCAGGTGAATGCCCCGATATTGATTATGACTCAGAAGAAATTAAGATGGTCCTGATTTAATCTTGTTCTGCACCAAAACTAAAACAATTGTTGAAACTTCAATTTGTAAGAAAAAAATTGAAAACTGATTTTCAGCCAGGCTGGGCTTTTAAAAACATTTATTATATTAGCACACAAATCTTTGCACTAAATGTCCTAGAAGTTACAATCAATTTGCAGAAGTTTGCATGTGAAATTTCAAATGTCAATTTAAAAGGAATGCAGTATATTTTTTAGTCAATTGGACAGTAGTGCAGTGGAATGGGAAGAGATGGTCCTTTGCTGCTGGTGTAAAAAGTGACATAGACTCTTTGAACTAGAAAAGGTCTCTGCATTGAGAGAATCTGAACTGGTTTGCTGCTTATCTCCCTGGAGTTTCAAAGGCCACAAGGTGCAGCATAGACATGGCAAGCATTTCCACATTACCGAAATAGCAGCCATAAACTAACTGACTAAGCTCAGTAAATAAATGTGTAAACAGGAAGGGGGGCATTTTCTAAACATGCACATAATTTCACACTATCATATTTAATAATTAACTACATCAATCTGCTTTGACAAATTTCTGACATCTGTAAGTCTTGATCACAGTTGTTATTACTGAATTTTCAAGAATCTTGCCCCCTGGCTGCACAGTCTCACTGTTATCCATCCATTTCCTTGCTGGATCTTCTGATAAGCCATTTCTGCTTTCAGCCCACTGTAGTCCTGAAGTGAGGTGACACAACAATCTGAGGTGCTTGTTCTGAAAGGTCCTCATCAGCCTAATCTCAGTTCAGGACATCATCAAGCTTATGTATTGCACCCTAGTCTTAATTGAAGAAAAATGCATGGAAATGTTGATAATACTGAACAGGGATGAGACAGGAAGATGAGACTATAAGGGCTGCCCTGGTCACTAAATCCAATCCCCTGGGATTACAGGCATCACATTGTGTATTTCATGCAAAAATTTACCACACATTGGCTTGAAAATGTTGTCTCAAATACTTTCTACTGGTTAGGAATATTCACATAATTTCTAACCTATATTTCATCAGAAAGTTCACAACCTATTTATTCTTGTGTGAGCATTGTCCTTTACCATTGTTTCTTCTTCCGATATTTTTCACCCTATGAAAGTAATCATGCTCCCTTTCAGCATTTCTTTCAACCTAAACTAGGTTAACCTAAGCTAGTCTGCATTTATATGACAGGCTCTCCTTTCCCTAACTGCCTGAGCAGTCCTTCTTTGAAAAGGAGCTTGAATTAATCCTTGGGCAGAGCTCACCAGAACACACACAACTGAGGTTTTACTAAGCCTTGTAGGCTGGCAACAATAATTCCTCAACACCTCTAAAACATGTGGCCTGAAACACACCAGGATGGTATTTGGAATTAATGGCTACATCCCAGAATCCATCATAATACTCATCCTGAAATCAAGTGATATACCTAAGTCCTACCCTTTTCCACTGGTTTGCAATGAATGAGCTTCTAGCTTACTGATGATTATTCTGTTGCTATTGCATCATCTTTCATTTCATAGCGTGGAATTCATTATGTTAATATTACTGAAGTCCTCAGTGTCATCATATCCTTTCAATACAATCTTGCTCTGTATGCTTGGTGAGTCCAAATTTTGCATGATCAGCAAATCAGCTGTGGATGCCAAAAGCATTGACAAAAATATTAAACAATGGACCCTAAAGCTGTAACCTTCAGGTATTCCTCTTTTGACCTCCTTCCAGTGTGATTCTCTCCCCTCTTTTTCAATAGTAGTTGTCTCCACAGATAATTGCAGTCTACAAATAATAGCTTAGCACCTTGACAAACACACCACTGAGAATGTGGTATTCCTGCATAAAGTTGTGGCAAACATTTGCATGTCCTAAAATATGAATATCATCTCTGTACTTCTAAGTCTGCTGCTTATACATGACAAAATTCCAATTATAATGGTCTGAAGGAACAGCAATGCTGTTGCAGCATTCTGTACACTAATAAAGGAGGCAAAATTTCCCCCATGATTATTAGCTTTAAAAAATTTAAGACATTTATGCTGAGTTAAAATAAAATCAGCTTTCATGAGGTTCACATCTTCCAAAAATCGTCCGCTCAACAGGTTCAGCTATTTGAATTTTTGATATATTTAGCTGTCCACACATAGAGCCAGCAACTCTGTTTAAAAACAGGCCTTCATAATACTTGAATTTTAAACTAAATCAGAGTTTATGACAGCTTGGGAAAATCACACAGTGAGCGAAAGTTGCTGTGATCAGGTTGAAGCTCTGTGACCAGGCTGAAGAACTGTGATTTCCTATAAAATTTTCAGATATGTGAGAAAGTTTGGAATTGGATTTGAGAATAAACATCAAGCTTTATTTTGTTTCTTCAATGAACTGAGTCTGTAGTTTCAAATGATGTGGTGAGCTTACCTAACATCTCATCATTGAGAAGCAGAAATTTTGAGAACTCATCTATCATTAAGGGATTTGAACACCTCGTCTATGAGGAAAAGCTGAGAGAGTTGGGACTGTTTAACCTGGAGAAGAGAAGGCTCAAGGAGGGACCTCCTCAGTGTGTATAAATAACTGAAGGGAGGTTGCAACGAGGACAGAGCGAGGCTCTTTTCAGTGGTACACCGTGATGGGACAAGAGGCAGTGGGAACAAACTAAAACACGGCACCTTCCCTCTGAACATCAGGAAACACTTCTTCACTGTGAGGGTGGCCAAGCATTGGCACAGGTTGCCCAGAAGGGTTATGGGGTCTCCATCCTTGGAGATATTAATAAGCTGTCTGGATGTGGTCCTGGGCAACCAGCTGTAAGTCGCTGGTCACCCTGGTTGAAGAGGGGAGTTGGACTACATGACCTCCAGAGGTCCCTTCCAACCTCAACCATTCTGTGAGTCTGTGATCTCATCATTGGAATGGGCGGGCCTCACAGCTGCTATCTGTTTCTGCTCCTTCACAACTACAGCTTGCCACTTACCTTGTGCTGGCTTTAACAGTCAACAGAACCATCCCCATCGTCATTCTCATAACTATTCTGGTATTCTTTGATGGACTATCTACTGAGTTAGTAAGCTGGTGCACTGAAGGTCCAATAAGCTCCACAGCTTGGTCAAGGGAAGAAATCAGGACCATCTGTCCCCGAGCAGGGAAAAGAGGAACAAGTAGACACAAGCCAAAGCATAAAAATCTTTCCCTTTTGGCAATGGTGAGCCATTCAATTGAATTTAAATATAAGCAAATAACCTAGGATGCTTTTACTCCATTGTGTTCTCTAATCTTACATCTTCTACAGAAGAAACTTTTTTTTAATATTAAAAAAAATCTGCTATTAAAAAAATAGAGCTGTAGTTTTATTCATTAAAAGCCTAATTTTCTTGAAATGGAAAAGTCTATTATTGATTTTTGCCAAAAAGTGTTCCTCCTACAACCATATTTGATGCATCATAAACAGTAGACCTACTATAAATTTAAAAAGAAATAACGCAGTAAGATTTTGCCAGGGTAGCTCACAAATTACAAACATATTCCCCAAAGTTTTCCCTGCAAGGGTGTTTTTTTATGATGCCACACTTGAGAAATCAACATCATTCTTGAGCATCAACAAAATTCTAACTTTCGCTGTGCCTCTTATCTCATAAATGTCTTGCTTCACCTTGTCCTTCTGTGATCCCTGGAGTTATCAGGTGCTTAGCAAAGCAACCATCAAATATTATTACAGGTATCTAAAGAAATTTACAGACTTACTGATCTTGGTATATTAATACAGGGTAGGAAATGGTGCATAATTAAACTTTTCATTTTTACTTCTGCTTATTAGTTATACTTCATTTAACTTTTACTGTGAAAAGAGGAATCATTGAGAAGTACAGCTAACACTTTCCTTATGGAGATTCAGTAAAATAATTTTTCCTACTCTTTCTGAAAACATTTTAGATTGTGATCTCAACATTCCACACGCTTTACTTTTTTCTCCTCTTCATCAAATTGAAAACTTCCTTAATTTACTTATACATGCCCCTTTTTACTTTCTTTTTTAACTAAATGTCACCCAAATGTTACTTCAACAGTGCAGTATTCTGTACCTAAAAGAAACCACACAAGCTACAAGTGATTACTTCTCTATTTCCTTGTACAGCAACTATGTCCGTATATGGGGTCAGGCAGTAAAGTCATAGTTTCTCCTAAATCATTTTGCATCACCTTGCATCATCATGTTCTGTGCTAGTGACACTCCTCCATGTCAGATCAGGGATGAAAATAACCGTGGCCATGTTGAAGTAACAAGGACATTCCAAAGCAAGCAAGTAAGCAAGCATACCATACACAGACTATATAATCCACTACAAACTGGTGTCCAGTACAGATGTGAATACAAGCTACATATTACAGTTCTCATTCTTTAGTTATATCAGAGGTCTTCTTGAACCTCAAGGATGATATATTTACGATTCAAAGGAAAGAAATTGGCTTTCTGGCCCTACTTGCACAGAGGTCTCAAATTGCCAAGAGAAAGGATAATGACACAATGTGTATGTTGTGTCACTTTGAGAAAGCCATTATTTATAACCTTAGTGGCATTAAAACACAGACATCGAAATGTAAACTGTGAGATAAAAAAATACCTGTGCTATATATCAAATGATCTAATTGCATTAATTTATTATTTTGGATCTATGTACTGCGTAAGGGTACTGCATCCTTGAATACTATAGGCTGACCACTAGATTTAAGGATGAATCAAATTGCATGTCATATCATCTCCTTACTTATACCAGTATTTATAGTTTTAGATAAGATTGAATACTCATGATTATCAATGGTGACAGAATTACAAGAATTATTAGTAAACATCTCTGTTTCTCATTTTTCTCTTGAGCAAATGCCTTTTCTTTCTCTCCCATAATAAATTACGGCTGATTAAATTTTACTCTCTTTATGTGTAAATAGGTGTATCATAATTTAGCTGATGATACTAATATGAGATTCTATTTATAAAATCATATTTACTTTTCAGTAATATCAATGGGCGTATGTTTATGATAGTTTGTAGGCTGTGGGACAGAGGGAAGAGGAAGAGGCCCCTAAATACTTCAGTAGAAGTAAGTCATTGAAATTCTTTTGATATTCTCTGGACTATAATCTACAGAGAAAGAAGTCAATCCCAGTTAGCTACTTCCAAGGCACCTTCAAAACCTGCAGGCTGCTCAAAATTGTAATTGAAATTGGAAACAAAGATTCAAACAAAACTCCAGCAATAAATACACAGTTTCCTTCCCGGAAAAAATACCAGATGCATACAAATCCTGTTCCTGAGCTCCTTACTAGACATCAGGTATTTACCACTGTCAGAGTGACTAGTTTGAATCAGGGTGACTTTTCTTACATTCTTATGGTCATATCACATTTAGCTCTAGAAGTGGTGCTGATCAGTAACATTTAACATGAAACTTCATGACCTAGAAAATAATCTAATAAAGGAAAAAGAAGCTAAACAGTGTCAGTTTCTCATTATACCAGAGGCTTCTGAAAGGTCAGAAAGTTTCTGAAATAGAATGCAGTAGTGTATGAACAATACTGTTTAAAAAAAAATTAAAATCATCAGCAGGGGTTGAGTTTACACAATATGTGGAATGATTAGGCTCTGTATAATCAAGAGACATTTTCATAAAATAGTTAAGCATTTAAGCCTGGAGAGTTATTAAAAAATTAAAAGAAGGGATTTAGATTTACAGATCAGAGCATTCAGTGATTTTCCTACTTGCCTAGAATAATGTGGCATCTATGATCATTGATTAAAGTCTTTATTGTTCCCACCTCTGATTTCTAGGATTGTAATTATGGACTGAGTAATTTTTTTTCTGTTCATGAGTTTTATTATCCCACAATTTCACAGAATATTTCCTTGTTCCTGTTATGTGATAGGAAGAACAAAAGGTTCTGCCTCATGTGTTGTGTTATTTTACCACATACAATTACATATACCCTCTTACTCATTTGCCTCTTAAAGCATATAGTTCTTTCCACTTGTTCTTTAGATGCAAGATTTTTCCCCTGTGCTTCCCAGCTTCCTCGCCTTATTCTGAACTATCCCTTTGGTATTTCAGATTTGGATACAGGTTAATTTAACTTTACTTTATATACCTCACGGAAGTTAGGACCCTATTCACTTCAGCATTCTGTGTTCAATGGAAAGACTGTCCATAGGGAAACTCAAGACATTCCAAAATAAATAATTAATTACCTACTGCAGGTGCCTGTTCACATTTTGTATATTGAAAGTAGGGTTAAGGGGATCTACTTTCATAATTTAGCCATCTCAATGATAGTCTTACAATTAAGCGAGAAGAATGTGGACTGAAGTTACACATAGTGAACAGAATATTCTAAATAAAATCGTAATTTCAAGTTGCGTCATTTTCTTATTCTTTTCCATACACCATCTCTTTTTCTTTTCCTTTTTTTTTTTAATTCTAAAATTCTTATTACTGCTACGTGCTTGTCAGAGTTGTTTTTTGTTTGGTTTTTTCTGAGTTGACAAAAATTATTTACATACAACCTGTGCTGAGGATGATAGAATTTACTTACAATTTTATTAGTTTTATGAGTTCCGATCTCCCTATCCCCAGTCAAATACTTTAATCAACCCTGATGTTCATCATTGCTAAGTCAGTTCCTCTGAAGTTTGTCACAGTTTTATTTTTCCCTGACTAGTTTCTGTAACTTAATACCACTTGCATATTTTTAAGTCTATTAAATTGGAAGTTATTACAATTTAAGTTTAAATGCATTTGAAATTAAAGCATCTTTAACTGGGGAGTGCTATACACATTTACTTCTCTTAAGGAGGGAGATTCAGGCTTAATTTCTACAGATTCAAAAGTTTTCAATCAATTGCTACCAAGAAAACAATATCAGCTGAAAAATCATTATCAGAAACACTATTTGCAAAATCTTAAATTTCCTTGCAATTTCACAGTTATATAAAAATGACTCGTATTTTCTTTTGAACTGATGAGACTATGATCTTATCTTAGATCAAATAAGGCATTGCTGTAGTTTGCAAACTGAATTCTAATCGTCAGTAAACTCTAATCTTGGCAATGTAACAAATGCAACAACAACAAAGCCACTTCTCCATGTTGTTCTTCCTTACAGCTATGAGTAACTTCCCCTGTATCAAACACAAAGCTTAATATAATCTCAGTCATTCTTTTCCCTCTTGGGGGTCTTTGTAAATTGTATTGCTTTAGGAAATTGAATACAGTGACTACTCCACCAAAGATATGACAGAGGAGTGAGGAATACACACTTAGCAAAAAAATCTGTTTACTTGTAGGATTTTTTTTTCCCCTCCTGCATGTTATCATTTAGAAGTCGTGTTGTTATCAGGCATATTGAAATGTTTTAGCAGAAAGTGTATGTAGATTCCAACATGATCATTAAAATACTTTCTATAGAAAATACGTTTTTAAAGCAAATTGATAGCTCATGACAGAAAAGCAAAAGGTTATTCTGGGATTCTGGGAAGGTAGACAACAGTATTTTTACTTGTGGAATTAGGTATTCTTCTCCCTGGGATCATAAAAGTATCTAGAAAGTAGGGCTTTTTTTCTTTTTTTATTGGCATTGAATACACTTGTGAGAGAGCTTTTCTGTGCTTCTGTTTTTTTTAACATAGAGTATAGCTATACATGGGAAGATTCTATAAGGACTACAGAACAAATAAAATACTGACACAACAAGAAATTGAAAACTGAGAAAAGGAAAAAGAATTATTTTAATCTAACTATTAAGAAATGATTGATTTTGCTTTCAGTTATTTAATTCCAATAGCTAAAGAAAATTAAAAAAAACCCACAACAGAAGAAGGGAAAGATCCAACATTTTAAAAACACACACGAAGGAATGAGCATAAGTTACAAGAATTCTTTGAAATTGCCAAGTGGCCTACATGAAATCAATTGATTTAGCACAGTTAAGGAAATAACCTCAAAAGCTCAGCCAAAATGAGAGTTTTTAAGGACAGATACTTTATTTTATAAATATGAACTAGAGGTTACGGTACAAATATTATACTGTTTGGAGAAAAAAAATTACATTCTTACCACAGGATGCACATCATTGAGCAATGTTTTATATTTGTTTCTGCATCTGCAATTTGACATGATCACTGCAAGTAATCTGCATATAAGATCTTGAGTATAAGGAAGAAGACGTATTGGTTCATTTAGTTGAATCTGTCACAGACTTACCGGGAGTGACAGAAGTCTCCATTTCATAATACATGGTCACAAGTTTGGTACAGTCAAAGAACTGTTTAGAGTGGGCACATTACCTATCTGATTATTTCATTAGCCATAGTTTATATTACTGTCATTAACATAATTTCATGCTCAGATCTTTATAATTCACAACAATTTTTAATCCACCAATCAGGATTTTCCAAAATTAATAACAATTTAATGATCATCCTAATCCAAACTATAAGCATGAGTTCAGAATTAGTTCAGAAGCCTAATTTTATCATGAAATAGATAACTCCTTCCGGCCAGATACTCTGGTATCTGTACAATTTTCTTTCAGACTTAAGGGCTGCCATCATTGTAGAGAGGAGTAATGCCAAACTGCACCTTCACAACATTTATTATGTCCTTTGTTTACACTCGGAAGTGCTGCTTTTTTCTCAGCCTGACTGCTGTTTGTGGCCTGATAAAACTTATGAAATTCAGCTGCATTTGTGGCTTATACTTTTATTTTCTAAGCATGTAGTTAGAGCAGCGCAAATTTTTTTTTTTTTTCATTCAGTGTTTGTATCACTAGAATCGAAGCAAAAAAAGTATTGGTTTGGTGAAATCACAATAAAACATCATACACATTTTTTAGAAAGGAAAACACAGTAATTGCCAATAAACCTGAAATTCTCCACTCTAGACAAAAATACCTTAAAAATTTATTTTCCAAGTTACTTAGCCTCAGTTTTTTACATCAGGTAAACCAAATGCAAAGTGAAAAGTACTGCTCAAAATAAATAATTTGATTCTGAATCATTCAAAATCAGTAGTTCAGACATTTTAATATTTTCATCACTCACCAATCTTCAAGTAAAAAATTTTCTAGCAAGAAGTTCAGTCCTGTTGCAATTACAGTTATCATTGAATTTGCTTTAAAAATCACTCAAGTTGTATTTCACTATAAATAACAAAGATGGAAATGGTCACCATATGCAAAATAATAATTGTCTTTACTCTGAGTTGATTTATTATTAATGCTGAAATAATTTGCCCTAAAAAAGAATCCGAAAGCACAACTGTTTTCTATTTTTTTTCCTGCCATGAGTGTTGGCTTTTCAGTACTAATCCATTAAAACTTACAAACTTACACTGTATTAATTCAGAATGTTAACCTCCTAACACACAACACATAATTCTTCCAATTTACAATAGGTCTCTACTCAAGTACAACTTGTTATTCTGGTAGAGTAACATATGAAGAAAGAAGTGAGCTAAGGTTTAGCAAATCAGAGACTGAGTTAATTTTAAAATGTTTGTGTCTAGACTATTTCTACTAAAACACAGTCTGTGCTGAAGAAGGTGTTAAGTACAAGGAGTTGTCAAGTTCACTGAAAAGCAGGGTTTGCTTACTCTTGTTTATATTTGGTCTGAAGAAGTCTGACATTTTATTTAGTTAGTTGTATTTTCAGAACCTGAAATTCTAAGGAAAGTGCCCCAGGTGCCCTGCAGCTGCTCAGGGAATTTAAAGTTCATGTAGCTATCAGTATTCTTCTAACAAATTATTAATCAGAATTGACAGGAATGACAATTTCTCTGGGCAGCAAACCTGGGTGGGAGTCAATCCCTGTCCTCGGGGTACACTCAGTCTGCAGGCTGCCCAGTAGCCGCAGACCCATGAAACCTGTACTAACACTTCAGGATCCCCAGTGTGGAGGGGTAGATTAGACTCTCAGGACTTTCAGTGGCAAAGAAACCAAAAAGTATTGATCTTCTGGATCAAGAAATCAATTATTTTCTGACAAATTTTTGTTTCGCTGAGAGGTTTATTACTAACCGTAACGTGAAGAGGATGTACCAGGGAGTGACACAGAGAGATCCCAGGAAACGCACTGTATGGCAGCATGCTTCTCTGCTGCTATGGAAAAGAGAACAGAGTATGATCCTTTCTACCAACGACAGTGGGGATGTACTTGTTCTGCTTTTGCTCTCCTGAAACACTGAACAATCACAGGGCATTGCCTATGAAAGGTGACTGTCTCTCTAGGATATGGATGCAGAAATGATCACAATGTTCTTTTTCAACAATGAAATACCTACACAGAATGTGTAGTAAGAGTGTATTAGGTATTAAGGGAAGCCATAGTATAAGCAGTGTGAGTAATAAGGAAAATTGGGAACACCCGAGATGAAAAAACAGGGACATGATTGAGCACAGGGCAAAAGAAGAGCACACTGAGACAGACTCTGGATGAGCTATTTTTGGGTGGAACAGCAAGGAAATGCCCTGAAATAGAAACAGAGGTATGTAATAAGCTGGGCCTGGAGCCATGGGGGTTTTTTCTCAGCTATATACTGATTCTTCTATCTGGAATGAATCTCTTGTCTCACAGAAGGTTAGCGGTGGTAGATTCTGTAATGCTGGAGGCTGAAGCTAAGAACAGAGGCAGGCACAACAGAAAGAAATTTTATTTGCCATTTCTTCCCTTTCACTTTATTATAAGATTTATGATACTGTTGTCCAGTTATTACAGTTCTACAGCTGAAGGAGCACATAACACTATCAGACTTCGATAGGGGAGAGAAATAACCCGAATTCTCCTTTTTGTGGATTTTTACTTTCTCCTGCATGTTAAAGAGGAAGTGTGTATCTTTGCAGATATGATGAATCATGCTTTCACAGCAAACTCTCTTAGGACTCATGAAATCACAGCTTCTTTTTAAGGTGAAGGCAAGATTCATTCAGATAAAACTAGTAGTCTACTAGCAGGAAAACTAGTATACTACTACTAGTATTCTCCTGAAAGGAAATTCTGCTTCAAAAGTCAATATATACAGCTTTGATTTTTTCTTATTTATATTAATTTTAATTTACTAGAACTGCATTAGTTTCAAGAGGGTGGCTTTTCATGCTGTTGTATGCTATAGGAAAATGGCTTCTTACTGAATTTTCCAGCTCTTGATTTCTGATCAGCTATTATACATTGCCATCCTGTCTTCCTCGTCTATTTTACATTCTGCCACAGTTCTGGAGTGACACTGCAGAACTTCTGCTTCCTCCGTGATACGCACTGAAATCTGCATCTGTGTCAGAAGCTGATATTGAATTGCTTTTGTTTGCATTAGGCAATTAGACTCTGCTGACTATGTCTTCTACAGCTGTGGTTCACATGTAGGATGGCTCAGGAGCCTGTTAAGAGCAGCTAGTAATGAAGGCAAGATAATTTAGCTGTCCCATTAGCACACTTTATTGAATTTTGTGAAGAGGTAACTTTAATTTTGGATTTCTTAGCTGGTTTAGTTATCGCCATGAGGACTCATCTTTAATAGACTTTGTTGTTCAAAATCCTTTTAGCTGCCACTCCCAGAATAGTTCAAATTGCATACATGAGTATCACAGCCATCTAACAATCTGATTTTGTCAGGTAGAAGTTTTTGAACAGAAAAAAGCAACATGAGTAAATCATTTCTAGACAAGAACATTCCTATTTTCTTGAACAACAGGACATCATCAATAGTAAAAGGATCAAGGCAACAAAAGGAAGTATTTTATATGATCATTAAAATTTTTAAAACTAAAAATTGCAATGAAAACATTAGAAAATTATTAGCTTTGCTTCTATTACTCATTGATCAAATAAAAAAGGGTCTTATAGCATAAACAATAGTAAGTACAGATACATGCTAGTCACTGTTCACCTATTCTTTTCAGTCTACTGGCTTTTCATTTTAAAACTAACTTAAACATCCTGAGGCAAAACCTGTAGCATGTTTTTGATTTTCCAGAGGCAAACTTTGTTTCTCCCGAAACTCTGATGCCCTCCTACTCATCTGAGGGTATAGTCAAGTCAGAATTTGGAAACGTAACAGCAGATAAAGAAATAAGTGCCACTGAAGAAAGGCGAGTGCCTACCTGGTCTGTTACAGCAGAAATTAAAAAGCGCTAAGAACCATGTACTTAAACCCTTTAAAGTGGCAATGTTTCACCCCCGTTGCTTTTACACAATAAGGGCTCAAAAGACCGCAATCTAAGCCAATGTATTTTTTAACATAACTTTAGATGAGTATTATGGAAATATTCTAATTGGACTGAGATTTTGACTGAAATCACTTCAAATGAAGTAATTTTGCCCTGATAAGCCTAGATAACTTAAAGCACATTGATCTCGGTGTTCAGGTACACTCAAACCTTTACCTTAAAGTCATAGTGTAAAAGTGTATGTACACCTACATACGTAGGTATACTCGGGGAATCTGCAGCTAGGATGGAGAAGCATTTTCTCAAACTGTGGAAGAGATACACAGGAATGCCAGTGAGTGCTTTTTCTGCATATTTGCAAAAGAAGATGGAAAAAATACACAGAAATCAGACAAAGCACATAACTGCATTTCTTAAAGTAAGCACCCAAACCCCTGAATAAACACTGGCAGATGCAATGTGTTCTTTCGGTATATGTTAGTAATTGGTCAGTAATTTACCAGAAGAGGATATTAAACCATAGTGTCTTTGTTGTTAAACCACATTTAACTGTTATGCAGGCTCTTGTGGAGTGGGCCACTTTTAAAAAATTACTCACACTTCATAACTACACACACACTCTTCCTTGTGACAGGATTATTAACAGACAAATAACTGTTTCTTTTTGTGTGGGCTTCTGCCGGCATTTTAGCTGATCTGCACAAACTGGTACACAGTATATTATTTGTCATTCACTCTCACCCTTTCATATTTGTGGACAGACTTCCTATAAAGAGTATCTGACAAATGGGGGTACTTAGTTTTTTAATAATTATTTTGACATCAAAGTGAGACAGATCAGAAAAAAATGGGGATATTAGCAACCATAGCCAAGACAAAAGAATAGGAAATTGCTCTCCAGCTGCTGTAATAGACTAGTGCACAGATATTAACCTGTTAGGAACACATCTCTCTTCTTGCATTATCACCTACCACTGTGCATAATTATTTAACATTTCATTACCTTCTGTATTTCAGGACACGTGAATATTGGTATTTCTGCTGAACAAGTGAGTTCTATTGGCCATAGCCTATCATTAACCTGGGAGAGCAGAGAGCCATTTCATGATCTTTGGCTTGTACCTGACAATCATGCTGAATAAACTACAGTAATATGAATGTGTGGAGATTTAATAACCATTTTCAGGAAGCTCTTGGCTGCTCATTTCACTATTAATTGTATCTGTTTGTACCCTGGAAGTTCTTTAATTACTAACACAAGAAGATACAAGGTTATCTGAAACACTCTCCACTTTACTTCCTCAAGAAAAAGACTTACAATGTGACCCAACGTTTAACAGTTTAGCCTGGTGGAGATATGCAAACTGTAAAATATAGGGTATTCCATTAGGTGTTGGCCTTCACACTGTTGCCTCCAGTGACTGTCAACTCAGGTTGTCCGGCAAATTGCTAGTGATACAGTAGATACTAAGGTGTAGGACTTCCTAATGACTGCCCCAAGCCATCCAGTAGCCTTGAAATACAGAAACAGCAGGATGAAATGAGTGCTGAAGCAAATGAGAAGCCTACACATGCTTCCTAGTTTACAGCAGACATATTTTGCACTGTAAAATTCATCTAATGGAGAGGTGCACCACAGAAGCTTTGTAGAAAATTATGTCAAACAAGTGATATTTCCTGAATACTCTAAGTAGCAAATGTATTCACATTATTTTAAAGCTTTATTTGGCCACATATAGAGTAAATCAAACACTCCTAGAAGCATTTTCCACATACATGACATAGTAAGTAGCAGCACTGTATAACGGCCCTGAGATATACTACTACATGCACATTCACAGCCAAGTTCAAATCTGAGACAATACTGGAAAAGTCTAGATAGATACAAAAATAAATTTAGCCTCCCCAACCACATACACACAGGAAGCAGATCAGGATCGAAAGACCATGGCCCAAATCATGAATGCTTTAATGAATATACAATAGTTTAGAAAATAAGTCTTATAAACAAAAAGTTTTCTGCAGCCCATTCTACACACTATCATCTTGCATTGGTTATCTGCCTCACTGAGATTTTAAGCTCAGCCCAACTCTGGGAAAGCAAAAGCAGCAACAAAAATATGCAGTGAGGCTAAATGTCGTCTGTATCTTTATGGAACTAGAGACCCAGACCTCTCAACAACCCACAAACAAGTACAATGATGCAAAACCGATTTGGGAATATCTGAATACTGGTCAGCCTTTGCCTAGCACAACTACAATGGAGGGCAGGGCCTCCACTGACACACTCTCTCCCACTCAATATCTTGGCTGACTGCATACAGTTAATGCCAGAAATAAAAGTCTGAATGTGCTTCTGAACGGTAGGTTATGCCTTTGGGCACAGCCCGAAGCAAAGGTTGGTGTTTCACCTTCATTATGGGAGTGGGAGTCACAAGGAGGCACGATGTCCCAGAGACACACCTCAGGCGCAAAACATCTACATCATTTCCTCATTGCTTCAAGGGCGTAATAATTTACTACTCAACCAGTAGTGTTGCCCATCATCTTGGGATCTGTTTGATGTAAGGCTTAGACTATTTCTCCTCCATGTTTTCTGTCTGCCTCCATGCTCTGAGATAGTTGTGGATGTTGACATGGTAGGTAGCCTGCCCAGAGAAAGGAAAGAAAGTGTGTATGAGAGGGTCTTTCTTCCTCAATTCCTCTTCTAAGTGCCTAGTCCAGGTAAGTCACTGGAGAACTGAATCTCTGACTGAATTTATGTAGAAATTCTCACCTCCACAAGACCTGGAACTTTCCTTTTGGTGCTTAGTTCATCTTTTGTATATTAATTAGATTTACTGCTTCTTTCTATTTGTTTTTTTACCCAGTTGTAGGCAAAGGAACAGAAGGCAGTATTCACCGGTAGAAAAGGGTGACTAAACAAGGTCTGGAGGGAAGAAAAGCATACTTATTCTGCTCATTTTATTTCATACAAATAACCTTAAAAGCAAGACTTTATATGCTGGAGCTTATTTTAATTATATGTAAAAATAGTTAAAAATAGTTTGTAATATCCTAGGAAAAGACAATAATTGAAAAATTACAGAGAAAGCTTATAATAGCTTGCAGACTCCACTAGAACATATGAAATAGTTTGAATCCTAAAAGTCTTGCTTTAACTAAGTTTTTTTTCCAACCTTAGCCAGACATAGCATCTAGAAACACGGTTTTCCTATAGTTTTGGTTTGTTTGCTTCCTTGCTTGGTTTTCATTTTGAAAGTAACCAACACACAAAAGTTCTCCCAGACAAAAAATGCAATGAGGAAAAAAAGGCTTCATTTTTACCAGAAAGGCAGTATATGTGCTTCAAATTCTTTTTCTACTAAACCTGAAGTACTGCAATGCCTTAATTGTAATTTTTAATTTGCAATAGTCCACATGCATTGCTATCTTCTAGTTAAAGGATTAAACTTATTTGAAGGAGTGAAAGCAGAACTATGATTTCTGTACTGTGCTCCTGGACCAGATTGGATAAAATTTTAGGGCAATAAGCCTTACAGGGAAACAACTATTTCCTATTTCCTTGAAGAAGAATCTGACTTTAGCCTTTCTATAACATTTTTGCCGATTAACAGGGTCAAAATAAGCTAAAGAACTGGTTTTTCTGGCTTGTTCCTATTACAGCAAGGTTTTGGGAATTCAACATCTGCCACTAGTTTTAGACTTTCTCACTCTCCTGAACTGCCCTCTATACTAATTCTGATCTCAGCTCCTTTGTGGACTTTCAAAATGTGTTCCTGAGGAAAATTCAGCCCAGACAAAATGGTATCCAAAATTTTCATTGCTTCTAAGCTTCACCTCACCACAGGTTTTATTTAAGGAACATATTTAAACACCAAGTAGTTTCTGAAATTTTTGAATACTGATCTTGCCCGATCTAGGCATAGTTCCCTTCGAGATGCAAGATTATTACAATGCTACATACGGCTTTAGGCCTTCCTTGTTCTTCTTACTGATCCTTTTTGTTCTTTTTCTTATGTTACACAGTCCTTTGATGCTTGAAAATAGCTGATGAGCTAAATAATGAAGTGTGGGCATGAAATCCAAAGTACAGTGTGGCAGGATGTGTTAAAGCTTTGACCTATGAATACATGGAAAAATACATGGCCTGATATTATAATTTAATATCCTTATGAATCTGTAAAAGGAATAGCAGAAGGGAACTAACTGGTATGAATAAAAGCTGACATTGTTTTGTTTTATATATATATATATATGCATGTATGTATATATTTGTACTAATACAAGATATATTTTAGCCTGATTGAAACTGTTGTCTTATTTATCATACAGACTTCATGGCAACTGGATAACTAGTACAATTATGGTATTACAATAGCTAAGAAAGTGAACAGTAGCCAATAGGTGAGGACTGGCTTTATAATTAGGTAATTTAGAACCTTTTGATTATTGTTTTCCTTTTCTGTAGACTGTTGATGTCCATTGACAAAACTGAAGACGGATGTCTTTTGTTATTTCTTTTCAAGAGTTTACCAACTCAACTGAAGTGGGCGAAGTCATGAGCCTGGGCATTCCTGGGGTATGACCATTCTTGACAAATGCACCTTCAGTTGAACCAGTTCTCAAACTTTTCAATTTCTAAATGTCTTGGTTTCGGCTGCCGCCGGCAACAAAAGCGCCACGCGGCCGCCCCTCCCCCTGCCGGCGCGCGGAGGAGAATGAAAAGAAAGAGGCAGAAACTGGTGGGTCGGGATAAGGGCAGTTTAACAG
>Ga0065711_1002385_pt1 | contig 34239 bp, 13 predicted proteins | sample Hoacrofraction12_FD_59098 | JGI IMG/M metagenome (GOLD analysis project Ga0065711, IMG submission 59098) | Hoatzin crop microbial communities from Cojedes, Venezuela - Epithelial fraction 12 v2 (version 2) | ecosystem: Host-associated > Birds > Digestive system > Esophagus > Crop | place...
CACTTCCTGAGCTTCCCTAGGAGGATATTATGGGAGACTGTGTCGAAAGCCTTGCTGAAGTCTAGGTAGACAACATCCACGGCTCTCCCTTCATCTACCCAGCCAGTCATGTCAAGAAAACCAGATGAAATTCCATGACATCACAGTTTTGGTCTTGCACCACATAATTAACACATACATTGCTTTTGGTTTTCTGTTTCTCAAAGTACAGTGGGCAGCGGTCACAGTCTCTCTGGATTTTGTGCAGTACTTGGACTATCCCATTTATGATCCACTTAGCAGAAGATCAAATAGTGAATGATAAATTATTGATCAAATGTAAGATGAAAGACCAAATTACTCTCATACTTCAATTAACATAAAAGCCCTGAAAGTAAAACAAAAATACGTTGTTCCCAATCTGCGTATCACTTTCTCAAGCATCTACACATTTTCAGAATCCTTTATAAAAGGGAGGCCTCCAAAACTAGCAGGTAGGGCAAGATGATACTGCATAGGAACAACAGAGCTTTGCACAGAACATGTACTAGCAAAGGTGTTTCAGATATCGTTGTACACAGCACATGGCCATGCAGTCTAATTCAGGTACTAATGAGAAGACTGTAAAATTAGAGTTTGTATCTATCCAGTTGGTCAGAGCCATCTTATATACTTGGGATCTTACAAAAGGACATTGTAGTCATTTTAAAATAAGCATAGCCAGTCACTTCTCCTTGCAGAAGTTCCATTAGATATTAATGGAATTAATTCAGCCACCTCTCGGACCTGCTATGCAATGATACAATGAAGGTTTGAAAGAGAAGGCTAAACTTAAAAGTAATAAAGCAAGATGAAATAATTCTGCCCTATTCAGCTGATGAAGTAGAAACTTTGGGAAGTGCAGATGAAGGTATTTGCTATATATTTTAGCACCATTAAATGTAACATAAGGTATTTGTGCACAGCTGGATCTGAGAGCAAATTAAAAAAACCCCATTACTTAGGATTTGACTGCTGAGTAGAAATATACGGACTTATTTGTGCAAACTGTATGTGTAAGATGATTAAAATTATGAAAAGAGGGTAATGATCAGGGTGTGGCATCTTAAATATGTAATACAAAAAGATAAAAAACAAATAAGTATTCAAAAATCAAACCAGAATGAAAGCTAAAGTTGATGTAGCAGACATCTACTACTTTAGGACAAGTTCACTTTTTTTAACAGACTACTTCACACAAACTTTCCATGTAGAGATGAATGTTGCTTTGACATGAAATTATAAAACTTCTTTAACTGTTTTGCAACTTGCTGTAATTCTTGTGCTTTATGAGAACACTACTAGCCTGATATAATGAGTTTAAGAATAACTATGTATTTAAGCATACAGCTTTCAAATCGACTGTTAATGAACAGTCTGTCCATGTTGTTAACTGCATCTGCTTCAGTGGCTTGTATAAAGATTTTACGAAGAGATGAGGATTTTGAACAAAGGTTCAGAGATGTGAGCAAGTGGAGTACTGGAAATGTGATAACGTTAAAGCAATGGTTAGCTTCAAGAAATGTCCTGAAAGATCACTAGTTCCAGCAAACATTCAGGTTTACAGTGCAATCAGTCTCTGGTGTTCAATAGTAAAATCTTTATTCACATTACTTCAAAGTCTTCTTTTCGTCTATAGTTGAATTCCAGAAGCAGATGACAGTGCATACATACTGCGCTTTTCTTAAAGGATTTTTGCATTCATTGAAAGATAGCAATGATTTATGAGTTAAGTGGCCATATTAAATGCAGAAAGGCAAAATGTAAGGTTCTGGAGACAAATATTCAGCTCATACATCACTCAATTTACTTCAAGCAATCCAAATTCAAAAAGTAATTTGATTCAATCCTTACAGGACACACAAGTGTCTGGTATATCTGATATAATTCCTTGCCTCGTCTAATACCTACCTCTTTACAGCTTCAACTTTCGCACATCAAAGAAAAGTTCTTGGCATGTGCCGAGGCCCATGACTGAAATGGAAAGAACCTGAACTTCTGAGAAGGTTCTCTGGTAAAATACGATTTGTAGGAGTTTCGGCTAGCTCAAGTTCCGGGGAAGAGAAGCTGCCCACTCCTTTAGTCATCCTTTCTTCAGTCAGATCAGATCAGATCATCCTTCCTGAAGTCAGATCTATTCTCTGGAAGCTGTTTCGTGCATTGGATTTAGTTAAGGTAGACTTCTTTAGTTATTGTAGAGTACTTACGTAGGTAGTCTGCTTAGCAGGTGAACAGCTGAACTGGCTAGTTCAGATTTATGTCCATCTCCCCAGGTTAACCGTATACCATGCTATATTAAAAAGAAATGCACAGAAATGCTACTAGTTGGAGTACCTGTTTCCAGTTACTTAATTCTCATTCTTTCTGGGTTCACTGAGACAATGACTGAACATTCGTCAGCAGAAATATCAGATTTATTTTGGAAGCAGAAATTAAGCCTCTTTTTCTTTTGTAGTTTCTTTCAGAAAGAGTAAGAGTAGACCAATATTGGGAGAGCAGTGAGTGAGGAGAAACGGCCAAGTTTTAGTACAATTAAAGTAAACTTGGAAAAATGTTATGTTCTGAACAGTGCAAGACAACAAGATAACTTTCCCAGTTTACAGTCTTAACACGTGATGCCAGGTGTGAGTTTTCAATAGGCAGATGTGTGTAATGGCCATTTGAAGTGTACTCATGTGTATAAAAAAAACTACACAGGCATATACATATATGCTATATGAATGATATATTAATCAGAGCAATTCTGTGAATGAAATTATGTCCTCAGTTTTTAGAGCAGGAGGTGCAGAACAGATTTTAGAGGAGAAAAGTTAAATGCCTGAGGGTAAGTAAGCAAGAATTGTGTTTTTTGAAGTCTGTGCCTTTACAACTGATGAAACACTGAACTACTCTCTGCAGTGTGTGTAGGTACCTGTCGTTAATCAGGGTGCCTTGCAAACTGAAAAGCATGAAGTAGTATTTCTAATAAGTAACCTACTGCTGTTTGCGTCTGCAAAGGCAGTTTACCGGAATTTAAAATCTTTAGAAAACAGGGAGCAACTTCTTCCCTCCTGCATAAACTGAGATCTGAACATTTAAACTGGAAAAGTTCAAAAATTAGCTGAATGAGAAAAGCCTGCAAGCCCTTTAGAAGAAAATCCCACAGCTCCACTATGCATTGATTTAAATTCAATATAGCTGTAGTGTATGTCAGCAAATAGAAGACGGAAAAACAACTGGACAGAAGCAAAAGCAATCTGGAACACACAGAAGATAAACATCTTATCTACATGCCCAAAAGTTTGTAAGTTTGACTGCTGGGTGCCATTTTCTACAGAAATACAAAAGTATAAAAAGTAGTATTATGTTAAAAAGCAAAAATTAAGAAACTTCAGTACATCAGCTTTTCAGCCGAATGCTTCTTGAGTGGATTGAATGTGATGTGTTGGGGTAAAATTGGAATTGAGTTGGTGAAGAACAAGAGAAGGTAGTGGTTATGAGACTCAGATTCTTCATTTAGGTTTGAATTTAAACAGGCAGAGAAGAATGTGTTTTGAATTTTGAAATAGAGAATGGCTATATCTATACTGCTCAGTACAACAAACCTAGTCTCTGTCACTGGTGAAGACCAGGCCAGCTTGGGAAAGGCTGTCACTATAATAGTGAAAGATCATCTGCTTCCTAATGAGTACACACCATGATTACATTTTTATTGTGCACATATAACTGACTCATTCTAATGTTACCTCTCATTTTACAATAACCTGCATTTAGACTTGAGGTAGGAAAATTCTTGTTATGACATTCTGATCAAGAACTTCTTATAAGATGTCTGAGAAACGATGGTGTGAGGTGAGGTAATGCAGGACATAGGATGTGAGAGCGCATAGTGCGTGTGAGTGCAAAATCTGCAGGGAGTTGCAAAGACATGTAGATTTATAGAATTCTTTATGTCCAAGTGGAGATGCAAAGTTAAACAGAATGAAGTTAATAGAAGGGATATTTTGTTAACGTGAGGAAGAGAAGGAAATACTTTAAAATGCTCTAAGTTCACTTATGTTGACTTTTCCTACATCATCTGTGTTTTGCCATTTACAGCTGTTGTAACTTAATAACTGCATGTGTATAAAAAACCACAAAACCAACCAAACGAAACTGTACAGAAAAGCATCAGGGAATAAAACTATGTTTGCTTATTTCAACAGAACGCTGAAATTTCGGTATTTGAAGTGAACATCCGTTTTGTTGGTGGACTGCTTTCAGCTTATTATCTTTCAGGAGAAGAGGTAAGAGAGTTCCACGTGGTTTATCTGAAATATCATCATCTAGATAAGTAGTTAAATTTTAGTTTAATAATTTTATTTCCAAGAATTAAACTTGTTGTAGAAGTCTTAAAATGTTGAATTATTTTTTTTTTTCTGACTTGAAACCCTACCCAGTACATTCTTACTGGGCTTCGTGTTGGAGTGTGTAATTATGGAGTTCCTCTGCCATGGTAGTGGTAGATTTTGTGCATCAGGTACCTGCTTCACAAATTATTTTGGAGCATATTCTTTAACTGCTATGAACAATACTTCTGTTGGCCTTCCTGAAGATGAAGCTTCAACTCACATGGAAAAGACATATTAAGAACAAAAGCATAACTGGTAAACCTATACATGTGAATGTCTTTAAAGCATTGGTATGCCATTGATCTCTATTGCCTGTCATGGTTTATGGAGAGGATGAAGAAGCAACTTCATCCAAGAGCTTTGACTAATGCAATTATTTCTGTCATATATTTAGAGAAGGCTATGCTAAGTCACAGGTACTGTGATATTTTAAATTTTTAGTTCAGCACTTGAAAAGTCTTTAATCTTACTGGTTTAAATTCTTGTTCCTATCTCTGCATTACAGCAGTATTTTATTGTAGGATTAACACAAGTTAATACTCTTTAGCCATAAGTTAAATTTATCACTGGATTTCTTTAAATTCAAAACAATTACTGCCGGAAACTCTGCAAAACACTAAAGAAGTATAATTTCCTTTCATATGTAAATTTCCCAAATGCTGGCTAAAGCTCTGTTTTGAACTTGTCACTTTAACTTAAGTTCTATGGTGTACATTGTGGGTTTTGTTAAAATTTATCATTAAGTTAAAGCTGTCTTAGCAGGTAATGTTGGGCCATGTACCTGACAAAGCAGTTATAAGAAGACAATATTCCTCTGACATTTTTACGTCTTAAGTAGACTTACCTATTTATTTCCCATGGCCTGGTCCTGAGTGTAGGTGGTATTGAAAAGACATTAATGTTTTAAAAGATGCAGTTTTTCATATTTTAACTCTTATAATTTTCTGGGAAAAAAATTGCACTTAGACCCATTGCTTAATAGTAATGAAAATAATTGAGAGGTGCTTAGTAGCTGGCTTCTTCATCTTTACTAAATATTGTTTTACTTAATGTTTCATCTCTGACTCTTGAAGGAAATCACTTGTCCTACAGTAAGTCAGCAACCAGAAATAAGTTTATCTAAGGGTTTCTTGAATTGAAAGCCCTTCATTCTGCGATTTAAATGATTGTATCTTTCAGTGCCGATCTGGTTCTCGCAAACAGGAGTGAACTTTTCCAGTATAACCTATTGCTACATTTTAATTAACTGGTTCTGACAGAAGGACAGAGGATGCTTCTTGGCAGACAACGAGCTGCTAGAGGACTGCACATAAGCCTTTACATCAAGCGGCGTTTGTCTGCCAAGAAATGCCTGAACCATTTGTCACCGGTACCGTTGATTTCATATATATGTTGATGGTTTATAGCTTATGTCTGTTAATGTGCAGTCTCGCTTTCAATCAGCGCATATAGTTTCTACTAAATAACACCTAGTTGTTGCTTCTGCACCATTCCTTCACCTTTACAGAGGCAGTTTTACCACTACCTCTTGGACTAGATTGATAGCAACACTGGTGTTCAAATAAGACTCTTTTGTACAGATTAAATGAGGAAGCGTTTAAAACAAAGTGAAGTGTTTCATGCAATGGATAATGAAGTGGAATTCTTTGCAGTGGAATAGTGGTGATACCGGATGCTGATGTCCATGGACAGACTCATTAGTGAAAATAAAATGGGCTCCTAAATGTAAAGCTGACGTTGTATGGTTGAGGAGGGTCCTGAGCTCTTGCAGGCTGGGAAAGACACTGTCACTGCTTGTCACTGGTTTTCATACTCTTTGGCAGACATCTGCTGTCCAAGATAGAATGATGTTGTCCTAGTGGCTTAGCGAGTGCAACTCAGCATGCTCTGCCTTACTTGGATCTGGGGAAACTTCCCGATTTGTCTCCTAAATCCCAGGCGCTGAAGCAGTAGCCAGCCGCTGGCGGTGGGAGGAGCAGAGTGCTGCGCTTCGGAGGACAGAGCGGCCGTGCAGCAGTGTGAGGTTTCCCGCATTGCGTGGGTCTGTCCTTCACTGGTGCTGCTGGCAGGTGTGGAAAGCACTGAGGTCCTCAGAGGCTGGCCACCACCACAGAAAATATATCTTCCGTCATCCTCTAGTCTGCTACATTAGTGGGCACTCCAAAGGAGGTGGAACAACCTGTATGCAGGCTGTTTGGAGGATTAAGCTTTCTCAGTTAAAATCTCATTTTATTCTTAATCAGATTAATTATTTGAAAAGATTATATTTGCTGTACTCACTTATCAGTATCTCAATTAAAGAAAGCTATGTTTCAGTAAAAGGAGTGACAGAAATAATTATTGTTTGTACTTCTGAATTACATTTCCATGGGTAATGATCCAAAGCTGCAACATATTGTGTGTTCTATAATCATTTGTAAGTCTAACTAATCATGATTAAAGAATATCCTATCATACTGAGTAGTTCCTAAAACATCCTACTCACATAATAGTTCATTTAGATAAAGGCACCAATGTGAATAATTTTAAAAATTAACAAACTGAATACTTTGCCTCTTGATAACTGTGTGGTGCTTACTTGCAAATAGAGCTACGAGACATATTATATTAAACTTCCTAGTATTTCTGCCTTACTAGAATTAATATGAAATGCCTAAAAGTGCTAGAACAGTGTTATACACTTTGTCACATTTTTTTTGTATTTTACAATTGTTGTTTAAACCCAAGCTAGAAAGAATTCCAGTCAAATATCAAACTTCATTTGTAAAACAGCTACAAATACCAGAAAATTTGATTTCAAGGTAAGTAACTTTTTAACAACTGCTCTTTCTTTTACTTTGAAGTCCCTCAGAGTAATATTACATGTGAATGCTTCCTTGGTATTTTTACATCAGTCAATGGCTATAAGGGATAATAAAAAATAAACCTGGCTCCTTTAAAGCAGTGCTAGTACTGATTTTTTGTTTGTTTATTTATTTATATGAAAGCATCTGGAGGAGCCTGTAATATGGTAGGTTTAGACCATAAGAAGGGGACAGATTTATTTGCAAACTTCCTTGTTTGTTTTGTTTAAATTAAATCTGATTCCTCTTCTAAGTGACTTGGTGTGTGATGTCTTTTTGTTTTGTACAGGAAAATAGGATGTCTAGTAAGTGAGAAATTTGTTTTTATAAATGCTTTGTGGTACTTACTAGTCTGATGTAAAATTCAGGTATACCAAGGTTTGGGAGTATTGCATGCAACAGGATCCCCTGGTGCGCAGACCCAGATTTTTTTTTTTTTCCTCTTCTTTAAAGCACACTTCCAAATATAGTCATATAGGGAGATAGTTTGTTAACTTCTGGATGGGGGGCAACACTGTGCCCTCTGTGCAGCTAAGACCTTTCTTGGAATTCACGGAGATGACAAACGTTATTTCTGAGCACTGTAACCTTCACTGTTGGGAATAACTGTGATACTGGTGCTGAAAGTCATGGCACTGTGAGGCACTCAACAACAGTGTGAGGCACTGCTTGTAGAGCACATACAAGCCTAAAGACTGATCTGACTAGCACTTCTGCTTTACTGATCGCTGATTCTTACAGGTACTGCTAAAGCTGTGTACTAAGGGGACTGTTTTACTTAAAGGTTGATTCTGCAGTCAGGGAATACGTTGCATAGACAGAAACAGGAGGAGCTTTTAGTAATTGCTGTTTGTATGAGTAGCAGAAAAGTAAATCCAGAATGACCTGAACTGAATAAGGAGCACGTGAGTTTCAGATGCAGCTGGTCACTTCCCAGATTCCTTTGAAGATTTTCCATTTTTTGAATGAGATGAGTAATTGCGCCCCACCACCCCCCAGAGTTAAAATATTTTGGATTCAGCAGCTGTCCTTCCTGCATAAGATAACCTTCTCTTTTCTAGGACTAAAGATAGTTATCTTCACTGGAGGAAGACAAAATAGAGTTGATAATGATGTTCATATTGCCATTTCTTTTCATGACATGAAGCAGATTTTTTTTTTTTTTTTTGTTCCTCTGGCAGTATATCCTGTTTGAAGGAACACAAATGTATCCTCATCAAGATGAAGGAATAAAAGACCCACAACAAACTGTTTTTCATTGCGATAAATGTTGGACTTTGAGTTTCATCTATTACTCTCTACCAACTATTAATTAGAAGTAAAAAATAAAAAAAAGAGGAAAAAGCAATGGCATATTACCTAATTAATTTATATCTGCATTTAGAATAGGAGTTACAATGCCAGTATTCAACCTCACTTGATGATCTTGGCCTCCTGTCTGACTTCAGGCCTAGTCATTGCCCACTTAAAACAACCATCCATCGGTGATGGTAGTGCTGTCTTATTAATGAGGAGCAGACATGAAATAATGATGCAGATGCTATTGATCTAGAGCTGCCTTTGCCAGGCTGACCACAAAACATTGCTGACTTCATATAGTGCTAAGATATTCTCCAGAACTTAGCTGTAGCTATTTTTATCTGGCTTTCCCTCTCTTGTAGAGGTCTCCCTTCATAAAGAGTGTTTAAATTCCATAAATACAACAAAATATAATTCATCATTTAGCAATCTTGAATAGTAGGAGGAGGAAGTTTGCCACCAATACAACGGTAATGGCCTATTTCTGCAAGTCAGGAATGTAAGTTCCAGTATAGATCCCTTGGGGATCTAACCTCATGAGTGTGAGAATTGACCCCATGTTTTATCTCCCACTTCCTTTCACTTAATTTGACACTAATTAACAATAGACCATCTCCTTTTATGTCTTGGAAGCTTGATTTCTAATGCTGTTTGAAACTCCGGGCATGCTGCATGAGCTTGATCACTTCTGTGTGAATGCCACTTAAACTCCTCCTTAAGGATCTTCACAGACTGGCAGCAGAATTCCCTGTTTGGTAGAAATTAGAAGACTGCAATTGCCTGTAGTTTTCTGCAGCCCAGTTTTCAGATTTGGGTGCTGTTTGCCACCTACCATCCATCTGCTGCCACTTTAAGTGATACATCAGTACTTCAGAGGTGTGATGTTTTAGTTCCTTTAGAGCTCTGAAATGATCTTGATGATTTGTTTCATCTTTATTGATTTATGAATTTTTTTAACTTCTGTATTTCATAGAATTCTGGAGTCAGTCAACTTGGAAAGGACCTCAAAAGGTCATCTAATCCAGCCTTGATACTGGGACAGTGCATTAGGCTTGTACTTTTAAGAATCTCCTTGCATGGGAACCTGCTGAGGCTCTTCCAGACTGAACACTGGGGCAAATTTAGCTTTTCTACAACGGCTTGCTTTCACGCACAGTACTCTTTTACACAGACATCTCTTAATTGTTCCTCCTGGCTTTCTAGCAGGCCTCATGTTTCTCTTATTGTTTTTTAACTTTAAAAACTTGTTCTTCAGAAGTTAATTTTAGCCTGACTTAGTAGTTTTTCGTTTAACTTCTCAGACATTATCAGTGTCTGTATTCCTTAATTGGACTTAATATACTTTTGCTTTTAATTATCTTCTTTACAGTCACACCAAAAGAAGACAGAAGTCATCTGAGCCTTTTAATCTGAGAAGCTCATGACTCTGAACCTCATCTTTTATCCTTCAAGTCATCTCTAAGCATTTTACCCTTTTGGCTGTTCCTTTCTAAGTTCATTTCAGCTGGTGTTCTTGATTCTCTTTCTGCACTTAAACATTACCGAAGTGAACCTTTTGTTTATAACACCATGTTGAGTTGGAGCATGTGGTCCGTATTAGGCAGTAAAATGTCAACCTAAGTCAAGAGCTATTTTTTCTCTTACAGAATCTGTGAGTTTCTGCAAGAAGCTGTCATTACAGTGTGTAAAAGCATGTTTTATATCTGCTCTGATGTAACACTTAACAGCCTACTCAGGGACAGAGAAGGATTTAAAATCTCTGTTTCCCACAGTCACAGTCTGTAATCTCCATTAGTATTTCAGTCTCTTCACCACCTTTAATAGATCTAACGCTTTCTCTTTCTGTGCTAGCTGCATCAAAATGTACTATAGAATCCCTGTGGATTCACATTCTGGAGATAACCTTGACTCCTAAGATTTTCTTTGATATAAACTGTTCTTCTGCTGTTCCAAGCAGACTGCCCTTCAGTCTTCTATTTCTATCTCTTAAGTTCCTGCAGTGCAATTACACAGTCACTGTTGATGAAAACCATCTCTCTTAAATAGGTTCCCTGAGCTCTGAAAGCTTCCTCATTCCTAATCCTGCTGTCCCCTTTCTCACGATGCTACTTGCTCGGCTGCTCTGTGCAACTCTGCCTCTCAAGCTGGCCCCACACATAATGCTGAGGGAACTTCAAAGAACGGTAACTGATGAGGTAGCTTTGAAGAATGGTAACTGAGATGCTGATTTCCAGTCTTGCATGTAATTCAAATTTTGCTTCTTGGTTTTCCTTCTCTTTCCTCTCTGCTTTGGAGTTACTGACACCACGTATACATACCACGGCCAGGCACTCTTACTCAGCAGCAAGTACCTGAAGCCTTGTGGAGCCTCTGCCACCTGTACACCAAGCATGCAATAAGCTGCCATCACCAACAATTTTTGTGCCTCATAATAAAGACCCTCAGGCTGCTCTACTGAAGTAAAGTGATAATAGTGGCAATTTACATTAAATCAGTGAATTGCTGTCTGCTGGAGTTCAGCAGTGGGTATATTTCTCTTTCAGATGTCTGTCATCAGCATGAATATCCACAGCAGGGGGCCAGAGCAGCTATGGTGATAGCCTGCTGCAGCTTCCATACCTCAGCCTAGTAGCCTACTATGAAACCAGGAGCCAGAGCCATGATTTTCATCCGAGAAACATGAGTTTAGAACTCTGACCTGTGTATAACCACATTCTTCACTTGGGGATTTTTTTCAAAACAACAAAAAAATTAGTTTATTTGCACGGCAATCTTACTTGACATGTTTTTGCATTCATGCATTGACTTGAGAAATAACTGAACAGAAATGCTTTATTGCTCATTACATTACACAGAAATCCCTGCTTACCTCCAGACTACTATAGTCTGATGCTAAAGCTGGTAAACTGTTAGAAAGAAGAATGGATGATAATGAGAGCTAAGTAATATCTGTTTGTGATTGTAACAGCTGGTGTGTTTGACATGAGCTTGTGAGCTTTATTATTAAGTAGAATTCAAGCAGCTGAGAGAGAGCTGGTTGGTTTGTTCTGAAGATTTGGCTCTCAACCAGATCCTGCAGTTTCACTTGATTGTGGTTCTACAGAACAGTTGGAGAGGGCACATCTACCAGAAATACTGGAGTGGGTGTTTTCCTTTTGAGCAGCAGCTCTAGGTAGACCCGAAAGAGGAATTCTTTGCATGTGGCTTAATATGCTATACAGAAGAAATTATATGCTATTAACAGTCTGTCCAGAGTCACCATGCATCTGCAAAGAAATTCAGTCTCCAAGATATGTCTCTTTCATTTATCTCAGTGTTCAGTTCTGTCATTTTGCAGCATCACATGCAATTGCAGTAATAAAGCAGAATAAAAGGAAAGTGAAAACATACTGCCTGAACAGTTAGTGGGATTGTCTTGTTCTGCAAATTTAATAGGCAATGTACAACATATGGTTAAATATGTGGTTCTGTGGAGCCATTTGCAAACAGTGTTGAAAATGTTGCAAATACACTATCTAAAGAATAATCCTGGTACATAATTTTACAGCCAAGAATCTGTTTTATTTCTGCAAATGAAAGCAATATAAAAACTAATGAATTGGTGCTGACAGTGGGAATAGTTCAGCATTAATTCATCCTCCTTTAATTCTAGGCTATATAAAATATTTGGGAAAGTATACTCTCTGTGGATGTATTATGAAAGTTCAATTAGGTGATAGGTAATAAATGTTATTGAATCATCATACTGATTTTTTTTCCCCAAAAAAAGTACAAGTAAAAAACGTATGTACCTGCATTTCTTTGTCTAAATCTTTCATAGTGTTTAGCTAGTTTATGTAAGATTCCATTCTGTGCTTTGTCTCCATAGACTGAGTCTGATCCAGAGGTTATTTTTCCTTAACTTGGGAGTAAAGTAGATAATAAGGAGAAGACGTTATTAGCTTAGAGAAGATAAAAGCATAAACCTTCCAGTAGAAAATTCCCATGTTTTTCATCGTATTGGCAACCTGCAAGGCATTCCATCAGATTCCTGAATCTGACTTTAGCAAATAATCCTTCTACTTTTGTATCTTTTTGCAAACATTTAAATTATTTCTATTGAAGGATGTGTTAACATTAATTAATTCGAAGTATTTTAAATACCAAATCAAGTGATTAGAGGTTTATGATGAAATTGGGAAAGCTCCTCATCCAGCTTGCTGTTTGAAGGATCAGATTAGGGATTTGTTACAAAACACCACTTTGTGCCACGTACAAGTCCTGCTGCTTCAAGCTAACTGAAAATCATTGAGAAAATTAAATGCCTGAAATCAGAATCATTTCTGTTCTTGTATGCCCTTCAATCCTTCAGCAATAGCATGGCATCTTTGCTGCAGAAGAATCCAATATTTTTTTAGCCTCCTTTGGATTTAGCAATACATCTTGTTCAGCAGATCAAACCTGAAACGGATACAAACCAGGTTCACTGGGTTTAAGTTAGCATGAACTCTTGGGATCAATTTGTGGAGAGTGCTAATTGGCTTGTGTATTTTTTTGGCAGGATCTATTGTTTGTGCTTTTCAAATGACAGAAATCTGAAAGTTTTAAAAGGAAAGATAAGGAGCAATCTTTTTACCAGGTCATTTGGAAATTGCAGGAATCCGCATGCTATTTGTTTGCCATTTGTTTGTAAAAATGCAACAGTTGAATAATGTTGATAAATGTTGTGGTTGAAAAATGAGTGCAGTTCCTGTCCCTCCTGTGCCAGAAGCTTCCCTCTGCCATTCACAGACTGTATTTGCACCCTATGTGGAAATGATTGAGAAGGAATTTGGAAAAGATGTTCACATGAAAAATCCTGTGTCACTTCCAGCACAAAGCACAACATATGCCAAGGGGAATTTGGGTTTTTGGCAAGTGATTGTCCCTAAACTGAGCTGTCATGAAGCATTTTAAAGACAAATCTTTGTTCTCCTCAAATCAATGAATATAAGGCTCATTTTGCATAGGCCTAAGTGCACAGAAGTAGGCAAACTGCAAACTTTTCTTAAGCCAGAGACTGAGAAGAGGATGAACAAAGTCACTTCCATGAAGATTTGCAAGGCAAAAAAGAGGACTAATATGTAGTGCCAGTGTTTCATATAAGTCTTACTTGCTTTCCTCAAGGAAAAATAGTTTGGGATGTATTTAAACAGCAGATCCAGTTTCTTAGCTCACTGTTTACGTTGCAGGTCTTTCGTCAACAAGTATTATACTTCTGTATTCCCACAGGTGTTAGCTGGTCAGCTATCTCACCGTTTAATTTTCTAGTAAAGCATAAGATATAAGGGAGGTCAGGAGCTGGCAAGATATTCTGAAGAACTTGCATTTTGTTTGATGTGTTCAGCTCTGATATTCTTCACTCAAGACCTGTGATTACATACCATAACCCACATTTACCTTGATGACTCCTTCAAGTAGTAGCCAGTTAAGACAGTACGTTATGAGAAGACTCTTGTCATTCAGCTCCGTGAAGGCTCAAAACCTTCATCAAAAAAAAATACAACGCTATGTAAACTGACAAAACTCTGAAGCAAACAAGGAAGATCATTCCAGCAGCAGTGTTACTGGAGTAGAGTCAACATTCAATAACAGAAAGCAATCTTTCTTTTGGCATTAAGGGCCAGTTCCTTTGTTTCTTACGATTCAGATGCGTTGAACTACCAAAAAGGCTCTGTAACTAGTTAATCTGAAGAACTAGATATGTTTGGTTTGTTTCTCTGCTTCAGCCTTTAGGCAGTCATCTGCTTTTGCAGGCTAAGCAAAATAACCACACTAGTTGTTTTTGGAAACTAGTTCAGTCCAGTTAGTGCTTTAAAGTCATGTTGTCCCTTGGGGGCCAAGTTGTCCTTAAGTTTTGCAAGCATGACTAGATAATTTTACAGTCCAGTAGATCCTCAGGATCATCATGTGAAAAGGACATGCTGTGAAATTCATTCTCTTCCATTTTTCTTTGAAAATTCTTTTTTTGTTTTCCTCAAACCAACAGCTGCAGAACAAAGTCAGCAGCTCACAATGCTGTTTCTTAAAGGATGCTATTTCCCCCAACTTGTTCTTAAAAACAAGTATACAGACAATTTCAATCTTTTTCCTTTTATCATGCAAAACCAGTGAATAACTCAAACCTTCTCATCAGCATTTGCTGCTTGTAGGGTATCTCTTACAAACATCGTTCAGTCTGTGCTCAGTCTTCTCTCTCCAAAGTTGCTTTTATTTCCATTTGTATTCTAAAGGGAAGAACAAATAATCTTCCTGATTCCAGGCAAGATCAATAACTGCTGAGATGCTCTGGGCAAATATTGCCAGACTGCTGCAGGAGACTATGGAGATGGTGCTTGCGTATTGGGGCAGACCTACTCCGATGTTAAATGTCATCAGCCTTTTTGATTTGCTTGAAGGCTGTGTGTTAAGTTAATGTGGTTATTGACTGATCCAAGGCCAAAAGTAAACACTTACTGAGACAGCAAGAAGAACTCCTTGCTCAACCATTTTTTTCTTGACGGACTATGACAGTTGGTGATAGAAGCAAGGAATGTAGCTGGTGCTAAGATGTCCCTTTTCTATATCATACTTTTAATAGTTTTTTATATCTAGTTCCAACTTGAAATTGCAGTTAAGGTACTGTAATGTTTTAATTTACCTACCATAAAAGATAAAAATAATTTAGTGAAAGGTGCAAAGTATTGTCTATAGGAATGGCTATGTGAAGTGTTCAGTCCAACAGTAAAATAAAACAATAAAGCCATGTCATGAGCTTTGGTAAAACAGAAAGAGTTTACATGACTGCCATGCCATTTTTTCTTTCCCCTTGCTTCAAGCAGGGGGACAAAAAGCAGTGTAATGTTACATACGTATGCTGATATGCATACTTAAAATCTTTATGAATACTTCTAACCATTATTTCCTCCAAATATATATTGTATTCAAAAATAATGTTAATCTTTGGAGAGAACATTTTATGGCTGTTTAATTATAGGAATTATTTTGAGGTTTAACTGTAAAAAAAGGTTTAACTGCAGAGAATTCAGAGAAGCGGTTTGATTGCTCATAAATTTATGACTTGCTGGCAGTACTGCTCTTCAGTCTTCAGTCAGAGCATTTGTTTCTGACTCTTAAGAACTGGAAATGTCTGCTTGCCTCCTTATATTTTAGTCACTTTAGTTTTATGGCTTGTCCAGTAAGAGAAATAGTCTTACAGTAAACAGAAAGGAATTGAATTAGTCTGCCGGATGATTTAACTTACAACATAAAAACAGCTTCTTAAATCATAGTTCTTCTCTTTTGAAACTTGCTGTTTGGCTTACACAAAAAAAACTACAAGAGAGTTCACATTTCTTATATTTAATTTAACGTAAATACACAAGCACTTTATTTAGGCTCATTTTGGATGTGCCCGTTATTCATCAGACAATTCAGTGACTGTTGTCTTTCAGAGAAATCTCAACAGTAAGAAAGAAAACACTGAGTTAAGAAACCATCGTCTTCTTTTTCCTGCTGTACAAGAGAATTCTTTTTCTTGTTACATTACTTATATAAAAAGCCAGCTAGATGGTGTGTCAGAGGTCTTGTGGAGGAAGGAACCTGCAGAGTATGCTAAATTTGAACAATTTGCTAATTTCCTCTCCCCTGAAAAATAACTTCTTAGGAATGCATCATCAGTGCAAGAGCTAGTGCTACAAAACTCATCTGTCAGGGAGTCAAGCTAAGCTTTTTGCACAGTTGCTGAATTTACCCTAATGGCACCTTCTCAATCCCATTGTTTTTAATGGAATTTACCAAAACAAATCAAAGAAGTGGTTTCTGTGATGTTGGTGGCTGTGACAGTAATCAACATATACTTGTAACCTGAGAAACCGCTGAAACATTAGGGCTGGAACAGATAAAACTCTTGGTTCCTTTTCCGTATATATATATGAGTGAAACAGAAGTAGTCTGTACATACTAGTGGCAGAGAAAGACAAATGAGAGAGTTTTATGATCAAATGGCTTGTTCCTAAGTGATCCATGGTGTAAATCTAACAGAGTGACAGTTGGCACTGTCTTTGTACTGGTGATCATTTTACTTTTCAAGATATTTATGATGTTTCCAGTATCTGAGATCACAAACTCTGGAAATTCCTGTGTCCGCTTCAATCCTAGTACAATGATTAAAAAAAGCACTTTACTGTTTAAACGTGGGACAGCCTTAATATACAACATTAATTTTCAGCAAATACTCATTATGTTTGATATAAATTTAAAGAGTAGAATAAACACTCTAAAAGAGTAGTTTTTAATTTATTCTTCTTGTATCCGTGAAGACACCAAATTTATGGTCAGTGGAATTGCGCATGTGTGAAGAGGAACCGCGGAAGATCTCTGGTGAAGGACGTTAGAGTAAATTTTAATGCAAATAAGACTTCTTAAGCATTTTGTGTTTAATGAAGACTGTGGAAAGTCTGGAACTCTATAATTCTGTGCCCAGCATCAGGAGTTGTTTTTAAACTTGGGTATTCAAACTTGTCAGTTTGGATTCTCATCCTGCTTTGTTCCTCGCCCTAATGCTTTTGTCAACTACTTTGCACGTAGTTCACTACTTATTAGTTGTTCTTATTATTGTTATTATTATTAGTTTCCTGCTTGCTTCTTTCTAAAGCACGCCATTACTACCTTACAAAAGGACACTTGCGTTGGTAAATAGCTTGTTCCAGCTTCTACTGAAGCTATAGCTTGGACAAAAGTCACTTAGGACTATACTATGACACTGCCCTGTACATGCCCTAAGGTGGTGCCGCAATATATATATATAAAACATAGAAATTGAAACATGGGAAGTTCACTTTGAATATCAGGAAACATGTTTTTACTGTGAGGGTGACCGAGCACTGCATGGGTTGCCTAGAGAGATTGTGGAGTCTCCATCCTTGGAGATATTCAAAAGCTGTCTGGACATGGTCCTGGGCAACTGTCTCTAGGTAGCCCTGCATGAGCCAGGGGTCTTGGATCGGATGACTTCCAGAGGTCCCTCCAGAATCAGCCATTCTGTGATTTTGTGAACTTTCACTCACAGCTTCATGAAAACACAGCCTCTTGGCTGTCTGGAGCACTTTGCATGAAAACAACAGGGAAAAGGAAAACTTGCCTTTTTCAGGCCATGGCACTATGACTACCATAGACCCACAACAATTACTCTACAGCAAAAGGAGCAACTCCTTCAAGAAGAAACAAACCCTGAGCTGGCTGGAGAAGAGCTACTCTGTGCTACCTGATCTAAGGACATTGTCAGTATAAATTTTAACCGTCTGAGGACTGGTCTCTGAGTGTTATAAATACCTGACTTAAAATAGCTGCGATGGTGTCAGATTGAGACTATGTGGGGATTCAGGAAGACTTACCCTTTTGACAGGGACCAGAGCAAAAAGACAATAGTTAGTTTTTTTCATTGGCATGGCGAGCTGACCAGGTTTACTCTGCAGGTACCCATTAGCTAGTGGTTGGTTCAAGGAAGGTGGAAGAATATGGGAGATCCTGAGCCTTGGACCTTTTGTCCAAGGACCGTTTTGATTCCAACTGTTGAGAGTTGTTTCATTAAGCTATTATTCTGATGTTGAGTAAAATATTAAAGTGAGTAAATGAAGTTAGAAAAAACAAGTGAGCAGAAGGAAAGTTGAAGTAGACATACTTGATATCCTGTTCACGTTGTTATACTGGTATATTTGGTAAGCATCATTTAAAACTCTTCATTAACAACTGGAACAAACACGTAACACTGGCGGAAACAAAGAGCTCTCCACTTGCTGTTGAGTTAACACTGAAAAGCAAATAGAATATCCTTTATGTACACAGAGTAATTTTAGCCTTTTCTGTGCCTGCCACCGTGGTCTAGGAGCCTACTTCAGAGTGAAGGCATCACTCTAAATCACTTAATAGTATCAGAACTAAAAGACACAGTCGAATTTACAAGGACAAGAATGAATCTTCTGTTAGCACTTCATGCTACATTAAGTATGTAATTATTGATTCACCATGCAAAGTTTATTAGGCTCTTCCACCCCACCCCCTGTTTTCACACAGATGGTGTTGCAAATCACCTCTCAACGGTCACCTGCTTGAAAGGAGAGTTTCATATGCAAAGTGCTATTCTTTGTTTAGATATGATAGCTTGCAAGATGTAAAATGAGACAGCTATTTAAATTTGTTGTTACAGCATTTGGGCTGGGTACACAAGATTAAATAAAAAGAAAATTAGGAAGCAGATGCTTGTGGCTTAACAGAGGAATTTTGCTAAAATATACTCTTCATTACTGGTGGATAGGAGTAATTTTACTAAGGCAGCTGTCTTCTTAATCAGGAAAACCACAAACCTCTAAGATGACATCCAGATGTTTTCTGTATTGCTTCACAATATAATGAGTTTCCATTGTATATGCCATATTTTTAATTCCATTCATATTTGGTTACATCCAATATATTCTCAAATACATGTATCATCTTCCTTAGCTGTAGAAGACCTGAGCACTAAATACGTGACATATTTTGTGCTCTTGACATCCTTGCGTGGTATTAGTCTACACGTTGCTTCTAGGGCTGACAGTGTCTCCCATCAGCATCCAAGCGCTTGGATATCGGACTTCTGCAGGTTTGAGGAGGGTTTGTTTTGTTGGGGATGGAGGGGTCTTGGGAAAGAGATCTTTAGTGATAGTGTCTGTTCAGCCTTTAGTTGTGTAGTTGTATGGTGCCTCTTACAGTGCTGCCTGGTGTTCAGAGCAGGACATACCATAACATTAATACATATATAGTAGGTTAATATCCTATTACAGTTACATGAATATCAGGTAAAACCAGAGATTTAAAACTTTCACTAGCTCTTAGATGTGGGCTCGGTCCTCCATCATGGGCTGCTGACAGTTTTAGTGCCTGCTAGCTTGCCATCTGCCCTGGCTAGAAACACATGCTTTATTTGACTGGAGACCTGGGATTCCAGGCTTTCCATTGCTGGCAGGACACAAGACTGGCATCCCGAATCTTTGATACTGATTTACTGACACTGAGCTGTTTCATGATTTATTTATTTGGAGTGGTGTGGGATTTCAGAATCCTAAGATTTGAGCGCAGTTTTGTAGGCGTGAGTCTTGTTACCTGTGGTTTGGGCCTCGGGAGCCAGCTGCCAGCGCACAGTTGATCTGCAAATATGCAGCAAATCCAACTCATTACTCATTGTGCATGCTGTACGTCGCACCTCTTGAAAAATTAAGGCTGCTCTGAGTTTAGGGTGAGGAATTCTCAAAGGCTTTTATACCTAACAAATTCCTTTTATTACAGGCAATCATTAAAGTTTATTTACTACATTCATCACCACCTTATCTTGAATTATCTCAACAGAGATAATATTAAATGGTCAGTTCATGAGCTTTCCAGTACTAATGGGTTGTAGCTAAGCTTTTAATTGTGCAAGTATTCATAACCTTTAAAAAAACTAATGTGTTCTTGACATTAATAGATAATTTAGCAGTTGCTTTTTCTCTTGTGCTCTAAAAGTTCTTCCTGTTAAATAGTTCTTGGACTTTATGTCTGTGTAAGCAATCTTAAATACATATGAATAGCACAAAAGGAAATAACTAAATATAACTGGAACAAACTCTTTATGATTTTTTAATTCTGCAGGAATTTAGCAATCCCTTCATTCCAATTTTAAAGTGCAAGTCAGATGAGTATAAGTTCCTGTACATTAATATTTCTTTGTGTTATGCCTTGCCTTCTTTCTGCCAGTTTGTACTGTTTATTACTGGCCTTCTTGAAATAAGATTTTCAAATGCAATATGTCTACTTAGAAATTCTTTAGTTAAAAAGCAACTGAAGCAATTACATGTTTTTGCTACTGCTGATAACTTGAGGGGTTTTGTGCTTGTTGCTACGTACATTTGGATTAAATCTGGAAATCTCTTACTAATCCAGTTACTTCCATTTGATTAAGTTCTCTACAGTCTTTTCTACGGGGGGGGACTCTTCATGGTACTATGTCACTTCTCTGGTACAATAATCTGCTAGAGAAGAAAATTATTTTTATTGCCATCAGTGAAACCATAACAAAAAAGGCTAATTGAATAAAAGAAGGTATTTTAAATATTTGTTTTCCTCAAAAATATAATCCAACTTTTGTAGTAAGCATCTTTTAAAGTGGATTTTCTTCTATGAGCTGGTGACCAGCATACTGGAGTATTCTGGAAACGTCAGTACAAATCTAAAAGCCTACTGGTGTTTCTCATCTCCTCAGTCATGAAAAAGACACGTACTGCTCTAGCAGTTTGCAGGTGAGGTAGAGTTGCTGCTCACAGATACCACAAGCTGCCTGAATCCCTCCAGTAAGGTTATTTGCATGCTTCTACCATCACGATTTTTGAAAGCTGGAAACTTATGTGCACCTTCCCAAATCGCCACGTCATCTTAGGTGCCAAGAGCTTCCACAAGGTTTGAGCTCTCTGATGCCTGCCGCTGTCACAGGTGTGTCAAATGTAAGCTTTGGGTTCCCATACTGAAGATCTGATTGTAAATGCTACCCTGTGGCTGTTTCAGCCTTGGATCTGGGTAGAAAGTCCCCTTTTACTACAGGATCTATATTTTCCGGTCTCTCTCCACTGAAAACCGTTTGTCTTTTCACACGTTCCAGCCCAGCTCTGTATGTAGCTGCTGAGCAAGATTGTGGGAATGGCTGCAGATTGTCACAGTTTTTGAACGAAACATTCCTTCTGCTTTATACAGCTGTGATATTGCTTATATGTGCGAGGGAGAGATTTGTGAATTTTAATGAGAGGGGAGCATCTGAGATTATTTACCAAACGAAGGGGTTTTTCCACATTTAGCCCTTTTCCTGGGATTTCTGATGCCTAACCCCAAGATGTCCCTGCGCTGTGCTGCGCATCAGCTTAACTTGCGCTCCCTCTGCTGGCATCCCGATGGGGTGGACACCCGGCCGGTTGCGTTTCGCTCATCCCCAGGGAGAGGGGGACTTGTTTAAATTCGCAATAAAATAAAACACTGCTCTGTCTGCTCAAAATTCTCGGGTGGAGGTGTGACAAACCGTGCTTTGTAAAGGAGCTAAAGCAGGCTTTGTTTCCTTCACTGTGCTTTGATGGAGGCAGTGTGGATTGAAATTTCCAGCATGTAGTCAGCTCCCCACTCTGTGGGCTGAGTGTGCCTTGGGTGACCCTACTGGGGGATTGGCTCAGGCAGCGCAGGCAGTGTGGGGTTCTTTGGGGTGTTTAGTGCAGAAGCACGTCCTTGCTTCTCTAGGGAAACTTCTCAGATCCAGCTAAGCCTCTGAGCTCCAGGTTGATACAACCCCAGGAGAGCCAGGCCATCTCTGCTCGGCCACGAGTGACCCTCTGGTCTTGGGGACTGAGGGGAGGCTTATTAGCTCTGAGCAAAGTAGCACAGGTGGACAAAGGCGCTTTGGGTCTGATGCTCCGCTTGCAAACCAGAAAGCCTTCCCAAAGAGTGCCGAAGAGCATGATGCCAACTCTGGCGTCAGCGTGTGCAATCATGCTGATGAGCTCTGCCTTGTCTTTGAACACTGTACGTGTAGCCTCAAGCAGAGCTGCTCATTTTTAGTGCACTGTTTTCTTCTGTATCCTGGTGGGAAGACATGAATTTGGGTGCAGCCCTAGGCTGGAGGTGGGCTCATGCGCTGGTGCGTGGTATTTCACGTGTGCTCCACTTAGGTCCAGCAGGACCAGGGCTGTCCCAGAGCTAGCAAGCTGGTCTTTGACCCAGTCTGTTTCTTGGGGAGAATGCTCAAAACATGCTCTTGGCACTTCTGGATCTGGGTGTGCAGTAGAGACTGCTACAGCTCTGAAGGTCCTAATTGAAGTCCATTGGGCTCCTTCTGTCGGTAGTGGCTACCACACTAACATGACTCGTTACAGTGCTTGTTTCCAGAAATGTTATTAACTGTCTCCTCACCTTGTAGCACAGGTAATTCATTACTAACTTGGCTTGGCCAGGAGTAAGTGAAGACTGAATGACATTAAACTCAAAACCACCTGTCTAGTGTCAAGGTGACAGGAATTGTAAAAGCAGTAATCGCGGCTGAATTAATGGCAGCAGCTAGGTAACTTATCTAGGTGTCATCAACACTGAAAATATGTTATAGGAAATGGTTTCAAATAACGACAGTTAGGTGTGGAATCACTTGGTATTGAAGATAGTGGGAGAATTCAGCTTACGGTATTTCACGTATTCTGGTATGTCGGCTGGAGTGCCACAATTTTCGTAGCATTTCTTATCTTTCATCATAAAAATAAAACAAATGCACACATAGCAAAAATCCTGAATCATCTTTCAGCAAAGAAGGTATTGGAACAAGTTCTTCTAAGAGAGTTCTCTATTGTTAGCAGATCACTTTAAGCCTAAATCAACATTTGTTACATTGAAAGGATTTGTATTCAGTGTTCTGAAGAGCAGCAACGCTGCCTGTCCCTGTTCATTTTTCTGCTCTTGTTTCCTGTTTTTGCATGGAAATATTCATTCCTTACCCTGCTGGGAAACGCAGTCAGGTACAGGAAAGCAAGCAATAAATCTTACTTAGTGGCTTGTCAGTTTCTATCTGTAAATATAAAACAAAAATGAAAAATGCTTAATTTGACAGAATTAGAAATGTGGAGAAAATGTCTTTGTCAATTAAAAAAAATTAAAAATAGGACTGTTTTCTCTAGTGTTAAAAATTAACTTCTGTTTTCCCTTGTACGGAGCACTTTTTAAGGCAGAATTCTGGCTGTTCTTTATTTATGACATTGTACCATGTTATGCTCTTTTTGAATTGTACGTGCCTCATATGCAATTCTAAGATACTTCTTTGTTTCCTGTGTTTTCTTTTCTTCCTGATTAGCAACAGCAATTAAATCTATGATGAGGTAATCTAACATTTTCCAAGGGGTTTGTCATTCCAGCTAGAGGAAATGGTTTTGTTTATCCAGAGGAGATAACGTTCTTGCACTATGATGAAAGCCAGTGCTCTGGTCTCAGCCCTGCCATTGCATCTTTGCAGGCAGATCCTCATTTCTGTGTAGCAACACTGTTGTCCCTAATAAGGTTTGATAATGGACACAAGGGTGTGAAAAATGTGATTGATTATAGGATTGGGTCTTCTAACATGAACAACACAGTTCTGAATGTGTGACCTCTTTTAACAATCCCTTTTAAAAGAAAGTCTATTTGTCTAAATCCATTTTAAAAGATCACAAAACACACTTTGACATCTGCAAGCTACAAGTTTGCGTAGAGAATGTGAGTAGTGGCTTTAAATGAAGCGAGTATTTGGAAAACTTAGTTTGTTCTGTTCACGAGTTCTTTTCATCCAAAGTTTGTCCCACTGTCCTAATGCATGCCCCAAAACCTCTGCATTTGCATCAGTGGCACAAAGTAAGCAGAACTAAAAAAAAAAAAAAAGCCATGCTCGAGCTGCTTTTCTAAGCAAGAGTGCCTCACTGTATTAAGGTCACATTTGAGATAAATAAGGAACTTTTTGTTAGAAAAACAATTACTGTGGGAAAACTGCTGATGGAAATACTGTATATATAAATGGGGTTACTTTCCTTACCTTTTTCAGTGACAGTGCTAGCAGTTCTACTAAAATGAAAGATGCAGATTATAGTTGCTGAGGAAGTGGATGAGTCTTGGCATTGGGAATCACGACGTGCACAGGTACGGTGCTGTGCCAAAGCATACCTCCGAGCAGCTCGTGCACTGGTGGAGTAGTAGGGGAAGTTCCCAAGTTAGTTTGTTCTCTCTTATGACAACCAAAAAATATTTATATGTATTTCAAAAATAATTAAAAACATCAAATGGAGTGAGAAAAGAAGTGTGTTACTCCCTGGCTCAGTATGCGTGCTGTCCGTGGAATGAACAGACAAGAACAGGAAAGCTGCGCATGTGCAGCAGTGAGGTGCATTTCTTGTTTACGTGTTACTGCGTACTCAAACGTTGTTCGAAGAATTGCTGGCTTGGAGTAATGGTGACAGGGTTTGGTGTTTGTAAGGCACTGGAGATTGGTAACTCGAAAGACAACAAAGGTACTGCTTTCCTGAGCAATGAGCTTATTTTAAGTAACAATTCATAGCCTCCTAGTATAAACAGAGCTCTCAACAGAAAACGTAGTAATTCTGTCTTCTGTATAATCTATTATATGATTGTGGCAAGTATCTAATTTGCTTTAGTGCTAGTTTTAATTGTGACTAGGATTACAGAGTGTGAAGGATTCTGTGTATTTATGCCATGGAGGGGACTTTCTTATGCAAGACCTCCACACAGCGAGAATCATTATTATACAAGTTTGCTAGAGATCTTACACGCACCTTTTTACAATGTTAATAAGACTTTGAGTTTAAAAAGAAGGATTATCTCGTGTCCAAAATCTGTCATCTTACAAAATTTAAGTTAGAGAGAAATGCTTGAGAAAGCTTTTAGTATCCTGTCTAACTTTATAGTGTTGCATAGTGATCATGTATTTCTTACTGGTTTCAATTATCATTCTTTCCTGAATCACAGTCCTTTACTTAGAATAATTTTCTTTCTTGTAGTATAGTATCTAGCTGAGTTAAATGTCAGCACAATTTTCAGTGGCATGGTTTCTTTTAAAGGTAGCCACAACACTTTACTCTGAATCCTCAATTTAGAAGAAGGGATAGATGATGGTGTGGCTTATTGATTGCATCACCTGATGAAGGGACAGTTGATATGTCACTGAAATAACTCCACAGTTCCTGTTCCATAATAAGTATGCAGTCTAGATATGATGGAGCAGCAAGCAAGCCATGGAGGTTTTGGGAGTGTTTTGTAGACTTTTAGGCTGGTGGGTAAATATTTAAACCATGAGAACTAAGTGTGAGCTGGTTGCCGGCATGGGACTGTGACAGCTTCTTCCAGGACTGATCCAGTTGCAGTACTTTGTGTAAGTAAGCCTTCGTTGCTGCTGGCTGAGCATCTGTGAGAAGAGTCCCAGGAAAAGTCCTTGAGCCTCTCAAGATAACCACCGGGATGGGAAATTTTGCTGAAAATCTTTTCTATTAGCATGTATAATATCTCTCATTTTTGTGCTCTGTCATTTCTGCCTTTACTGCGTGCATCTCAGTAAGGTTTGTCATACATTTTGCTTACCAAAAAATGACTTTACTGAGTGACAGTGGGGAGATATTAGGCAAAAAGTTGAAATTCATGTCAGCAATAGAGATATTAAGTAGGAGTTTCTATTGTTTATTTACTTTTATTATCCAAAAAAATATCTTGTGCTCTACAGTATTTATATCTTGTCCAATATTAGAAGTTTCTGCCAAAGAAAAATATGCTGAACATTGTGGACAATGTGCAATAATTGTAACACTCGCTTTTCCTGTTATTAATTTTTAACTGTTAAAGCTGGAAATTGAAAAATAAAGTGGTTTCTTTATTAATCTTCACCCTTTTACCATTGCTGGAAGAGCATAATTTTGCTGCCTAAAGTTGCTGTTTATGGTGTTCAGTCATTCAGAGTGTTGTTGTATTCTTGTCATTCTTGCCTATACTGTTCTACTTAATAGATAGTGATTTAGCAGTCAGTTGTTCAGCCATGTTAAATTAGCCCTAGAGATAAAATTGGATAATGTCCATAGCTGACATTTTTAAATATGAAAGGGGAAAGAAAATCACTAGCATGCATTAGTAATACCCTATAAAAATTCTCTTGTAAACACGAAGTGCATCTTCACCTCAAGACATGTTCTAAAATTGTGTCGTGGTTTAAAAATAATTTTTTAGTTCTCTTTTCTAGTTGCTTGCTAGGAAAATTGTTTAGTACATTGGAAGAGGTTCATTTTGGACAAGAAAGAAGTTAGAATGCCTGGCTTCACTGTGTATTCTAATGTTGGTGTTCAGAGCACTGTCCTTATCAGGAGTGAATTACTTTTTCCTTGCATGTCCATATGTGGAACAGTATTTCTTTACTGCTTTGTGGCAGATGTGTTTATTTTTGACATTTCTGTGATTTAAGCAATTTTATTTTGAAAGACATCAGGTTGTTAATTTATAAAAGAAATACAATAGAAGTGAAAAAATACATGAGTGTTGGTAGAAATATATGAAAGTAAAGCATTATTGCTGTACATCAGATCTTTAATTAAGATCCTAAAATGTTACATTTTTGTCCAGAAGCGGTTATTTTAACAGACCTCTTTATGGGCTTGCATGTTTTCTTTTTAATGATGAAGGATTAATGCAGCCTGTAAGGTACAGCAGTTACTGAGCCTTGCTGCCACTGCTATGGTTCAATACGTATGTGCTTTTTGAAAGGGAGATCTCCTCTTGTCTTTAAATACACATCTAAAAGTGTACGTATGGCACCTGTAACCACAATCCATAAAGTAAAATATCTACACCCTCTACATATGGCAAAAGAAAAGGTTTTATCCTGCGCAGCAGATGCTTCTACAGAAATTCAGGGGGCTTGTGTGCCCGTTGCTTTGGAGGGCCATCGTAACCGCTCTCCTGTTAGTACTTCAGTGTTTCAGGGCAGGGATGCTAAGGTTGATCGCACCATATGTTGCGAAAGGCTGATGAGACCTCTCTTGTGGTGAAAGAGCAAAGCATAGGTTTGGGCTCAGAAGATGAATGTGAAAAAATGTGGCTGCGTAGTGTAACGAGGGGAAAGCTTGTGTGCTCCTGGTGGGGTTACTGTCGCTGGCTCCGCTCAAGCAAATCTACTAAGAGATAATTATGTTCTGCACCAACTGTTTCTGAGTGTCCCTCAAGGTTTTAACCCTTGGGGAGGCTGAATTATGTGCTGAATATAGATCACAAATCCATAACTAATTCTCATCAGAATCCACACAATTGGTAAACTAGGAAAGAAGAATTAACATGGATTATGAAGGGATTTCCAAGCAAATTGTTTTCCCTGCTGCCTTTCGTCAAGTTTCTCCCAGCACTCACATGCAATCCACTCGAAAAAGTTTTCTGACTCCAGCCATAATATGACTTCAAATTATTTAACCTCCCTCAAAATATCTTGTACTGTAATTCTAAATCTTGGACTGTTTTCACAGAAATCTTGCAGTCTGTGTCATATGAAGAGACTCTGGGGTACTCTGGAGCCTCTTTATTGTAATGTGATTATCCCAGAGTTTTACATTTTCTCCTGATCACATATTTTTCAATAATAAAAACATTTACTCAAAGTGGCATTTAGAAAGTGGGATTTTATGAATTGTATTTTATTTATGTGGAAAGAAATTTCTTCATTACCTGGGTTTGACTAGCAAAAGACTTTACGTGTTCATATAAACATATAACCATTTTTTTCCTTCTCCAAAAATTTGCTGTACCATACTTTGCTACACCATGAGATGCATCATATGTACACATTGATTTCTAATACATAAATAAAAATTCATCATAAGTATATCTGAAGGGGAAAATATGCAGTAAAGGGAGCCATTGTTAGAAAGAGAATGATGAAGGTGACTTTGCTGTTTTGGCTACTACACCTGGGATAATCCCTTTCAGTGTTGTGCAGGATCCCAGTGTAATTCCAAGCAAATAGGCCTTGAACATCCACATATTGAAATCACTAAATAGGTTTCTATATTTAAGTTGTAACAATATTGCTTCTAATTAAAAACTCTCTTACTAGAGCACTCAATGCTTGAAAAGTCAGGTTAATGTAACCTGAGTTGAGCTGGCAGTTGAAGGAGAGCAAAATCCGCTTTGTTCTAGATTTGTAACTATTTCTCTGAACATAGAAGTTCCTGAGCTTAAATTGTCATTCTTGTGGGCACATGTTAAGCAATTGGGGTCTTTCCGCTTCTTGTTTTGAAGATGAAATCTGAAACTCTTTACATGCTAAAGACCAGTTAAGTCTCCGTTATCTGTAGGAGTATATTTCAATTTTTTGATCTCCTTCTATGACCAGGTGACCCATGTAGTGGATGAGGGAAAGGCTGTGGATGTCATCTATCCGCACTTTAGTAAGGCCTTTGACACTGTTTCCCACAGCATCCTCCTGGAGAAACTAGCTGCCCATGGTTTGGATGGGTGTATGCTTCGCTGGGTAAAAAACTGACTGGATGGCCGAGCTCAGAGAGTGGTGGTGAATGGAGTTAAATCCAACTGGTGGCCGGTCACAAGTGGTGTTCCCCAGGGCTCAGTTTTGGGTCCAGTCTTGTTTAACATCTTTATCAATGATCTGGATGAGGGGATTGAACCTGAAAGGAGGTTGTAGTGAGGCGGGTGTTGGTCTCTTCTCCCAAGTAACTAGTGATAGGAGCAGATGGCCTCAAGTTGCATCAGGGGAGGTTTACATTGGATACTAGGAAAAATTCCTTTCCTGAAGGAGTGGTCAGACATTGGAACAGGCTGCCCAGGGAAATGGTGGAGTCACCATATCTGGAGGTGTCAAAAAAACATGTAGATTTGGTACTTCAGGACATGGTTTAGCAGGAACGGTCGTGTTGGGTTGACAGTTGGACTTGGTGATCTTAGGTCTTTTCCAACCTTAATGATTCTATGATTAATCATGGCATTGATGCCCATCTGGGTATGAGCCAGCTGAGTCCATAAGACTGTGCTGCTGCAAAAATATCATTTTTCTTCTCTTTTTTTTGAGGAGGGGCAGGGAGAGGGTTGGTTTCGCTGCAGGTTGCCCGTGCATCACATTCGCAGGGCAGCAGGTGCACGGCGATCCATCCCCAGTTCCCACGGCATGCTGAGCCACTGTTGTTAAACCTCGCACAGAGCAAAGGCAGCATTTCTGTGGCAGCATCACTGGCGCTCCAGGAGGTGATGTAGGTTAGGGCAGGGAGCTGCCTGCGAGCCAGCCTGGCTCCAGCAGCGTTCCCAGCTGATGGCCGCCCTTTCCGAGCCCGGAGCATGGGGCAGGCACGCAGGCGGCTCTGCGCAAACTGGAGCCGCTCTGACCGCACTGGTGTCTCTGGCATGGTGCTGGTCATGCCAGACGCAGGTCTTCCAGGCATCGTCGCTGTGTGATCCTGCTCCTGTTACTGCGTGTGGTGGAAAATGGGTCGTGCTGTTTTGCCCCTTTGACGTCACTCTTAAAAAAACAGGAGTGCTTTGTGAGATGACTTAGACTGTACGCTCAGTAATGGTATTATCTGAAGGAATTCAGTAGGAGCAACAATGCGTTTTCCAACACTTTCTTTCTTCTTCACTTCCAGGTTTTCCGAAAAAAGGCCGTGGAGCTTGGAGAGAAATTGCTACCTGCTTTCAACACTCCCACTGGGATTCCTTGGGCGTTGCTTAATATCAAGAGGTAAAACAACTTCTTTTTGGTGACTAGAGCATACAAAAAAGTTATGTTGAAACCATCTTCACCACAGAACCATTAGAATTGCTTCACACTTTTGTCTTTCCAGCTAGGTAATAGTTGATATAAGATCCTTGGTTCTACAGTTTAAATTGGGAATTTTAAGTAGATATATGTTGTACACACAAGAACACATCTAGAATTACATTTATTCACCTCAGAACTGGCTGCTTTTTTTGTCAGTTAGTGTGTGGCTCATCACTTCTCCTGAAGTGTTCCACTGCTTTTAGTGTTGTTGTATGTAGGGTAAGGGCCAAAGGACGTGTGCTACTCTGAAAGGGTAAAGTTTCCAGCCACTTTGTACTCTTATTTTTACCTGCTGTCAAGCATAGCATCAGCAAGTCCTTCAGTAGCACACCAAGAAACAAGAGTAATACCTGCTAGAAGTGACACGTTGTTCTGCACCCTCGCCCGCGGAGTGGTTTTGCTTTGGCCAGTTGTGCTTTGAAGACAGCTGCGTGTTTGCTGCAGGAGACGCATGCTCTCCTAAAGTCACTCTGGTCTCCAGTATCTGACTCCAGACAGATGTCAGCAACTCCTTGGTCTGCCTGTTAGGAGAGGTACTGTGCTGGTAATGATAACGTTTTCTTTGCACTTCCTGGGGAAGAATACTGAAAGCTACACCTGCGGGGTGTATTTGTGTATTTGTAGGGACACATCAGCTTTCCTCATACTTTAGTGAGTTCTGCACAAGCTGAGTAGCACAACAGCTTGAGGTTCGTTTGTTATTTTTTTTTAAGCTGTTACAAAAACTTCTGAGGACAAAACCCTAGCATACGTTTGTAATTGCAACACAACAGTACCTTATTCTGCGTAGTATATGTAAACACGTTTAAGGTACTTAGGTTGAAAATTTGTCTTATTTGTAGCCCTTATCCATATCCTTGCTTATCTACTAAGTATTTCAGTGGTTTTTGCCAATAGTTCGAATTCTGTGGTCAGTTTTTATTGTTCTGTTGCTGGCTTTTCACAACAATTACTGTGGTGCACTACAAATGTCAGCCACAGACACTACAAGGTGGTAATGCAAAAGAGATTCACTTATTATCTGGCACCAAAGTGGAAGAGGGTCTCCAGTGAGGTATCTTCCTTTGCTATGGCAGAAAAGGATACATTAAAAGCTGGGTTCTTGGTTATTCATTCCAAATCCTTGCACATCTGTCTAGATTTGACCTTCAATAGGTGTCTCCTCCATAATAGTGTGTGTAAACAAGTATGCTGTCATCCAGGCTTAGAGAATGCTAAGCCACTGAAGCCTGCATATATTACAGATATAATACGCCTCATTTCTGATTAGTATTTTATTTGATTTTATTTTGATTATTCTTCAAATTGGAGAACACTCACAATAGATTGTGGGTGTCAGTGGTTATTTTTAAATGACCATTTTTGGATTAGCAGATGAGCTGGTTATTTGTTTCGCTATGCAAATGTTCTTCACAAAGTAGTTTGTTTTCTCTGCTCGTCCTATATCATCATACCCAGATTTGCTCTCTTCTTGGGTGCCTCTGTATCTAAATGTATATATGTGCTCTCATCTGAGTGTGTCCTTGCATACCAAAGGCATCCACCTGAAGTCTTGGACTCTTCTCCATTGTTTTTCTTCATCCTGCTTCTTTCTTCACAACTTGATGACCAGGGGACACTTACTGTCTATTTGTGGAACCCAAATTATCAAATATATTAAAAAGTTCACTTTTAGTTCAGCTAAAATTATTAGCCAGTTCTTGAGTGTGTTTGTAAAATTTCCTTTTGCCTCTGAAGTATGTTTAAAGTAACTAGATTGGTAGCTTCTACGGGGATTTCCTGTTCTTTCTTTCTAAATGTTTCAGTTACATTTCCGTATTTCTGATGTTCTTGATATTGCCCTGGATCTTCAGTTCATCTTCAGCATCTGGTTTTGCTTCTGCTTATTATCCCACATTTGAAGTTCCTTTTACATCTCACTTGCTTATTTGAGTAACCAGTGTTGTGTAACACTTGTTGACTATTCTGGCTGAAAACACTGATACGAAGAGAGGCCGCAGAGGGAGAAGGTGTACAAGGTTGTTTTGGCTTGACAGATGGGTTTGAGTCTGCTTTTGGGGGTAAGGAGTGCAAGCTGGAAAAGCTGCTTTTATTTAGTTAGTTATTTACTTATTTACTTACTATTTTCCGTCCTCACCCAAATCCTTTGTTCAGATATTTCGTCTTCAGTACTTATAAAATGGCAGCTTCTTAAAATACTCTAGTTCAAAATCCTTTATTTTTCTCCTGTAAGCCATGACAATCTGGCTTCTTCATGCTAAAATTTTCATTTCCCTTTCTCTCTAAAAACTTCAAGTAATTTATGACTGAGCAATCGGATTGCTTGTGTATTTCTGTAGTATGCTTCTCAGATTTATAGAAATAAAAAAAAAATCTGAAATTATGTCTCTCTTAGTGAGTTAAGCAATCTTAACAAATGTCCAGTTTGCATCATGTTCACAGGATCAAGTAACCTTTTAAATGTATCTGTTTATTTTTACCCCTGTAACTGTTAAAAAGGAAGCTGCATGGGACTTGTATTTATGGGATGACGCTCAGCTGTGAAATACAGAGAAGAACCCAGATGTTATTAGTCTATTGGATCAGTCAGAAATAAACTTCTGAGCATAAGATCCTGTACAATATTTTTTCTCTTTTGTATGGAAATTGTCTCTTTATGTCACTTTTTCCCCCTTTGAAAGCAGACCTGTATTTTTTTTTAGTCACTATTAGTTCCAGTAAGACCACATTACTACTTTCTAATAAGCAACCCAGAAGCATTCTTATATGAAAGAGTGTATTTTCCATTAAATGTTTGCTCTCTTGACGTTGACCAGTTGAATAGTTGTTTTAAGGTTATTTATTATCCCTTATGTGCTACTATGCAGCAATACTGTTATACATTAAGTTGCCTGGCTTTTTATGAAGAATCAATGTATGATATAACCTTTAAGTGCATTTGAAACTTTGAAAAATAGTTATGCCTTACCTTAATGAAAAAGTTTTTGACTGGGCTAAGTAATATTTTTATTTCTGGAAACAAAACAAACTGGAAATAGGTTTTTTGGACAACCAGCCTGTTTGCAAAGGTTGTGGCTAATACTGTGCTTGTTCCCCTGGCTCAGTGGCAAAAGCAAATAATGTAAGCATTTGCTTACAAATGCCCAGACCATGGGCAGTTCTATGTAGAAGGAAAATCTATGAGGTATGGGTGGAGTGAGTCAGAGCAGGGAAGCTTAACAGAAGCCAGAAAGGAGGAAGTTGAAGTAAATTTGGTTAATTTGTATGACTATCAAACCACAGGGAGTGATAAGATTTACTCAGCATAAATGCCAAGCATTTGCTGTGTCTGATGTCAGCCTAGGTTTTTTTGCCTTTTATACTTTAGCATTGATTATATGTAAATAGTGCACGTGACCTGAATTCAGTGTTACATATTTCATGAAGTGAGATAGCAGAGGCCTTACTAAATTGTTTGAACAAAGTGGTTACTCATTTGTAGGTAACTGAGGATGGAAGTAACAAAACTGCAATATTTATGCTATTGGGATGTTGTCAGCATGATGTTAAAGCAAGGTCCTCTTTTGATTTTTTAATTATTATTATTATTGTTTTTTAAATTGCCACATTTTGTACAGAATATTTAAGTTATGCCACAGGCTTTTCCAGGCCTTAAAGTGTTCAGGTTTAGAATAAAAGTTTCTTACAGCTACCAAGCCCTCAGAGCTACTGCATGGATTCAGAACAAGAAGATACACCCACCGCGCAGCTTCAAAAACAATCTTTTTTCTCTCACCTTACTTGGAAAAAAGAAAATAATAATGAAAGATGTGCCCTTAATTTTTTTTATTCTGAATGCTTTAGTTTTTACCACCAGCTAAGATTCCTGTTCCATGACAGCTGGGCCGAGCAGGATGGCTCTCCCCCACCAGTCTTGCATGCCCAACAGAGCTTGGCAGCTTTTGCGAGGGATTTGATGCTAAAATGCCACAGTGTCTGCCAGGGTGACACAGGCACAGGTCTTGCTCTTTTCTGTGGCACAAGCTCTGGTATTTCAGAGTACTGCCAGTATTTTAGGTTGTGGGCGTTTCACAGAATCACAGAATCACACAGAATAGTCGGGGTTGGAAGGGACCTCTGTGGGTTATCTAGTCCAACCCTACTGCCGAAGCAGGGTCACCTACAGCAGGCTGCACAGGACCTTGTCCAGGCGGGTCTTGAATATCTCCAGAGAAGGAGACTCAACAACCTCCCTGGGCAGCCTGTTCCAGGGCTCCGTCACCCTCAGAGGGAAGAAGTTCTTCCTCATGTTCAGATGGAACTTCCTGTGCTTCAGTTTGTGCCCATTGCCCCTTGTCCT
>Ga0065711_1029952_pt1 | contig 34239 bp, 15 predicted proteins | sample Hoacrofraction12_FD_59098 | JGI IMG/M metagenome (GOLD analysis project Ga0065711, IMG submission 59098) | Hoatzin crop microbial communities from Cojedes, Venezuela - Epithelial fraction 12 v2 (version 2) | ecosystem: Host-associated > Birds > Digestive system > Esophagus > Crop | place...
CTTCCCCCGGCCCCGGGCAGGGCGGAGCGGGGCCGGGGGCAGCCGAGGTGCCGCCGGCCCCCTGCCCTCCTCCCACCCCCGCCGACAGCGACGCGCGGTTTTTTTACCGCGAAATAGGTGAAGTCGTCTCCGGGGAGCGCTGCGCCTGGCGCTGGCTGTCGGCTGGCCTTTCCCGTTCTCGCGTGTGTCGCCGCTGCCCGGGTTCAGCTTTCCCGGCGCACGGCGCTCCCCGCAGGGTGCCGGTCCCTCGCCGAGCCGGGGCTGCGGCCGCCGCTCGCCTTTCGGGGCAGAGATTTCTCCCCGCCGCTCTGTTTTCCTCCCGCCCGTGCCGTTCAGCCCGGAGCGAGCAGGTGATGGCGAGTAACTGAGCAGCCTCCAGCTCCCACCTGAACGCTCGAGATCTCTCGGGAAGAGAACTGCTCGATGTCAGGTGAAAAGAAGTTCGGTCCTACGGTTTTTCGCTTACTTGTCTGAGCAATTGGGAGAGCCTGGTTCAGGGCAGCAATGACAGCAGCCCTGAAATTCTCTGAGTGAGTCACGGCGTGACCTTGGGCAAGCATGAAACATTTTTGTGCCTCCAGTGATGTGAAACGAAGGGAGGGCGTTTGAACGATCGTTGGTCGTGAAGTTACACAAATCGGTCTCCAAAGAGGGCACCAAGGTGGAGTCTCCTCACGCCTGAGGAGACCGGGTTACGTTCAGAGCCGCGCACCCCCCACGATTCGATTTACAGCCTGACACGCAGGAGTACGATGCTGCGCCTTGTCTTCAGCCCGTCTCCTGCGTATTTATCTCCAACAGGTTTTCAAAGTCGTGGCTCACACACTGCAGGTTGTTGGGTTTTCAACACAGCTCAAGGTTTTTAACAAACACTGGATGCAGGCTCAAAAGTTCATTCTGGTTTCAGAGATTCTTCATTTGCTGGAGATGAGGACGGTCACTGGAGCCAGACCGTGAAGTCTGAAGCACTGTGACCTAGTTTTATCTTCTGATGCTTTTCACTTCTTTCTTTTGGGATTTTTATAATGGTCTCGAGCTCATACAAGTGTAACGTTTGTTGTAGCTTGTATGTATTTTGCATCGCCAGCACTACTCAAACACGCAATTCAGTGTTACTCCTTACGATCCAGCCCCGCTTTGAACGGAGCAGTTGAAATTTCACTGTTGATTCCAGTAAGAGCAGGCACGCGTTGGAATCAATACACCATCACTGAGATAGTTACCAAGATGCACAGGATCAACAGAAAACTGGATTACTTAAAATCTTGTCCCTTTCTTTTGAACAGGGAAGTCTCGCTCCTGTCGCCAGTCCATCTGGGTCTGGGATGCCTGGATTTTGTTGCTCGGGCCCCTCACTGGGCCTGGGAGTTGTGTTTAGGTATCGTTGTGGCAGCAGCAACAGCACATGTCACCTTGTCGTCTGCATGAGGAGCAGTCACGCTCCACTCGAGCGAAGGCAGCCACGGCAGCCTGTCCATGCCGTGGTACGCACGGCGACAAAAGCAGACGTTTGCCACCTGAAGCACTGTTTCTTCGGAGAAATATGCAGCTAGCTTGTTTGATGCAGCCCCCTTTGAAAGGGCTCGCCTGTTCCTGGTGGCGCTCGGCTTGCGGTCTGGGGACTCTTAATCCAGGTGAAAACCCAGCCCCACCGCTACACTTTCAAAGTGCTCGTTGACTTCCGTGAGGATGAGATTGGATTGCACACAAAGGGGAAAAATGATTTTAAATTGCTGTCAGATGTAATTCAGCGATTGTGATTGTGGTTTACACTTAAAGATTCAATCACATATTGGATGAAATCCAACCCTAATAAACTCAGTAGCAAAATCTCTATGATTTCACTGTTCCATGATTTCAAGCCAATGTGTATTTTTTGTTTATTATAACATTACAGAAAATGATACTTCTACTGTTGTAAATCAGGAGCAATACTGATGTAAGATTATTTCACTGTGAAAGAGGATCAGGAGCAAGATCAGTAACAACAAACGTGTTTTCAAAGGAGTGATATCTGCCTGCCAGCTTACTATGTCAAGCGGTTCACGTATATTTTGCTATATAGAGAAACTCATGTTCAGTTTCTCGATAAATACTACAAAGAACTTGAATTTGCAGAAAGCCTCTGTCTCCCCAAGCAGCGTTAAGCGAAAGGAAAGCTAGACTGTTTCTGCAAGTCAAGTGATCTACAGCACTCTTCACCCTCTTTGCTGCTGAAGGTACACAGCCATTCCTCCTTAAAGCTAACAGACAAGGAGGCATAGCAAGTGTGTTGTTTCAGCATACACCTTTTCAAGATCACTGTCTGATTTGTTTCTGTCATTTGGGTGAGATATCTGTTCTAATATTGTAAGATAATAATTATGGCAAAGAAGATAAAGTACTTAGGCTGGCTACTATTTCTTCTGTGTATGCTTTTTTTTTTAAGAGATCAGCATTTATTTTTTATATGACTATAAAAGCAATTCCTTGTGTTGTGTGTGATGTTTTCTGCTCTGATTCATAGGTTTTCTATATCTATTTTAATTTCTCACAAGGCAACCTAGTTAGTGCCCCTGAAAATTGCTCCTCTGCATCCATCAGAGACCCCAGCGATGACACCAGAATGGGAGGGTGACCATTAGTCTCACAGAGCCACTCAGTTTTGGTAAACCCAAAGCATTTTTCCTACAAAAGGAGCTCCAGATGTGACAGTGACTTTTGTGATTAGGGCTCACATCACTCAGAAAGTAGACTGAATCCATCGATTCCTTGTGCAAAGGCCTGAAGCTGCTGACAAAGAAGGTAGGATCTGTAGCTTCACAAGGCAATACTTTCAGCACTGTAACTGGACTCAACTAAGTGATACATAGAAAATTTTGCAGGCTGGAAAAATCATTCCTTAGCATTTCAATCAATAAACAAAACACTGTTTTGTTAAAAATGGCTGAAATTAATTTAATTACTGTATTTTGGAAGCCGCACATAAGTCAAGTTTGTAGAAAATTATCATCATCGCTCTTCTGAAAGCCCCACAGAAGGATTAGCACCTCTCATATTCTCTAGGTATTTATGTCAGTTCCTCATGAAAAAAAAGAAATGTGTTTCGTCTCCCAAGAGAGTTACAGCTAATCTAGGATCTGCTAATACATGTGTTTGTTCATCGGGGGCCCATATTATGTACACCCCCCAGTGAAGACTTCGTTTGGCAGGGCAATGAATCGAATGCCTGACTCAGAACAGCAAATAGCAGATTATCTGAACTACTTGAGGGCTCAAATGCATATGTTTCAGCATCTCCCTGAATCAAAGCCCAAACCCAGAGTCATGGGCAAAGGACTTCTGGACTCTGGGTGACAAAGCTGTATGCCTTTCCTTCTGTGGCAATGGCCTCACAGGGCAGCTCTTCCCCACTGGAAAAGTCACACTGTCGATCAAAATCAGAAGACTCACATCTATGGTGGATGGGTCTTTCCCTGAAGACGAATTAAGATTACGAAAGCCTCCGACAAATGACCCAAGAATAACCACTAACTGCAATCAGAACTAAATAGCAATTACATCTTCCTGACTTACCTTTGCTATAATTGTTCTCCTATGTAGGTTCGGTCTTTGTCCTATTGTATATTTATTTACTAAAAAACAAACTGCAAACGATTAATTTTTTGGCAAAGAGTTTCTTTCTGAAAAGAAGGTTTACTCCAAGTCAAAACATTTTGACAGATTTTGTTAACATGCAATTTCAGTAAGGTAAATATGTAATTTGTTACATTTAGTTAAAACATTACTTTTAATAGTATAATGTATCTTTATGTTGCATATAGGGTTACATATTCCGTGAGAAAACATATATACTCTAAAGTAGCATGAGAAAGTCCTTTGGACTTTCAGCTTTTTAATTATGAGCTCAGAGAACTTGATTTCCTACAAAAACAAAACCAGTCAAATATGTAACAGTGTGTTAGGCAAATGTTCTTCAGTCAGACCAAAGAATACTCCAAACCTACACTTGAAAGAAGAAATCAAGAAAGCACCTGCTGGAAGTCCTTGGTAATTCTCAAACTACTTCAAGAATTTTACAGGGAAATTGAAGGCTTTATTTGTACAGTATATTGAGCTATAAACCTTGAACTTGACTGACATCTCTGTATTGCGATATGTGTGTTTAATAAGAGTCATTCACAATATTTGCTATCGTAAAACAATAGGGTTTGCATCAGCTTCTTGCACAATATGCTTGAGAATTCCTGCCGCTCTGCTTTGAAATATAAAAAGTTCAGCAGACCTATCAGTAATATATGATACCATGAAAACATAACTACTTTGATCAGTAAGCTTCCAGAGGTAGTGGGTGATGGGATGAGGTAGTATTTGCTGTGCTGTCTTTATGTCTATTTCTTTTTTCTTTTCCTAAGGGAGGCACTACAATCCGAGTTACGAGACAAACAAAAAAATCAAAGTATATATATAACAGGAAAAAAAATTGATAAGGGTAACTAAATTTATATACTTTCATTCAGTGCTCCCCAAATGCTTTGCAAACAGCTTTTGTTTTAATTGCCCTCTGCTACACACCTGTAGCAGTGAGGGCTGTTAAGCAATCACGCTTGTAGATGATGAACAGGCACTCCCTGCATTTGCCGGGGTGAGAACGAGCTGTAGGAAAGCCATGTGGAGGCCAGAAGAGGTGGGTGGGATAGTGCCTGCGGCGGTATCTTTTGGTGCTGTAGTCAGCCAAACCTCTCACACCACTTTCCTGCCGATGTCAGCTGATAGAAGGGAAATGTGCTTGCTAACACTTGGCCTTGGCTCGCTGCCTGGCAAAGCCACTTGTGGGTTCAAGTTCCTTTGGCAAAGTACAATAATGCAGTGGTCATAGCCTTATCCTTAGAAATAAATGCTGAGTAGTATTTAACGTAACTGTTTTACAGATAAGGCATTGGAAGTGGAGGCTGGATATGGGGTTTAACCCCAAAACCACGGATGAGTATTTAGCTGCTGGAAGTAGTTTTTCTTTTTTTTTTCTAGCTAAATGTAACTAAACTGCACATGCAGAATGTCTGTAGGATCAGTCTGACTGGCACAATATTGCACTTAAAGTGAGCGATGACGACTGAAAAAAGACGCTACCCTAACACTTAACTCCTTATTCCAGTCAGTTGCTAAGACTGCCTCTGTCAGCTCCCGTGAGCCGAGACAGCTATGTGATGGTGTTCCCTCTGAGGACGCACTGTGAAAATCTGGATGTAAAGTCATTAATGCTTCTAACTGCTGCCCCAGATTTTTCCTGTCTGGCATGACAGACATGCTGCTGTGGAGTCAGCACTAAATACCTCATTACTACCACTAGCATGATTGTGTCTTTTGTTCTGAAAGAACATTTACCAAGGGAATCTCAGAATCGGTACACTATGCTTATAAAACTCTTGTCTTCACACTGGTGCTTGCATGTGCCTATCAGAATTTTTCCAGAAGAGATCATAAGGCAAGACTTGACTGGTGCTAAACCAGAACAGATACAGCAGGTGGTATTTAAAGGTGAAGGCGTGGGAGATTTCTTTTGTTGGATTAGTGCATGACACAGGTTTCTCAAAACACTGAGGAACCAAGGGCAGCAGCCTGAAAATCATGGGATGGGATGAACTTAGCAGCTGCCTGGCACGCTGGCTAGCTACAGGGAGAGTGTTAAGAAAGTAGCACTCTCCAGCTGTTGGTGAAATGCCTATGTGTGAAATTACTAGCATAAAAAAATTGTTTGACTCTTTTGCAGCATTTGCTCAGTGTATTTGGGCATTTCTGAAAGCAACACATCTCTGAGTATGAATCTGCAACAAGCATGTCTGCATGGAGTTGTCATCTAGGTGTTTGGGTGATCGAGTAATCATGTTTGGCATGTTTCATGCCCATACATTCCATCTGACTGTCTCGTCTACAAGTACAGCAGGTATTGAAACATTTGTGCTGTAATCTCTGCAGAGAGAAATTTAAAGTTTGTGCTCAGCTTCCTTCGCGTGTGATTCCTTTGCCTAGGTACAGCCCGTGACGTACCCCGATCCCTCAGAGTGCTTTTGTGTGCGTGCCATGCACGTAGCCAGGTGGGAGCACAACTAAGCTTTTGCACACTGGTGGATTCAACAAGCAAAAGGTTATGGAAAAAAGTACAAGAGGCTTCTGTTGTGTAAGTGACACTTAATCTTGGCTGGCTGATTAAGAGATACTGTAAATTGTTTCAGTACTGTAATCTAGTCAGTTGAAGTTCCCTGTGGTATAGAAAAAACCTGTCCTGATGAAATGCCAGTTTCTGAGGTCGATCCCTCACTCCACCTGGTGTAAAGAGTAATGGTTGTGATGCCCAGCCACTGCCTGCTCAATCTGGGGCCCTCCCCATGCCCGTTATTTCCCCTAGTTGCATTGCTAGCTCAAGGTAAGGCAACCTAAGTGTGTTCCAACTTGCTATGGATGGCTATGACAGCCTGCTGAGGATCAGGGAGTCACGACAGTTTCCCTGATAGCACTTCTTTGCTGGGAGTAAGCTGGGTGTAAACACGGTGGAGGAAGGGCTCTGAGCCAAAATAATAGTTTCCAAAGCAAGGCTGGATGCAACTGTGGCGCAGAGGGCCAGCAGTGAGTACCTCCCGTGTCGTGTGATGCAGAGTGTGTTAGAATTGGGGTAGAATCTGTTCTCCCCAGCTGAATTAATCCCTCCCAGCATGCCTTCAATTCATTTAGTATTGTATGCCTTTAATTGATTTATTATTGTATCACAGATAAAGCTGAACAAGTTACTTGATCAGTTCAGCCACTAGGATGGATAGATTATTTGTTCTATGTTTTGGTCATTATTTTCTTTCTGTGCAATTTTCAAAGAAAAAGCAGCTGCCGTATACCCACCACTGTCACAGCAGGATTTTACATCCTGAGTCAAGGACCTTCCTTCTCCAAACACCCTAGAGGCTCGTCAGCCACAAATAGCACAGGTGCAACAAGTGGTGTTACTGCTGTCATTGCCAAAACCAATACATTTTTTCTAAGTGATTACCACAGTCACCCATTAGGACAGAAAATTCTTGCAGGAATCTGTAGCCAAGATTCCGCAAAGCAGATCTGGAGGTGTAGGTGCTAGATAAAGCATTGTGAACTCTGAATCTGGTGGAGTAAACCACTGCTCGCACAGGTACAGGCTGGAGAGTTTGTAATCACTCTGTGGGGTGAGCATCCGAGTGTGCAGCACCCTGCAGAACAAAGAAAGAGTGAGATTCTTACTTACGTGCTTCAATACAGGGATTGCTTTTCAAATCCAGAGTCTTGTCCTGAATTCAAGACATAGGGAGAAGCATGGGTTTGTCCACCATTAAAATACAGAATGTTATTTTAGTATTCTCAGCATAAAAGTAGCATCATGACTAATTCATAATCACATTACAAAAATGATACATTATTTATATTCATATTGCTTACATAGATAGTATTGTATCCTTAAAGAATTACTAAATGGGCAGTAAGCATTCAAAACGCCTTGTTCCTGAATTAACAACGGCATGCATTAACAATGATGTCTTGTACCTGAAACCTTATTTAGCAGCTACTTTAACCGACAAGCAAGGAGAGGGTTCTGTCATGCCATTTTTTTCTTTTGACTTTCAGCTACCATGCTGTTGCAAAGAATTAATGCATGGTACTCTGCAAAGCGCTTTTTATTTTACCAGTACATTCTATTTAGCCAAGTAGAAACTTTGATTTTTACTAAAAAAAATCTTTTAATCTGCAAAAGAACATCAATATTTAGAAAACATAAATATTTTACAAGCTGGGCAATGAGAGAAATATCTAGTTCGGATGCATGAAACAAGAAAGGCATATCACGAAATTCAGATTAAAAACTCAAAATTACTGTTGAAAACCTGGTGAATGTTGCTCAAGTGGAGACTCAGCCCTGAATCCGAGCAAGAGAGGTGGGTGGGTTGGTGGGTCAGCCGTATGATCAGGACCTCTGACTCTGGAGCGAAATCAGTGCTAATGGAAAAGGACTGGGGTGGAGGAGAAGAAAGGACAACGCTCATGTTCCTTCAATGCTCTTGGTAAATCTGCGGTTTCATTCCTTTTTCTGAGTAGTGAGAAACACTAGAGAACACTAGCCTCTATTTCAAATAAAGTGAAAAGTGTTCAGTGATGTTAAATGCCAGAAAGTTATCCAGGGCTAGTTCTTCAGCTAGTGTAAATCAACACAGTAAATTGAATTGGTCCTCTAAAGCAATGGGACCAGGACAACTTACACAAGGGCAGTGTCTAACACGAATTCACGGTTTAACTTAACCACATGCTCTGATTTGGGGGATCTAGAGTGAAAAAGCATGTGTGAATCCAACCTTGGAGAAATACCCATACAGCTAAATGCAGGGCTTCTAGCCTACTCTGTGAGAGAGTGGCAACTGTGCATTGTTTCAGAGTAATTATATCGAGGCCAGGATTTCTTTCCTTTTGCTTTTTTCCCCCTCCCCTGGTACAAGCCTATTCAATTACATTACATTGTATTCTGATCTTCAGACCGTGGTGAGTGTTCTGCAAGCTCTGCTCGGCCTGTCGATCTGCTACAGAGGTGTTAATTTAGAAGTTGTGGTGCAAGGGTGAGGTGGCACACTGAGTTAATGCAACAGCATTTTACCTCAGGAAATCAGGGTTCCAGTTCAAACTTGACACTGCTCTGGCAATACCAGGCTAGCGTAGGTGCTTGCTCCCGGCCTTCCCAGCAGATCAGAGTGCCGTGTTGTAGAGCTGACACCAGCACTCCCTGCGTGTGCAGGAGAGGTACGGGACTGAGGATGGACGGGCGATCACAGGCATCGTCGGAGGGGACCGGACTGGAGACATTGCAGACAGCACACCCAGTGCTGCCTCAGCATGCCGAGAATTCACTCGGCTTCCCTACACCTGTCAAAACAATAACCGTTACGTCCTCCACCCCAAAACATGCAGATGAATAGAGGCTGGGGGTGGGATTGCTGATTATTGACGGTAATGAAGGAGAGTGGGTGGTGATTGCACATTGCAGAAACCTACAATAAAGGCAGTATGATATAATTTCACCCTGGGAATCTATTGCTATCTTTGTTGCTATGGCAACAAAGAACAGATTTTATTTTTTGAAAAATAGGGTTCAATACAAAAGTGTCACAAAAGCAGAAACAATATTTTTAACAAACCTTTTCTCCTCTTTGCTTGTATTTTATTCATTTGTATTATTACTGAAATGTTTGTAAGCATGAAAAATAACTGTTTGTGGCTCACAGACATTTCCCCTAAATAAAATAAAGTATTGTTATGTTAGCTTTATTGACTTGGTGTGAAGTCACAGTAAAAATCCTTCTGCTGTTCTTGATGTTCAGTCTGCAGACCACTTTTAGAGATTACATTCCACTTACAGCTATTAAACTGTTCCTCCAGGTTTAACGAGATGTGACTGAGGTCAGCATTTGGCCTGCACCATTTTCTATCCCATATAGATAAAGAATTAATGAAAAGAATTACTTTTACTTAAAGCCACTGAAGTAGGTTTTGATGGCCATTACAAGACACTCTGCCAGCAGCGTTTCACTTCAGGAATCACAGTGGCTTGGGCTGGTGAAAAGGTGCTCAGGGAGGCAAACTTCTGCATTTTCTGTGTGAGAAAGGTCTAACCTCTGCAGCAACATTAAATGAAGAGGCAGTGCTAATCGCCCCTCTGCAGGAAGAAGTAAGGTCTTTTGTCAGAAGGCCAAAAAAGAAATCCAGAAACTAGATGAAAACTGTGTGGCTCTGTGCCAGCATCACCGGCCAGACCCCTGGGATCACCAGTTTGAGTCTGCTGGAGACAAGCTGCTGGTAATAGGAATAGTGACCAGTTCTTAGTTTTTTTCCCACCCTAGGGTTTAAATAAGAATTATGAGTTACTAGCTAGATGAGCCAAGGATTAGCCTGTACCCAAGATCTGGTCCTCTGTTTCCCCTCGGGACATCTTCACTTCGTTCTTTAGGCTTCATCCCACCCTGTTTTCCTAATGCTTGCACTGTGGTAATCACATTTGCTGTTTCTCTGCTCAGACATGATGTTAATTCCAATCAAACACTCATGTTTGCTCTATTTTAGCTCTACAGCAGGGATAATTACATTTTTTTCATTATATTGATCATGTGTTTTACAATATCTGTAGGCTTTTTGTATGATAATAAAATGAATATTTTCATACCTTGGTTCTAACATAGAACTTGCCAAAGAGATCTTTGCTGCTGTGAGATACCCCGAGCTCTGTGTGCAAAAACCTCTGGGAACATCAATAACATCGATAGTCAAATTAGAAAGTTAGTGAAGAAAGGCAGCATGCCTAAAGCAAGAGGCACTGAATCAAACAAAGCAATTTCTCTCTGTACAACTAGTTTGCACAAAACACAAACAAACCAAACTCAAAATTAAAACAAGAAACAGAGAGGAGAACCAGGGACTCATTTTGACAGAAGACAAGATTAAACACAGAGATGGGATCCTGAGGGCTTTTCCCTCCAACGTGCAGACAGGACGAGACAAGGATGCTGTTCTGTTTCAAAGTCAGTTTAGAAGCACCTTCCAGGCTGGTAGGTGCTGAAATACTAGTGTCATATACTTGCACTGTGTTTAGCATACATGTATAGGAAATTAGATTGCCAGGCATTGCTCACCTTTGGAACATTTTGGGAAGCTGGACAGGGACCTCTGTTGCATATGGGAGTCTGTGGCTGGCATTGACCTTACTCAGCTCTGAAGCACCCACTTCCTCATCTTTGCTGTCAAACAAGGCTGCAAACGAACCTTAGCATGTGTTGGGTGTACTGAGACGAGAAGATAGGGGAAGTCTTAGGGCACATTGACATGTGGCAGTCTTTGGCTGGCAAAACTGTCTGTAAGGAGCAGTGGTGCTGAAAAATTTTCTGAGACCAATTTTTGCTTCTCTCCTAACGTGTCTTGTCTATAAATTATGAATTTGCAATCAAAGGACTCTGTCCAGCAGACAAGGCTTCCACCACACAATTACTGCTCACAGAAACTGCAACACTTGTATCTGGATGGCAAGTGACTGAATTATATTTTCATGAAACCGAAGAAGTGAAAATTGGTCTCAGAGCTCTTTCTGTTTAAAGAATAAGGGCAATCTTATGCGCCCTTTTGGCCTGGCATCTGCTTCTAATACTTATTTGCTTTACTTGTTCTCACAAAAACACTACCTGTTTTCCTGTCGGCAGGCCCTCTGGCAGGAGCCCCCACCCCTCTGAAGCGATCTGGAGCCTTGGCACTGCTGGAAGTGGCAGCGGGGTGTCAGTTTCTTCTGTCTCTTTGTACTGCTAATGGAGCTTAAAAAGAACACAGATTTTCTGTGTTTGGACAGTAACTTCACACTGTTAGGTTTCTTTTTTTTCTGTTTTGGGGTTTTATTTTGTTTTTAATATGAATCACCAGAAGCTAAATTCACCTGTGGCATTACTCCACCCTAAGCAATAATTTTATGGCAGGCATAAATCCACCCTCTGTGTTCTTCTAAGGCTGACAGCTATTGGACACATATCACAGAATCACAGAATGGTCGGGGTTGGAAGGGACCTCTGCGGGTCATCTAGTCCAACCCTCCTGCCGAAGCAGGGTCACCTACAGAAGGCTGCACAGGACCTTGTCCAGGCGGATCTTGAATATCTCCAGAGAAGGAGACTCCACAACCTCGCTGCGCAGCCTGTTCGAGTGCTCCGTCACCCTCAGAGGGAAGAAGTTCTTCCTCACGTTCAGACGGAACTTCCTGTGCTTCAGTTTGTGCCCACTGCCCCTTGTCCTGTCCCTGGGCTCCACTGAAAAGAGCTTGGCCCCATCCTCCTGACACCCACCCTTCAGATATTTGTAAGTATATATTAGGTCCCCTCTCAGCCTTCTCTTCTTCAGGCTGAACAAGCCCAGCTCCCTCAGCCGCTCCTCGTAGGAGAGATGTTCCAGTCCCCTCACCATCCTTGTAGCCCTCCGCTGGACTCTCTCCAGTAGCTCCTTATCTTTCTTGAACTGGGAATCCTGACAGCGATGCCAGGCTTGTTAGGACCTCTCTAAAAAGGTTATAGAGAGACTGTGCAAGCGTCAAGATGAGAAGGTCAGGGTCACAGTACCCCTCTTCTTACTGCATTCAGGAAATGGAAAATGTATCTCGCTTTGAGAAACTGGTGTGTCCTGAGACTTTTTGTTCAGGTCACCAAATGATGTATGTTAATTAACCTGTCCTACACAGTGCCCGTTACTTGCTTTTGGTACAAGCCTCCTTCTTCCCAACGGTAGAAAGGTAAAGGTCATAAAGTGCCTCAGCTTCAAGGACTATATTGGAAGAGTGAGGGAGGTACCTGCTTGGGAAGATTATGTGATACTGGATCTTTTGGCATTGGTATGAAGAATAGAAAAGTGTATCTGCTTATCTAACCAGTCACTCGTGGTAGTGAAATTGTACTTTCAGCACAGCCTGGAGACAGTCATGTGGATCATAGGTCGACTTGCAGAGCACACTTCCGTCTAATAAGCAAGAGGCAAATGTTTAAATGCACACTTAGTTTCCTTTCATGGTTAAAGAAGAGATTTCCATAGTCAGATTTGAACTGCAAATTTATATCCGCAGGGAAATTCAGAGGTGAGGCATTCATCTCTTGCTACAGTAACAAGTAAAGTAGGACTTGTCCCCAAGCTGACCATCCTACCTGTTGGCCATGGATGTGTTGTCCAGGATGTGGGAGAGGTAGGATGGGGTAAAAGGTTTCAGGTTAAGCTTTGAGAAGTTGCCCTAAATTCATAATATTGTTGGTCTTATCTAGCCAAATAAGCTATGAGAGAAATCATCTCTGTCCTGGTAAAACACTTAGCAGAAGTGAGAGTGTCCTGAACCTAAAACCTTTTGCTTGCTCAGCTGTCACCTCCAGCCTACCCCATGCCACTGCCCTTCCCATGCAGATTCATTACAGTTGAGTTTGCCCTGGTGTATGAAACCATTCTCTAGGGTATCGAGCCCGGTGGGATATGTAGTAGTCTTCGTCCCTGGGGAGACAAATACCCCTCCCCATTCCATATCAGGTCCCTGCTGAGGAAAAGAGCAGTGTTCTTGGCAGGGGGTGATGCAGCAGTGGGTTGCTGGGAGGTCGTCTTTCGGCAAGAAGGACTGACTTTCCTTCGATTGTGTGTGTTAAAGAGGTTGTTATCCAAAAAGCATCTTCACCTGCAGAACGGTGTGAACTTCCAAGTTTGCTGGTGTCTTGCTGCCACTTCAGAAATGATCTCTAGATTTGTACATTTCCTTTGTGTGAACAGGGCCATTATGTGAAAGCAAAAGCTCTTTCTGGATTGGAAAGGACTGAGGAAGCATTGAAGGAGTTTCTCTATTGTGTTGCCTTAAATCCTGAATGGAGCTCAATGAAGAAAGAAGCCCAAAAGGTATAAAATGCATTTACTGGCTGCTTCTTGGCCATCACGCTGCTCTTGCTCCTGCAGCCAAGTAAAATTTGTGTTATTTCAGGTGATAGTAAACAATGAAAGGATAATTTGATTCAGTAGATTCTCCATTAAACCTTATTAGTGTTATGCTGTGCGAGGTGCCTCTTGGGTTTTGTTGATACCTCAGCCAGAGGGATTGTATATTTGTGGATTGCACTGCAAATCTGTAGGTCTGGCTGCTGCTGTTTGTAGATAGGCTTGCAGTTTGTCGGCTGGATTTGACTACACCTGGGTTTCGTAGGCTCAAGGCCCCTAATTTTAGTGCCCCTTGGAGAACCACTTTGAAGTGGGAAGTGGCAGAGGGTTGAGAAGGGGAGCTGCATGCTGCCCTGTCCTGGAAAAATCCTGCAGTCTCTGTAGCAGTTTATATAAATTCCCGAAAGGGACATGCTTACTGCTAACCAACCGTTGTCAGGTTCTCCATGACGGTCCGTACTGGCAGCTTTTTCAAAAAAGAAGTGGGGATTCAGTAAGGCGCTTGGTGGGGACTGGTGAGAGGGAGAACAGGTTCTACGCAACTTTTAGCTAGGGGTGAAATCTGCTTGAGGGTCGAGGAGATGGATGGAGAGCACAAGGAGAGCTGAACACATCTCTGTCAAGCGATTTGGATAGGAGAGCACGGTCTGAAGGCATCTGGAGGCAGGGGTCTGAGGGTTGGAGTGGAGACGGGTAAGGGCAGGAGAAGGATGCAACAGAGTGCCGCCCCAGGCACTCCTGGGCAGCTGAGGCGTTCAGGGTGGGAGGTGGACACCAGAAGAGCACCTTGGGATGTGTCTGTGGTTGTGGTGAGACTGCTGTGCTGGTTTGCTGTGGGCACTGGGGAATGCAGGATGTCCTCAAGCTTCTTGACATCCAGAAGCTGTGAAGTTTGTGTATCTGTGTTCATACAAACATAAATAACTATCTTGTAATAATTATTATTTCTTTTTTTCTCTTTCTAATTGACTAGATAATGTGTGAGATGTTTTTCCCAGCCTTTGAAAATGTGCATGATAGTCTAACAGCACCTTTCTCTAGTCGAACATCCCATACAAGATTGAAACCTGCATTTCTGAGCAGCATAAACACACAGTCAGCTGCAGAAGATAGCTCTGTTGCTGGGTCCTCAAAGGTAAAGTAAAATGCATTCAACACTAGCAGAAGTAACGCAAGGATCTGTCTGATCTGTGTGACATTGTCTTTGTCTGCACTCATGTAGGCACTTACTATTATGGTAAGCCTGTTTTCTCCGTTGCTGTTGGATCTCTTGTTGGGATGTACTTCCTCAGAAAAATAAGAGAATGAAATTCTTTCTTCAGAAAACAGTGTGATGCCTTCATGTGGGGATCGATTATATTTGTGGGTGGTTTTTTCCACTCAGGATTTTAGTATGACAGGAATATAATTTCAAGAGTCAGGAGCTGTGGGGAGAGAAGCGGCCCCATTTCATGCAACTGGAGAGTGGCCTTCTTTGAGATGGACCTTTCTCCCTTGCTAACTCAATGATCTATTGCTGATGTATACAACTAATGGGAAAAAAACAAAGCAAAATTGTCTCATACTGTATATAACTGTTCTTAATTTTTTTAGGATACTGTGTTCAGGTTAACAAAAACCCCGTCCCAAGAATCTGATGTATTTAGAAGCACTGATTCTCCTGTTTCCCATCATGTTCTGGATCTCTATTTTGAAGATAACAAGAAGTCTTTGGGAGCTATTCTCTCCAGTTTACCTGGGGTTGGCTTAAAAAGAAAGCTGTCCAGTGATATGAGGGATTTACAAAGCTTGGATGTCCCCAATAAGATTCCTAAAAAAGGTTTGTGTTGTGGCTTAGAAAGGGGGTTTCTTTTGGACATACTCAAAAATGATGAACTACCTTTTTCGTCCTCCCTTTTTATAGGTGTTAGTGAAACATTCCCAACAGGGATTGGAATAACATTTTGTTGTCTGGTGTGTCTGTTTCTGCTGTAGCAGCCTATTTACCTTATTCCAGAGCAGTTTCGATTCATTCGATGAACACTGTGTTTTTCTTGCTCAAATGCGCCATTTGCAAACTAAGAATTTAGTCTTTGTGTTGCTGGTGCCATTTCCATTTTCTGGATTTCAGAGGTATAGCTGCACTTCATTGTCTTTCTATAGGAAGGAGAGACACAGTAAGCTCAGAAGCTAATCTTTAACTGGCATCAGAAACAGTCACGTGCAATTTTACATGAAATTTTCCAAGCAAACAAAGAAGCCTTTTGAAGGGTAATAAGTGCCCCCCCCCGAGTTTTCTGTCACTTGATAGCTGTGCTTACAATTGGTATGCTTCTCAAGCTTCTAACAAAGACCTCCAAAGTGTTTTTAGTACCCTGGGATAAAAATGCTGAAGGCAAGATATTGCACTGAGTAGTGAAATAATTGGTTGGAAGGGGCTTTTAAAATGCTGTTACATTAGCGTACATTTAAAAAAAAAACCCCAACACCTCCTTGACAAATCTGACTTTTGCCTTGAAATGCTGAAAGTCTGTCTGACATCTCTGCGAACGATCAGCGTGGGGCCGGTTTCTGATCCCGTTGCTGCGGAGGGCAAAGCCCCGTACTTGTCTGCGAGCCGCGGGCTCGGTAAACAGATTGTGAAATGTGACCCGCCTGTATCTTCTCAGCGAAGGCCAGAGATCGTGTTTTACCTGTAACCATTAGTTTCTGGCCTGAGCTAGATCCCGATGCCGTGTTACTATTTGCAGAATTAACACAGCTAGGTTCTTGATGTTACTGAATGCTAACATGCGAGATGTAGGTTAAAGATAACAGTGTTTTTCTTTGTGGGCCACACAACACCAGTGCCCTCTCCCCTGTCCCGTCTGCGCTCGAGATCAACCAGATGCTGAGCATAAGTTATCCTTTAACAAAACATCCTAGTGTTTTAACTGAACATAAAAAGCTGAGCATTTGTTTTTAACAGTCAAGAATTTGCTTAATAAAACGGACGTGGAGGCAGCGTTCGTCGCTCTGTTGCAACTCTCGCTGAGCAGCAAAGGGGCGCATTGTAAAAGAAGCAGCAGAATCTGCTTGTATAAATGTCGTAAGAAGCTTGAGCTGATAGCTCTTGAGCTTAAACGCTGCTGCTGTGAAGTTTGAAGCCCATGCCCTTTAACTGTGTTAACTACAGGGATAGGTACCAGCCCCAAAAAACCAGGGTGGGCAGAAGTTTAAGTGAAGTGTTTCGTCTCCATGTTTGCAGAGTGCTGAGCTAGTGAAATCAGTATTAGCTAATGCAACTCCAGTAGTCGTTAAACTTTAAGCTGTCTGAAACAGGGCATCTCCACAGCAGCCTAGACTAGAAGAGCATAAGCTTTTTAATGCTTGTAAGAAAAATTACTCCTGCTGAGAAATCTATAATAAACACTGAAATAGTTTTACTGTGTGTAAACAAATTAAATTCTGGACTTAATGTACTTTAAAACATCTGGTCTGGCTGATGTGGGAGTGGTGATGGTGGTGGGAAAGCAATAGCAGAGTGTTTTAAAAACTAGACTGTAAAAAAAAAAACAAAACCGACCATTTTTGGAAAAGCAAAACATGGGTATTCAGCTCTGAAGTGCTTTTTCTAGCCATAGACATCATCCTCTGCTCTCCAAAAGATAAAGTCTAAAACTTGAAAGGAAAATATGTTTGTTTGGAATGAAATTTCAAGAAAAGAAAAGAGAGAAATTAGTTTCTGTATGGAAAAACAAATTAAGCAGCATCTGAAACCTCAGTAATACTTAAATATTTACTGTAATCATCTGAACTGTACTTAGATGCAGATGTTTTGCCTGAAAACACCGTCATCACTTCAGGAGAGGTACCAACAACTCTGGTGGATGCATCGGACTTTGAGTGTTCCCTCTGCATGAGGTACGACTGCATTGATTTGGGATTAAGATCAGAAAGCCCTTCTAGCTTCTGGGAAACCTGCCAAAGAACGTCTAAATCACCACCTTTTTCCTGAACCTTGCAGCTGGTGAATCTTTACAGATGTGATTTTCTCCATTACACATGATTTTCTCCATTCTTTACCACTCCTAAAAGTGAAAACCTTTTCCATATCCTTAGATAAAACTCTCACCTGTGATTTATGCAAAAGCAGGAAGGGAAGAGGTGGCTGGATCTAGTCACTGCTTTCCACAGCTTGGGGATCTGTATTGTTTATGTTGGCAGCTTAGCTTTTTTTGTTCCATGTTTTCATGTTCAGGTTGTTCTACGAACCTGTTACCACTCCCTGTGGACACACCTTTTGCCTCAAATGCCTTGAGCGTTGCCTTGACCATAATCCGCATTGCCCACTCTGCAAAGAAAAGCTGTCAGAAGTGAGTATGTCTTTGCCCTAATTAACAAAAAAATACAAACCTGTTTTTTCTGAAAACATGTATACGGGGATTTTCTGTGCTCTGCTCGCAGACCAGAACAACACAGTAGTACCCGCAGCATCAAGCTGTGCACAGACCTCATTTGCTCTAGAACAGATTTTAGAAGATGCACGTGGTTTGCGGGTTCTGAAAGAAATTGAGGATTCCAGTGTCACGTCAGGGTCGTGCCTGGGGAGCCCCAACCATAGCCCTGTTCCTACCGCCTCTCCAGTCTGTATCTCTGTGGTGAATGAGGAGTGGTCACTCCTTGGCCAAAGCTTCTGCTCCGACAGACAGACATAATGTGTCTCGTACGTGGAGTACTTCTTGGGGAGCAGTAACCCGACAGCTCTAGGTGCAAATAACGTATGCAACTTCCGCAAGTGTGAGGAGGGACTGCCTGTTCTTGGAGGCAGTACAATTTCTGCAAATAAAGGGCACGGGGTTATAGTTAAATGGGCACCGGAGTGAACCTCGTATCCTGAAGTGGAAATTTTGATACCTGAAGGCTGTAAAGGAGGAGGAATCAGTACAATCCCAAACTAACGTGCTCTTTGGCCTTAGGAAAGGGGGTGGCTTGGGAGGAAGAGATGGTAACCTGACTTCTCGTTACCAGACTTAGAAGTTGACTCTTCCTTGCAGTTTCTAGCAAGCAGAACTTACAAGAAGACCGTCCTTACAGAAGAACTGATAGTCCGTTACTTGCCAGAGGAATTATCTGAAAGGAAGAAAGTTTATGAGGAAGAAATGAAGGAATTGTCAAAGTAGGCTCTCATTTTACTACTGACAGCTGTTATAAAAATGTATTTTTTATTCTAAATTACTTGAAGAAGCTTCATTTGCTTATGCAAATGCACAAATAGAATGAATTTGCCAATGAACCTGCCAGATGTTTTGTATTTTTGAGATGTTTGTTGCAGATAAACAAGAAAAAAATATGCTTGGATGGTAGAGAGACACAACAATATTCTTAAAATAATGATAATTGCTTTTTCCTCTGCAACAGTATAATAGCTTTAAAAGTTATAATAGAAGTTTTTTGGGAGTAGAATTCCAGTTATAAATGGGTTATACTTCAGGTCAGGAGAAGTTCCAGGGGTTCACCATTGTCAGTGGCTAGTGGATCTTACGCTACAACTCAGCTAAAAAGAAAAATAAAACATGCAGTTAAGCCTGAAAAAATAATATGAGGATTAGTGGGATTCTTGAAAATTAAAGGGCTTTACTGAGCTTGGGAATTCTCTACCACCTTGCTTTGAACCTGGTTAGTTCTTAGGTACTATATTACTATAAAAAGTTATCACCAATATCTTACTACTTGTGTTCACACCAATATCTTACTACTTGTGTTTAAGTATTGATATACACACATTTGGGAAAATTATTTCCTGACTTTTTGTCTATGAAAGTAGATTAGAGGGACTTTTTATTTAATATACTAACAGAGAGAGCCCTGAAATATGTTTGTCTTGTAAAAATGACAGGCTTCGGCCAGATACACATTTACAAAGAATGAGTCTAAAGAAACCACTGGACTCAGTGTCGTGTTAAGGGTTTATGCTGAATGTAGCAGTACCCAGAAAAAAGCTGAACTTTTTTTTTAACAATTACCTTGCAGTCTGAATAAAGACGTTCCCATCTTCGTATGTACCATGGCCTTCCCTACCATCCCTTGTCCACTCCATGTCTTTGAACCTCGTTACCGTCTAATGATAAGAAGATGCATGGAAACTGGTACCAAGCAGTTTGGCATGTGCTTAGCTGATGAATTAAAAGGGTAAGGAGATGAGCTGAGTATGTCCTGTTGTTGTAGACGCTGTTGTGACGCTAATGGAGTACTACATTCAGCCCAGTATACTTGTCTCCCCAAACCCCTGTGGTTCCTTCCAGTCCTGTATGAAGCAATACAGAAGTGGATGGCTTTTTAGTTTCATATATTAAACATTCCTTTTGACACAAAGATGAATTTTTTATTGCTTCTCTGTTGGATGGATAACAAGAATACAACTCATCCTGCTACTGCAGGTTCCAAAGAAAGCACTTAATTGTTTGTGTGGTTGGAAAGCTTTCTAGCCTGTTTGTTCTAGTGAAAGCTGGCTGACTGGGTGAGGTTGCTCTTCTGTCTGCTCAGTTTTAAAAAATAAAAATAATATCGGAAAAAAAAATATCCAAACTTCACATAGTTTTCCTGCATAGATGGTATCATTTGAATGAGACAAAGTATACCTTTGGCTGAGTGAGAAGCCTGCTCTGCTGCTAAGCGTTGAATTTTGATGTTTGTCTTTACTGCTGTGTTGCAATGTCTAAATTATCCGCAGTGAGTGGGTTACATTGTCTTTTTTATATGATCTTACCTTTAATTCATTTTTGTGAATCCTGACGCTGGTGTGTTTCCAGCTCCCTGTGCGGAGACTGAATACTAATCATTAGACGAAAACCGTCAGTTTTTTAAGTCCTTTATAGATGGCAGTTTTTTGAGTGAAGGGGTTAAGAAGGTGCTCGTGGGGAAAAAAATAAGGTGATCTTAAGAAAGGTCTGCCTTACAAGATGTAATAGATAGTTGCTGACTTCAAAAGTTGTGTTGGAGTGATGCAGACTGTAGAATGGATAACCAGCGTGGGAATTTTTAAGAACACATTAGACAGGTATCCTCAGGAGCAGCATTATTGTAGGTGATCATCACTGCAGCTGAGGAGGGCACTCATACCAGGACTTGGCAGCCTTTCCTTGTCCAGTTCAGGTTGTTTGGGTGTTTTGTTTTGTTTTATTTTCTCCCAGACTAGACAGTAAGATGGCAGTAAGCATACAGGAGGTGCTACAGCTTCCAGTCGGCTCTGGCTGTGCTTCATGCCATTTGGCATGCTGTCAGTGCTGCATTCAGTGGATTTCAGGCTCCAGCAGCAGCTGGTGCTCCACAGTCCCTTCCAGGCCTGTTACCAATTTTCTGGAAGCAAATACTTGTAAGAGTGAGGACAAAATGAGCCTAGGACATCAGTGATAACTCCCCATAGGTCTGTGAAGGCTGTGGAAGAGCCAAACTTATTCGGAGTCAGGCCTAATACAGAGGGCCAAGGGCTTACAATCCCCAAAACACAAGAACTGGTTTATTAGGTAGTGTCATAAAGGGTATTTAAAAATACGAGCAGTATGGTTAGATTTTTATGTCCTGTCTGTTTTGAGTTACTGAAATAATTAAACGTTTTAGGCATGGTAACTTAAATCAAACGCTGAAGCACAAGAAGCCTTCATCTGTCAGGCAGGCACCTGGCAGGCTGTTGTAGCTTCTTGCACAAGTCAAGAAGTTCCTTTGTTTATTCAAAATTGCAGAATCAACTGGGAATACAAAAAGTGGGGAAACTTGTTTTGCCATGGATACATACCTCCCGTGGAAAACACAGTGACATGTTCAATTCATTACCTTCCTCTGGTTTATTTCTCCATTTTAAGTTAAAATAGGCAGAAGAATATAAACTTTGAATGTGTCTACATTTTATACCCATCTTAAGGTGCTTTCTTGTCTCTCTTTGATTAAAGTCACTTTCTATCCAAAAGTAACTTCTCAAAGAAAGACAAAAAAGAAAAAAAAAATCATCACTTGTAGCTTAATTTCTAAATTCGGTATGAATGTCACTGAAATCATTAGTTTAAACAATTGTTGTGTAGCTGTGTAAACAGTGCTTAGTATAATATTGCTAGAATAAACTCCACTTTTTGTAATCCCACTGGTAGAGCACCAGGGCTTAGCTGTGTGCAGCTGTACTCTCCTTCCTCCTCCTCAGTTTGTTCTGTACAATGGCCAGGAGAGAACAGTTGTTCACAGCGATGAGGGTTTTTTTTTCTCCTCCCAAGCCCATGATTTCTGGTAGAGTAGAAACAAGAGTCTTTTCCCCGTAGTGTCGCTGTTTCTTCATCACTCTGATGTAAGAAATGGCCAAGCCCTGGTAAAACAAAGGTTTCCCTGGTGAAATGTTTATGTGGGGATTTGGTACCTGGAGATGAGAGTAGATACAGTGCATTCTCCTGCTTAGCAGTAGGCTGAGGTGCAGAGCTGCAAATGGTGGCAGATCAGGTATCGTGGTGAAGAGTGATGGTACAATCAGCCTCTCTAGTGAACTCATTACAGCACAAACGTAGAGTAGCTAAGCCTGATCATTGAAAGTAAAAATTTGTTGCATGCTTGTTTCCAGGGCTTGGTTAAAACCGGTGCCTACTTTAAATATAGCAGGTACAAATGTGCTTTTGTGAAGAGGATATTTTGGGTTTGGGTGTTCCCCCCTGTTGAGTGGGGTTTTTTGTTGTTGGGGGTTTTTTTTAACTTTAAGGTAACAAGTGCAAGAAACAAATCTTGCCCTATAGAAGCCTTTTCCTTCTAAAGCCTGTAATCCTGTGTTTACACCTCAGAATAGGGGGATAGTCCTTCCAGCCCTGCATTTGTTCCTCGGTTTCTGGACTTCCTTATGATATCTTTAGCCATCTTGTTGTCTTTGCAAACCAGATGAATTTGCCATCAGCAGCTGCCAACTCCCAGCATGAAACCTGCTCTGTTGAGTTTCCTGCCCCTTCCCAACCCTCCCACCCTGCAGATACACTCCGAAAATGCTGCTGCCCTGGACCTCTGAGGGAAGGCAGAAAGGGTGGGGGTTGTGTGGCTGATGTGAACAAGCAGAAATGTGTTGTCACCAAAGCAGGATCCTCTTTCAAATAAGAAGTGGTGAATTAGGCCCAGTATTTGTCCTGATGTGTATAAACACTTGTTGATGACTTCCCCTTTTATGCCCTTCTGTCATTTCAGATTTGCAGATCATGGCTGTATATTAGAGATCAGGGACGTAAAGTTTTTTCCTGATGGGCGCTCAGTTGTTGATACAGTTGGTGTCCGTCGTTTTAGGGTCTTAAGCCATGGCCAGCGAGATGGATATAACACAGCAAACATCGAGTATCTTGAAGATAAAAAGGTGATCTATGGTGCAAAGTTATTCATACCCATGTATTGCTGGATTCACTTAAATAGCCTTTCCTTGTTGCATTTCAAGCTAGCTGTGCATTATTTTTAAACCAATACCATTATAAATACTAAAGGTCTATTTTGAAAACCATGGAACAATCTTTGTCTCTTCCTTCCCTTTCTTCCTTTCTGCCCTTATTATCTCTGCTTGAAGTGTTGCGCTCCTGTCATGGATCTCAAAGTAGCTTCTCAGACTCGGGTGCTGAGGTGTGTCATGACATGTAGGTGAGGTCAGAGTAACGTTTTAAAACTGGTACAGATTTGAAACCCTGCTAAGAGCACATGCCCCTGTTGTTAGAGAGCTGACTATTCTCTTCTTGCCCTAAACAGACAGTTGGAGACTTCGTATGACCTCCAAGCTCTCGTTTACAGAACAGGTTCTCAAACCAATGTGGGAGTCCGCTCTTAAAATGACATCTCAGTGACATGTAGTTAACCACACCTGTATGAGCATCCATCAGAGCTGGCTGAGAGCGGAGAATTACAGGGAGGGGAGTAGGTTTTTAAAACAAGGCCTCTTATAAAACCTGCTTCAAGTGAGGTGCTTGTGGTGGGTGTTGGCCAAAGGGTGGATTTTTGGCTTTGCTTAATGATGACTTGCTGGATCATCTTCAGACCAGGTCTGCAAAACTGTAATCCCTCTTAACATTGAGCTTAGTTATAATCTCATGCCGGTTGATGAATTCCACTCTAGTCATACAGCTCTTCAGTGCGGTCCCATAGTTGGAGTGCAAGTCTATAAAGTCTTAGTGGGGCTTTTCTCACCTGTGCAGGATGATGCAGTTGTTGGCCTGGGTAGGAAAGGCAGATTGTGTGGAGGTGCCTCCCCCTGCGAAAGGTCGGAGTAGGTAGTCCTCTCAGAGTGAGGGCCCTGCCGTGTTTAAGTCACCAGCGCAGGGTGGTGGAACACAAGTATCCAGGCATTGTTTGTAGATGGTGCCAGAGACACACCTCTTCGTAATTAAGAGTGAGATTTACCTCGTCTCACTTGAGAGGCTGACGTCTGTGTTCACCACCCTACCTTCATGTTATATCTGACTGTGAGAAATCTCAGTCCAAAGCTGTGTATTTTATCTGCTCTGTCTTAGATACCTACCTTAAGACGAGATTAATTGCCCTCTAGAGCTGTTCCTCCTTGACTGTGAAGGGCATCCAGAGCAGCTAGCGCAGATCTACATCTGGGTAGCACAGGTGAATCACACCATTGATGCCTACAGATTACAGGAGGAAAAACAGCCTCAAACCAAAAAACCAAACAAATCAAATCACCGGGTTGTGGTGGGTTTTGCTTACGCTTTTTTCTTTTCCCTCGTAGCTAATAGTTAGGCCTGTGCAACTAAAACACTCTTTGCCTCAGCGAGGTGGGGTTTTTTTTTTTAAATGCCATTCTGGTATTGGGAAAGCATCCACTTGCCCTGCTTCTTGCCTGCTCAGGTGTCTGCCCTCCTCCTCCTCGGCTGTCCTGCCATGGCCTTAACACTTCTGTAAAATACTGCTGGTCTCTAAGTGCCATAGAGCCGCTGTCTCTGTGCTCGGTGGCAGTAGTGTTTCTTTTGTTTTGCCAGACTGTATACCAATGTTCAGAGGTCCTGCCGTGACAGGGACTCGAGGTCATGGGTTTCAGATGATTAATATGATGTCCCATGATCAGAGAGCAGGTTTTTCTGTTGTGCCAGCATTTAGGAATGGATATTAACGAGGCAGTTACTGCCCCAAGAAATGTCACTTCAGAACACTTAGGGGGAGGGTAAAAAGACTCCAGCATCACAGGTTTGAAATCTGAGACTTGCGTACAGTTTGCTTAGATCAGGACATTTGAACAGCTGTAGTCACTGCATTATTTTGCTTCGCTTGCTGCTGGGGAAGCGTGTGGACTCCACGGTATCAAACCTGTTCTGTTCCATCTCGCTTCTTTTAACAATAAGGTTGAAGGACCAGAATATGAAGAACTTGTCCGCCTTCATGATTCAGTTTATGATCAAGCTGTTGCCTGGTTTACTTCTCTTAAAGACAATATGAAAATGCAAATTCTCAATCATTTTGGGTCCATGCCGGGAAAAGAACCAGAGCCACAGGTAATAAAACCTTTCTACTTATGCAGTCTTATTCTATACAGAATTTTTACACAAGACTATTTCCTGACAGGTTTTGCTGTGGTTTTGTGTGTTCTAAACTCTTTCTTAGCCAATTTCGGACTATTAGCATGAAGCATAGAAAAAAATTATTCAATGGAAAACAATATACCAATGTAAGTTGGTATCTGAAGAGATCAGTCTTAATGGCGTATATAAACAAGGAGAGCACCTGAAGTTTTTTAGTTGCTGCTTGAACTGTTTTGTGGTGACTTTCTTAGCAAATAGAAGGTGGGAAGGAAGGTGGTGTTCTTCATGGGGCAGTGCTGGTGAATACATGATGGCATGTCTTTCCGTCCTTTTGCAGAGCAACCCCAGTGGTCCTGCCTGGTACTGGTGGCTCTTGGCAGTGTTGCCTCTGGAGAACAGAGCTCAGCTGGCTATACTGGCTATGACCTCCCTTAAAGATCGTCTTATCGCCATCAGACGCGTATTGATATTTGTGACTCGCAAAAGACCCAGATAACATGGACTTCAGTTGTGAGTGGGCACCGAAAACATCTCATGACAGGTTGTTCTGGGGGAGGGCGAAGGGGGAGGGGTTGTTTTTTGTTTTCTCAAAGATTCCTTCAAAAAGGAACAGCCCTTTCTGACTGTCCAGCATTCATCGATTGCATCAGTTTGTTATCCTGGGTATTCACCAAACCTTGCACTCTCTCCTGTTGTCCTGATGAAATCTGAGCCTCTACAAAGCTGTGCGACAGTTAGAGCGTAGCTGATAGGTGTGGATAATTGCTTCAAAGTACTACGATAGAGTTGATATTTCTAGCCTGCAAGAGACTTCAGTACTAGAGTAGCACCATTGGCCTGCATGTGGTTTGGATTTCCACTTGATGGGAAAAGGAAACTGGACAATGGATTGAAGAGGTGTTTCCTAGACTTGCTTGAAGGCAGTGAACAGAAGAGGAGTTACACTGCCCGGCAGAAGTACGCGTGAAGACTGTAAGCGACAGTGTGCTCTGGCAGTGGATCGGTAGGCAGTCTGTCATACACCCACGTCTCTCTCTCTTCAGCAAACAGCAGTCTGCGAGGAAAAAAAAAATCAAGCTGTTTGTGGTTAAGGCATCTGAGGGTGTTTATCTGAAAGAATAATAGCTACTGAATAAGTGCACTATTTAGTAGCCTTAGGTAATCCCTCTTGTGATTTATGTGTTGTAGCGGATGGAGTATGTACAAAATATTTGGAAAGGTCTACTTTGGTTTATTTGAAAAGAAGAAGTAATCCTAGATGGTCTTATCACTAAATTTGAATCAAGCCGGCTCCCTAACGTATGATGAACGCTGCTGTGAAATAACGATTTCACGCCAAGTGCGAGGGAGGCATGCTGCCGTTCGCTCTGGACGCCTGCTCTGCGAGTGGGACTGGTGAGGAAGAAACGCGGGGAGGTTTCCACCTCCCTCCTGCCTGCAGTGTCGCGCCAGCCTCCCGTTATGATGGGGTGATCTCTCCTGAACGTGTTTCAAACCGAAAGTATTGTAGTTTAGTACCAGTTGCCGTATGTGATGGAAGTCAGACCGCAATAACGCCCTGAAGGGAGGCACAAACCGAGCCTATAAAGGCAAGTCTCAATGCAAGCTTAAGTCAGGTGTTAACCTTCATTTGTCTCTTTGATTATTTTTTGTATGTATTGTTTTGTTAATATCTAACTTTGATAGCTATTAAATTGATCGCTTGTCAGGCAAACGATCAGCATTTGCTCAACTGCCAATGAAATAACGAACAGTGTTACCAATTCAATTGGCGTAGTTTCCTATAAGTAGAACTGATACTACCAACAGGGGAAAAAAAAAAAGTTGACTTGAATCTCCATGTGCTGCAAGCATAGCAAGACCAATGTAAAGACTTGTTCATGTGCAGAAGTCCGGTGAGAAGAAATGGCTGTTTACCTAAATGGTCAAAGTGCCTGGTTTCTTTTTTTAGTTCTTTGTCCTTATTTGTCAATGAAGATATATTTAAACTTTTTTTTTTTTCACTTTGCACATGAATTCTGGAAGAAGACTGCATTAAAAAGCAGTCATTAAGATATATTACCTGCTCTCTTTGGGTATTGTAGGTATAACCTGTGTGGTCTGGGAAACAAAAATACAGAGTTTTTTTCCTTTCAGCAAATGGCTACCACAAATGGTTTCTGTAACATACCCTGAATGTACTGTAACTGCCTCTACCTTGAACACGCCTTTTCTATTTAAATAGTTGGTAAGTGTATTCTCTGAATTGTGAAGTGCGTAACTTAACAACCAATGATGTCGTAACCTCTACAGTAGCCTTCTGCAAGTTCTGCTACCATCACCAAAATACTCGAAAATGAAGTTGGATGCATTTCCTCCGGGGTTTGAAAATGATGAGGAGGAGGTCAGTGAAGTAGAAAGGAATTGTTCTGCACACAGGGGAGGAAATGTCAGAAGTCAGTAGGTCTTCAGCCCACTGTCAGCTGAGCTACTGAAGGGTGGTTTCGCAATCTAATTCTCAGACCAGAAGATGGACTGTATGTGATCTCGCAATCCTTTCTGTTCAGCTTCCTGTTCTTCCCAGCCCTTTCCATGCTGTGTGTTTCTTCCAGGCTCCCTCATCTCGCTCCTTTGTGTGTCTGGCCTAGTTTTGAGTGTTGCTAGTTTAGCTGCAAGGGGACGCCGATGGTATTTGTATATTGCTGGTCCCTGATCTTACGTGTGCGTAATTTTACATATAGGAATGCTTTTAAGAGAAAAAAAAAAATATCAAGGTGCTAGTTAGTGTCTTCTTGGCTTTGCCTCAGTAACTAATGTGAATATTCTTTGCAAAAGTGATTTTTCAAGATACCTGCTTTTGAGGTACTTTTGAGAGGAAACCTTACGGAACAAGAGAGATTGTTTACTGCTGTTCTGTGATGTGTGAAGACACATTTTACATGGAAAGTGACATTACTGTGTTCATGAAGGCCCATATAATTAATGGAATGATAGTTACCTAAGAGAAAGCTGAACTGTAGAGGGATTTTTTTTTTTAGTCAAGGTTTAAAGCAGTTTGTGAATATTTCAGTGACTGATGTTTTGGATAAATGATGACAACCTAGGAATTGTCTGTGTGTGGATGCAAATAATCATATTAGCAGCCCGAAGCTGACATTTCTTCCAAAACATTGAATGCTGATCAAATAGCAAAGCTTTAATAAAGAAAGATCACCACTGCCCTGTGGTACTTGCTCTCTAAGGGGAAGTGCCAATTTCATTGTTACCAAATTCTCTCTGCCATATAATCTCTACAGCATCCGGTAGTACCTCATGGGAAAAGCTAGCTATCTCATTTCTCTCTAGAGGAAATGTCCACGTTACGGCCGGTCTGCACTTCGGTGTAACTTGTCGCCAAGGTACGTGTGGAAGCGTTGGAGCTGAGCTCCTGGAAGAGATAGACAGAATTCGTTGCCTTTCTAGCTCATTACACTTTTCTTGCTTGCTGTCCAAGCAAGGATGCTGGGATATATGATGAGTCTTTTCACTGTGGTGAATGTGGCCCTTCTTTATACATCATAAAGAGGCCAAAAAAAAGAAAAAAAAATCCCTCTACCTCTACACCTGTTGTTCACCTGTAAAGCTTCAAGCTACAAAATGATATATATATTTTAACCTTTTTTTGTCTTTCAGAAGCATACTAATTGTTTGCCACTGAGGCCTTTTATCTACTGTATTTTAATATGTTCATTTGATAGTCATCGAGATCTCTTTGTACTTCTAACCTGTAGATCTTGTCATGTTTCTTACTGCTCCTTTTTCCTCCTTCTCCAGTCCACTTTTAAATTGATAAATAGAAAGCTGTACACTCTCTATTCCTATTACATTTTACACTAGTGGAACTGGTATTTTGGTAGCGCCTTAATTTTGCAGTTGTGAAATGATTGTATCAACTCTTATCTGGGGCTTCTGACCAGATTTAAATGAGTATGTTTAATGTAGATAAACTTGAAACCATTTTTTACTGTTTTAAAGCTAGTTATGGAGTGTGTACATATGTATAAAATATAAATTATTAATCTGCACCTTTTTGTATCTAGTAAATACAGGAGAAGTTCATGTTCTAACCACATTTGGCACTTCTTGTTGCATAAGCAAAGCCAAAACTTTTTTTAAAAATTGCAATGTTCATTTCATGTATATTTGCAATATTCATGGGAAATGTATTTAATTTATGTGATATTTGGAATAAAACAGATTGAATTTATAAGAGCGTGAGTTTACGGGGAAGCTTTATCACGCTGTGGGAGCTGAGAGCTGGCGCTGCGATAAATACAGTCTGAACGGAAGGAAGCCGCTGATGTGCTGCTGTCAGAAGGAGGGGTGATAGTTTGGTTTCCCCGACAGGAGCCCAAGGGATGAGCTTTGGCCTCGCAGGGTTTGGAGAAGCGAATGGCATCCCAGAAGCAGCAGTTGGACTTTGGGGCTCCTAAGTGGCATGGCAAAGGTTTTAGCCCCAGTGCAAGAGAGAAGTGGGGGAGGCTGGAGGGCGTGCGGCGCGGTGGGGCTTGCCGGGGCCCTGGGGCAAGGGGTGTCAATGTGAGGGGTGGCTTTGGAGCGAAACGGGAGGGAGGTAAGGAGCCCTCAGCAGAGGTGGGAGAGGGGGAGATGAACCCTTAACTCCTGCTGGAATGGAATATGGCAAAGGTGGGAGAGGGGTCACGCAGCTGGCTTTTCATTTTGTGGCTGCTTGGATGGAGTGTTTTTCTAGCCCGAAAGGTGACCTGGCTGGCCCCACAGAATAAATTACGAAAATCGTGGTTATGATTAAGGACACAAAATGCTTTGTTGACTAAGCCTGGTAAAATCAAATATGACCAGGGTGCTGCAAGGTGGAGGTGGTGTTCCGCACCGAGGTGCTGGGCGCAGGGGGTGGTGGGAGACCAGCCAGGCTGCTGCAGCAGCAGCAAAATGCGGTTGCGGAGGGCAAAGCCAAGCCTGGTTGCAGAAAGCGTATCCCATCTCTCAGCAATGTCTCGCTGCCAGCTGAGCAAAACCACTCTGAAGGTATTTCTGTAAATATTAGCCTTTTGCTGTTTTTTTTTCCTTTGGAATGGGCTTGACTTTGGCCTTATTCATGCTGCCTTTGTGCCTGTACTCACTGAGTGTCTGAGCAAACAAACAGGAGGTGGGGAAACATGACTGACCCACCTTTCCTTCTTAGCAATAGAAGCGAAAGGGCTACATGAAGTTAGCAAGTACTAATAGGATGTTTTTCCTCGCCCTGCATATCCTTCGCTAGCTGATGTCGAGCCCTGGAAGGGCAGCATGTCGGATTGTGCCCCTTTGCCTGAGCCTTCGAGTGATGCCATTCCTAGAGCTTGGTAACCTTAGTGGTCTGTCGTCCGCTTTGCATTATGTACTGCTTCATCAAACCGGGAACTCGAAATAGCGCTGCTTAATCCTGCCCAGCAGCACTTACATTTGGAAGGCCGAGCACTTGCTGGAAGCTGTTGGCTATTGAGCCATAGAATGAGAAAAATGAGTAATATGGACCAAAAAATCTGAGACTGTGTATCTGTGGGGTGAAAAAAGAAAACTGAATCCATGCCAGCACTTTTCTCAGTTCCTGTAACGAGTGTGTATACTACACTTGCAGCTAAGACAGGCATGTTTTTAATCACATTTACGTTACATGGTAGGAACAAGTTGTTTCTAAATCGAGATGAGTATCACTTGCTGACAACTTTTATAGCTGTGTTCTGCCATATGTGGTGTTCAGCCTTGTCTGCTAAATTTGGGACTTTGTGCATCCATGGAAGAAACGTCTTCACTTTTAAATGTCGCTTATGTTTTATTCTCGTAAACATCTGCTGCTCTTTTTGTGCATCAGCCACAGGTCCTGGGAGGAGCTGGATTTTGAACACAGAAGTCAGACCACAAGCTGGTCCTGGGGACCAGGCCAGTTAATCTCACCTGTAGACCACGTTAGAGAAACAGCTCTGCTCCCCTTTCCTCTACCCAGTATATTCCAGAGGCAGAGCTGAAACTCCCCATGTTATACACCTGGTGTCTGTGCAGGCTTGAGGATGGTATACTGAAAGGGCCCAAGAGCACAATTTTCTTTAACCATAATAACAGCCAAAGGGAAGCACCTCTGCACAGCCCCTTCAGCCCAGCATCCCATTTGTGTTCACTGCGGCATGAAACCCTCCCACCCTCAGCTCAGCTGAGCTCACGGATCCCATGGGAGACCCACAGCTCATCGTGGCTGGGGTCTTTCCTGTCATTCCCAGCCCCTTCTTGTCACAAGCCCTTGTTCTTCCCCCACCGATCTGCTGGTTTGCTTTTCAAGGGAGGAAGGAGGTGAAAGGTAAGAAATAAACCAAGTGCCTGGGAAAGTTTTGCTGGCCAGTGGCTCCAGTTGCCAGTTTTCTGGCCAAAGCGGCAGTCAGAGAGCAGGTTCAGGCAGCAGGACCCCTCATGTCCTGTCAGAGCAGATCTGGCAGGGGAAGAAACACACTTTTAAAGCAGAAGGAGGGAGGAACGTGTAACGTGCTGTCATTCATCATAAGAGGAAAGATAACCGACTTTGAGCCTAGGCTCAGCCCTGCCTTGGAGCAAATACCTCATGTTGCCTGCTAGCGGCTGAGGCACCTCATAGTGGTGGCTGGCTGCCCTTGTTGGCTAGCAGAAAATGGTTTCTAGCAGATGGATTTGCTGTGGCTAAATAGTCATGGTACTAGAATATGCCTAAGTGCTCCATGCCAGCTTTATTTTTTTTGTATCTGAAATTATTTGGCTTGGACAGAAGGAGGCAAGATCCTCTGTCGCCTGAATGGAAGTCCACCTAGCAAGGGTCCTTGCCGAGTGCCATTGTGATTTCCCCATTCCCTCTCTGTTAACGTTTAGTGGTGTTCAGGTAAGACCTATCCCCTTGAGCCTGCATGGACATCTGAGCCTGCCACCAACATGTCTTTTAGCCGCCCCAGTTAAACCACTAGTGATGTCCTGTGTTACAGAGAACAGGTCCTGTATTAAGATGTGCAACAAGGCTGCTGAGTTAAAGTTGGTTTCTGCAATGCAAGTACATACCACCAGAGCCCAAGCTGCATCAGGGCTTCGCTAAAGGGTGACTCCATCCCTGACACCTTTAGGCAGCTGCCTGGAGCCCTGCCAGTACTTTCAGCAAACACTGTCTGGAGCATCTGGAAACGATGCTGTTCTCTGCAGGCACATCAACAGAGGCTTCTTCATGTGGAGCATTCTGAGATCAGCTTCTATTTAAGTAAATCTGTGAGGGCCTGGGTGGAAGTAGGACCCAAAGTATGTAGACCCAAAGTATGTAGACCCAAAGCTTAACTGGCAACGGGGACTGATGTTCACAGTTATTCAAAGAAAGCAGAAGTTACTTACCCAGAGCCAGAATTCACGGAGTCTGTGTGCCATGTGCGTTTCCATCCCAGCCTCCTCCCCAGTCCTGTTGGTTCTTTGTTTCTTTGGTTTCTGCTGAGAAGTGGGAGTGCAGAAGGACACCTGAGGGAATACCCAAACCCCAAGTGCTGTGCTCAGTGGTGGGACCAGAGTAATGCCAGAGGAATGGCTAATACTGAAGTATCCAGCCTGGTTTGCTTAAGAAGTGCCATCCCCAAAGCTTAAGAATATGTACGGTAAAACCGTTCAGAAGACATGAAGTTACTTTACAGTAAGTTTTTATTCTGTCTTATTCACTGTTGTTACAAATCAGCTCTCTGCTCCCTCTGCCCCCGTGCCAGGTGTAACCACGGACACCACTATTAAGCACATACAATCCCAGTGGCAAAGTACATCCTCCGTGGGGATGGTGTTCTGAGTGACGTAATGTCCTTGCGCAACACTGACTAGTACCAGACACTTGTAAAGTACAAGAAAAGCTTGAATAGGGAAAAGGAAAAGAATCTAGCAAGATATTTCTCCCAAATCCCTCAGTTTGAGGCTTCTATGTGTCCTGGAAAGCTTTTTCTTTCTTTTTTTTTTTTTTTTTTTCCCAAACTTGTGGTATATAGAATTGGAGGGAGGCTCAGACCTTTAGAAAGTACTGTGGTATAGCCATAGCATTCTGAAAAACTATCCATTTCTTCTTCTGCAATATCATGACCTCGGTGCCACAGTATATCAACAAATTCCTCAAACTAATTGTGCACAGAGATATTTTCTTTCTCTTTTTTGTTTTTGCTTTGTCCAGTTCCAGGATTTCTATTATTTCAGGTATGTTTTCTTTCTGTTATGGGTTTGTGTGGCAAGGTTTTGGTAGCGGGGGGGGCTGTAAGGGTGTCTTCTGTGAGAAGCTGCAAGAAGCTTCCCCCATGTCTGATAAAGCCAGTGCCAGCCGGCTCTCAGACGGACCCACTGCTGGCCAAGGCCAAGCCTATGAGTGACAGTGGTAGCGCCTCTGGGATAACACATTTAAGAAGGGGGGAAAAAAATTCTGCGGTGAGACAGCAGTCAAGAGAGAGGAGTGAGACGATGTGAGAGAAACAACTCTGCAGACACCGAGGTCAGTGAAGAAGGAGGGGGAGGTGCCCAAAATGCCGGAGCAGAGAGCCTTCCCTTGCAGCTCGTGATGAAGGCCATGGTAGAGGCAGGTTGTTCCCCTGCAGTCCATGGAGGTCCACGGTGGAGCAGATTTCCACCTGCAGCCCGTGAAAAGGACCCCACGCCGGAGCAGGTGGATGCCTGAAGGAGGCTGTGACCCCATGGGGAGCCTGTGCTGGAGCAGGCTTCTGCCAGGACCTGCGGACTCATGGAGAGAGGAGCCCACGCCGGAGCAGGTTTGCTGGCAGAGCTTGTGACCCCATGGGGACCCACGCTGGAGCAGCCTGTTCCTGAAGGACTGCACCCCATGGGAAGGACCCACGCTGGGGCAGTTTGTGAAGAGCTGCAGCCCGTGGGAAGGACTCACGTTGGAGAAGTTTGTGGAGAACTGTCTCCCGTGAGAGGGACCTCACGCTGGAGCAGGGGCAGAGTGTGAGGAGTCCTCCCCCTGAGGAGGAAGGAGCGGCAGAGACAACGCGTGATGAACTGACCGTAACCCCCATTCCCCGTCCCCCTGCGCCGCTTGGGGGGAGGAGGGAGAGAAACGGGAGTGAAGTTGAGCCCAGGAAGAAAGGAGGGGTGGGGGGAAGGTGGTTTAAGATCTGGATTTATTTCTCATTATCCTGCTCTGGTTTGGTTGGTGATGAATTAAACTCCCTTTTCTCCCCAAGTTCTGTCTGTTTTGTCCATGACAGTAACTGGTGAGTGATCTCTCCCTGTCCTTGTCTCGACCCTCGAGCCTTTCATCATATTTCCTCTC
>Ga0065711_1029954_pt1 | contig 34238 bp, 14 predicted proteins | sample Hoacrofraction12_FD_59098 | JGI IMG/M metagenome (GOLD analysis project Ga0065711, IMG submission 59098) | Hoatzin crop microbial communities from Cojedes, Venezuela - Epithelial fraction 12 v2 (version 2) | ecosystem: Host-associated > Birds > Digestive system > Esophagus > Crop | place...
CCTGAGGGAACTGGCTGACGTAGTTGCCAAGTCACTCTCCATGATATTTGAAAAGTCATGGCAGTCAGGGGAAGTTCCCAGTGACTGGAAAAAGGGAAACATTGTGCCCATTTTTAAAAAGGGTAGGAAGGAAGACCCTGGGAACTACCGACCTGTCAGCCTCACCTCTGTGCCTGGGAAGATCATGGAACAGATCCTCCTAGAAGCTGTGCTGAGGCACATGGAGGGCAGGGAGTTGATTTGAGACAGCCAGCATGGCTTCACCAACTGCAAGTCCTGCCTAACCGACCTAGAGGCTTTCTGTGATAGAGTGACTACATCAGTGGACAAGGGAAAAGCAATGGATGTGATCCATCTGGACTTCTGTAAAGCCTTCGACACGGTGCTTCACAACATCCTTCTTTCTGAATTGGGGAGATATGGATTTAATGGATGGGCCGTTCAGTGGATGGTCACAGCCAGAGGATAGCGATCAACAGCTCGATGTCCAAATGGAGATCGGTGACAAGTGGTGTCCCTCAGGGGTCTGTAATGGGACCAGTGCTGTTTAATATTTTCATCAACAACATAGACAGCAAGATCAAATGCATCCTCAGCAATTGTGCAGATAACACCAAGCTGAGTGGTGCAGTTGACACACCAGAAGGATGGGATGTCATCCAAAGAGACCTGGACAAGCTGGAGAAGTGGGCCTGTGTGAACCTCATGAAGTTCAACAAGGCCAAGTGCAAACTCTTACACTTGGGTTGGGGCAGCCCCCAGCATCAACACAGGCTGGGATATGATGTGATTGAGAACAGCCCTGCAGAGAAGGACTTGGGGGTACTGGTGGATGAAAAGCTGGATGTGAGTCAACAATGTGCGCTCGCAGTCCAGAAGGCCAACCATATCCCGGGGTGCATCAAGAGAAACATGGCGAGCAGGGCGAGGGAGGGGATTCTGCCCCTCTACTCCACTCAGGTGAGACTCCACCTGGAGTCCTGCATCCAGCTCTGAAGCCCTCAGCACAGCAAAGACATGGAGCTGTTGGAGCGGGTCCAGAGGAGGGCAACAAAAATGATCAGAGAACTGGAGCACATCTCCTATAAAGAAAGGCTGAGAGAGCTGGGGCTGTTCAGCATGGAGAAGAAAAGGCTGCTGGCAGACCTTATTGTGTCCTTTCAGTACTTAAGGGGTGCCTATAGGAAAGATGGGGACAATATTTTTAGCAAGAGCTATTGTGACAGGACAAGGAGTAATGGTTTTAAACTAACAGAGGGTAAATTCAGACTGGATAGAAGGAAGAAATTTTTTACAGTAAGAGTGGTGAAACGCTGGCACAGGTTGCCCAGAGAGGCAGTGGAGGCCCCATCCCTGGAAACACTCCGAACAATCAAGGCCAGATTGGACGGAGCTCTGAGCAACCTGGTCTAGTTGAAGATGTCCCTGCTCACTGCAGGGGGGTTGGGCTAGATGACCTCTAAAGGTCCCTTCCAACACAAAGCATTCTATGATTCTATGTTTCTATGATTCTACTATTTTGTCATCCTGGAGTGACTAAATACGATGCGGTCCTTCCCTCACCAAGGAATCTTGACCTTACATTTCCTCCTCCAATATGGAGCTCTCTACCACCTGGTACTTAATTTTGATCTGGGTTTTCCTCAGTCCCACCTGTTGGAGCAGATTCATTTTCCATTAAGTATTTAAATAAAGAATGCATTGTGCACAAGAGTAAGCCTGGGGACTCAACGAAGACACTGCCCCAGAGTGCAGGATGATGCATACTAAAGCCTTCTGCTGAGATGTGCATTCAGCATGTGTCAAAAGGAGGAAATTTAGAGAATTAAAGTTGAGAGAGCTCCAAAACCAACTGATGAAAGGTAGCTGATTCCTTAGCAGTTTTGCTAATGTAACATATAAAAGTTGTTGTTTTTCCAGCCAAAACTATTTCATGAATTTGACCTATATTTCTTAATAGTTTTGGGACAACCAGAATTGCATTTTTCCTCAAATAAACTGTTCATCAGAAAGAAAATTACTGCTCTTGTCACAGAACACCAGCTGCCTACCCATTCAATAAAAAAAAAGCTTTAAAATCAAAAGAAGCAAAATTAAAAGTCTTAGAGTGTCTCTTAACAGTCACAGAAGGCATGTAAAAAGAATAAAGTAAAAAAAGAATAAAAGCAGGAAAGCAAAAGAAACTTAGAACAGTATGGGATAATTGTAAAACTCAAGAGGTTATTCAACTGAACAGTTATCTTTCAGAAAATGGAAAACCAGCCCAAATGAAGCCACAAAAAAATGTGTAAACTACAGCTTGTAAAAAGGATGTTTGGAATTAAGACTGGCTTGTGAAATACATGAACTTAAGTAAGTGAATATTATTATCTCAAACGTATCCCGCACAGTGGAGTTGTAGAGAGCTAGGAGGGAATGTCATCAGCAAGCAGAAAACCAAAGAACAAAAGACAAATTATGCAAATGTACCAGATTTAGGAAGCTGAGATTGTTGCCTCCCCAACAACTTGAATAACAGTGTTTAAATACAACTTGCTTTTTGTAGAAAGCACCACTTTCTAAGCAGCCCTTCCAAATGCTTTCCCATCTGTTTCAACAAATGTGATAATGAGGTTATGTTGCAAGCTTTAAAAAAAACAAGTTATTTGTCCATACTAGGAAGCACAAAGCAGGTAAAAGGTTGTGTCAGTCACCGTACTCCAAGTGAGCATAATCTCAAATACCCTTCTTTTTCTTAACTCTGCTTCGCATCCTAAGAGAAAAGCACTACCAGATTAGGTTTGAGCAGTTTAGATTTGAAGGAAGAACAGAGAAAAACAGATCGCTTACAACTCTGCCCTGCATGGATGTCTTAAGCAGCTATAAAAATGAGCTGTGCCTGGAAAAGGATTCAGCAACTAGAAGAATTCATTTCCTTTAATGCGAGTGGTTAATACAAGACATGTCTGAAAACCTAGGCATTTTATTTAGCTGTGATTTCAAATTGGAGGAGGTTTTTAACTTTATGCAAGAGCAAGGAACTCTTTCTGTTCAGTGGTATTCCTCAGGAGAAGCATTAGGAACATGCAAGTTGTGCCATAGAAGCCTGACAAAAGCAATCCCTGGCAGCAAGCCTGTCACATCTTCTCACTAGAAAAGGGACATTCACCTAGCTGCTGAAGTGGGAGCTGAAGTCTAAACCTCTGGCCTTTGTATCCTGACTCTGTTTCAGTATAATTTTGAAGTAATTCCCATAGAAGCAACTAGATTTAACAAAGTGTGAATCTGGGGTGTGTAGTCAGAATCAGAGAAGGACTCATGGGAGATGTGGTGGTCAGAGGCCGTCTTCGGCTTAACAACCATGAAATGAGAGAGTTCTCAATTTTTGGTGAAGTAAGAAGGCGAGTCAGTAAAACCACCACCATGGACTTCCAGACTTTGGCCTGTTCAGGATGCTAGTTGAGAGGGTCCCCTGGGAGAGATTGCTGAAGGGCAAAGGGGTCCAGGCATGCTGAACATTCTTCAAGAAAGAAGTGTTAAAGGCACAGGAGCAGGCTCTCCCTATGTGCCGTAAAATGAACGACCGGCCAGGCTGAACATGGAGCTCTTGCTGGGACTCAGGAAAAATAGGAGGGCTTACCATTTATGGAAGTAAGGGCAGGCAACTCAAGAGGAGTACAGGGGTCTCATTAGGTCATGCAGAGAGAAAATTAGAAAGGCAAAAGCCCAGGCAGAACTCAGGCTGGCCACTGTTGTAAGGGACAAAAAAAATTGTTTTTACAAATACATTAACAATAAAAAGAGAATCTCCATCCTTAATTGGATGTGGGGGTGAATGTTGCCACCAAGGATGAGGAAAAGTCTGAGGTATTTAATGCCTTGTTTGCCTTAGTCTTTAATAGTCAGACTGATTATTCCCAGGGTAGTCAGCCCCCAGTGCTGGAAGACAGTGACAGAGAGCAGAATAAACCCCACATAATCCAGGAGGGAGCAGTTAATGACCTGCTATGCCACCTGGACATTCACAAGTCCATGGGGCTGGGTGGGATCCACCAAAGAGTGCTGAAGGAGCTGGTGAGCAGCTGGCCAAGACACTCTCCATCATTTATCAGCAGTCCTACCTAAAAAGGGAGGTCCCAGATGACTGGAGGCTTGCCAGTGTGACATCCATCTACAAGAGGGGCCTGAAGGAGGATCCCGGGAACTACAGGCCTGTCAGCCTGACGTCTGTGCCAGGCAAGATTATGGAGCGGCTCATCCTGAGTGCCCTTCACTGGGCACTGAAGGACAACCAGGGGTTCAGGCCCAGCCAGCATGGGTTCATGAAGGCGAGTCCTGCTTGACCAACCTGATCTCCTTCTATGACCAGGTGACCCGCTTAATGGATGAGGGAAAGGCTGTGGATATTATCTACCTGGACTTTAGTAAGGCCTTCGGTACTGTCTGCCACAGCATTCTCCTAGAGAAGCTGGCAGCTCATGGCTTAGACAGATGTACTCTTCACTGGGTAAAAAAATGGCTAGATGGCTGAGCCCAGAAAGTTGCGGTGAATGGAGTTAAATCCAGCTGGCGGCCGGTCACAAGTGGTGTTCCCCAGGGCTCAGTTTTGGGAACAGTCTTGTTTAACATCTTTATCAATGATCTGGATGAGAGGATTGAGTGCTCCCTCAACAAGTTTGCAGATGACACTGAGTTGAGCAGGAGTGTCGATCTGCTTGAGGACAGAAAGGCTTTACAGAGGGATCTGGATGGGGTGGATCTGACGGGCCGAGGCCAACTGCATGAGATTCAACAGGGCTTAGTGCTGGGTCCTGCACTTGGGTCACAACAACCCCATGCAATGCTACATGTTTGGGGAAGAGTGGCTGGAAAGCAGCCTGGTGGAAAAGGACCTGGGGGTGCTGGTCGACAGCCGGCTGAACATGAACAAGCAGTGTGTCCAGGTGGCCAAGAAGGCCAATGGCATCCTGGCTTGTATCAGGAATAGTGTGATCAGCAGGAGGAGAGAAGAGATCATGCCTCTGTACTTGGCACTGGTGAGGCCACACCTCGAGTACTGTGTTCAGTTTTGGGCCCCTCACTACAAGGACAATGAGGTGCGGGATTGTGTCCAGAGAAGGGCAATGAGGTTGGTGAAGGTTCTGGAGAACAAGTCTTGTGAGGACTGTCTGAGGGAGCTGGGGCTGTTTAATCTGAAGAAGAGGAGGCTGAGAGGAGACCTTATTACTCTCTACAGCTACCTGAAAGGAGGTTGGAGTGGGGCAGGTGTTGGTCTCTTCTCCCAATAACTAGTGATAGGATGAGAGGAAATGGCCTCAAGTTGCATCAGGGGAGGTTTAGATTGGATATTAGGAAAAATTTCTTTACTGAAAGAGTGATCAGGCATTGGAACAGGCTGCTCAGGGAAGTGGTGGAGTCCCCATCCCTGGAAGTGTTCAAAAAGTATGTAGATGTGGCACTTCAGGACATGGTTTAGTAGGCGTGGTGGTGTTGTGTTGACTGTTGGACTCAATGATCTTAGAGGTCTTTTCCAATGTTAATGATTCCATGATTCCATGATCTGGCCAGGACTGATTCTTCTAATTCCGCTCTTACTGCTCTCAGTGCAGCTGAGATCAAAAAAAGATCAGGAGTATGTTCATACAGGAGTTGTGAGCAGCTTCCAAACTAGGCTAAGGAAACCTTGTAAATAATATTGGGATCAAAACAATAAGGTATATAAAAGTGTTCACATAAATACAGCTTCATGGCTGTAGGGCTAAGCTGTATCATTACAGAACTCTGATACAACATCCAAAACCAGAGGCACAATGTGGTCTTTTTGAAGCTGGGTGGGGTAGAAAGCCTAAGCTATCTAAATTTCTGTCGATCTTTTCAACATCCCTGTCATTCTCAGGTAGAAGAGGATGGGGATTTTGAACCACTGATCATGATTTCCTAGATAAACTGAAAGAAGTCAAGAGGAAAGTAATAAGGTTTATATGGGTAAAGAGATTACCGTGAATCAAAATATGAAGTATATTGTCTCTGGAAGTTTTCTGTTGGTGGTATTTAACTTTTCCCTTCCATCCCAAATTTCCAGATGTTCAGTGGTTTCCCTTGAGCAGCAAATCTAATCAGGTTTCTTTCTGATCACCCCCAACATTCCAGAGAAATGGTGACTCCAGGCAGATCAGCTACATGTGTGTATCTGGAGCACATCGCACATACTACATATGGCAGATGGCCTGCACCACACGGTAAATCTGAAGTCCTCCTAATGCATCAGGTTTACTATCCATAAGCAGAGCAGCCCTGCAAAGCACAGCTGATGGGGCCAGTGCTTCCTGGAATGATCAGTGCTTGTGAGTGCTACAGCACATGCTGCTGCCTGGGAAATCCCTGCCAAAAATCCAGCAGTCTCCCTTCTCCTTTCATTCAGGTGGTGGAGGGCAGACAGTTTGTTAGCAAGACGTTTATCCTGTGGATGCAGACAAGGAGAGCAGTCAAAACAGAGCCGAAGGTTTTAATACCGCTTGCATTGTTTCTGGCTTCACCTTGGCTCTGCAGATGGGAGCAGACTAGGTGCTCACCAAGCTCCCCCACCCTCCCCCCCGTATGTCCCCCAAACCTTCCCCGTCCTCCGGTGCTCTGTGTGGGAAGAAGCTGTGCCGGGGTGTCCCTGCAGGCAAGTGACTCCGGCTTTTCTGCACAGGTTCCTCCTGGCCACAGGCTCTGCCCCACCATCAACAGCCTGAGGAGGACAATGTCATTCAATGCCCAATTCCTGCTTACATTATGGGAAAGAGAGATGCAGCAGCATGTGCTGCTTGAAGGCTCTGGAGGACTTTCTTCCTTTCCTAGACTGGAATGGTCCATGTAGCTAAATACACTGTCCAAGATGACTCTGTGATTTTTTTGCAAAGGAAGAGAAGTGTGTGCTTCCCAGTATGGGGGACAGTTGGATACAACAGGTAACCCAGTTCCTGTCTGAATGAATATTAATTGCATTTTTTTGCTGGGATGTTAGCTTTATTAATTGAGCATTACAATATTATTTTGGCTAGGGTAGGCTTCTGTTTGAATTCAAATCTACAGAATACATACTAATTTCACTCTCTGATACTTCTTTCCTGCCATAGTGGCAAGAGAACATCTAGGACAGTTTATTTACTCTTTGTTTCAGCGTATTGCTGCATTTTATGAGTTGATACATTTCATTTCCAGAAATGTGGACTTCAGTAGGAAGAAGTGCACTTTAGAGCTGAAAGGCACACATCATGTCAATAAAGACAATGTTATCACATTAGATATTGCGATGAAATGCTTAATGATTTCTTGCTGGCTTCCAGACTGAATTCCTGTTAGGCATTCATTTCCCTCCTTATGCTCACTGTCTATTTGCTTCTGCTGCTATCAGGCAACACCACGCTTAACAGAAATCTTCTGCCTTTCTGTTAGCAAGTAATGGCTATGTGCAATCTGCCATGCATTGGGTATAAAGAAGCTGGGAGAGTGCTTTTTCATTGTTTAGGTAAACTTTTCCTCTTTGATCCAACATCTGCCCTTTCTGCTGCTCACACTGCAAATTGATGCAGATCTAGCACAAGGATGGGAGACATTTGTAGAGTTTCCTGTTATGGAGTAATTTTGGGAGCATCATTTTCCCCCGCTCACTTTTTGCCTTCAGCAGCAACAATCCAATTCTTTGTTTTTGATGGGAAACCATTTCTTTGTCTCGACCTTTCCTTCTAGTATTCCCTGAAGGCTATAGAAAGAAAGAACATGAATAACCAAGCAATGAAATCATAAAACAGTCCCGTTTACTGTTATCTTTCCAAGAACAGTGAAGGCATTAAAGTTCTGAAACCTTTTTTCTTGAAGCAAAGATTGCAGCTAGAACAGGAAATGGCACAACATAAATTCAGTTCATGACAATTATTATAACATGAAAGGGAAATAGTATAAATCACTGATGTCAAACACGCTGTTCATTGGCTAGATCTGGCCCATTTGAGCTATTTATCTAGTTCCTGTGACAGATTCAGATTTTGCACCACACATGCTTTCATTTTTTAGAGTACATGTTTCAAGTTTTTATGCTTCAGAAAAAGAGCTTCTGAATATGCACCGAGTAGAAACTGATGGAAGCTCACACATAGCTGTCTTTTTTAAACTACAGAAAACAAGGTATGTTATATTTGAAGAGACAAAGTCTACCCGTTCATTTCAGTGGGTGTTAACACTTGAATTTAATAATAACTTAGGGGGAAATGTTTCTCAGAAATTAATTTTAAGGAAAGATAAATATGCAAATTGGGTGGGCTGGTGTAAAAATAATTTAAAAGTGCGTACTTTTTGAGGAAAATGAAATAAGAAATATCATGCACACCTATAAATCATGCCCCCCAAGTCTGATAAAACTTCGTTAAACTCCTCTGCAGTTTTAGCTATCAGTGACGTAGGTTCGAAGCTTAAAAAAACAGAGAAATAGACCTATCTGGGGAACTGTAAGAAAGAACTGTGTTGAATTCTCCACCCCAGTTGCATAAAAGCCTAACCCTCCGAGTGTTCTGGGAGTGTCCCAGTTTTAGTCACTTGAAAGGGCATGGTATAGTATTTTAGAGTAAATAAAAGTTGCATAGAATGCATTTTTGGCTCTTCATATTCATGCAAACATTAATTTATATAGTTATAAGTACAAATAGGACCAGCTAGATAGCTTTCATAGGTGAGATATATTTCACAGCAATAACCATTTGGTCAGGTATTTTATTGGCTTCTCATGTAAACTGTAGTGCATGCCTAAGTCAGTTGCTGTTGGAGACAGAATATTACCCTGATAGACTTTTGAACTAAAAACTAGGACCATGCTTATCTTATACTTTAATACATTAAAATTTACTGCTCGCTTTCCATGCTTTGAGTAAAGTTACTTCATTAGGAAGGGAAGATCTGTTTTTATGATGTACTCAGAAATGTAACGTTTTGAAACATATCATTCTTTCAACAAAGTAATTCAAGTAGTGTGGAGCTGTGAAACCTGAGAAAAAGATGGATTTTAAGAGAAGATATTTCCTGGGGAATGGGATATTCTATTATAGGAAAAAATTTGAGGAATCTAAGAGTCGTGTCTTCACACACTGTTCCCAAATTAGATTTGAAGTATTTTGCTTTAATTCTTACTCCTGTCTTGAAAAAGTCAATGATATATTGTGGATATTCCTATTTTTACACTGTAGCTTACTGCATATTATACGTAATAAGGACACCACAGAAAATATTAAAGCTCTTAGAAGTTTTGTCTGTATCTATAATTCAGTATTGCACAGGCAGAGAACTTCAGCAGAACCTTGACTTTCAAATTAAATGAAATCATTCTCAGAATTTTTTCAACATTGTCATAGCATTTTTTTCTGTTTTTCTTTATGAATATTAAATTACATTAAAATTGTGACATTGAGTTGTTGCTGTCTAGACAGTACCACAGTATAATAAAATTTTCACGTACAAATTTAACTATTATTGAAAACTAAGACTCTGAAATATTTTTTATTGTTCAGTAGAAATGTATGTGATGGTTTGTAGCTTGGTTACAAATCAGTAATTCTTACCTATGGTAGCATATATGTAACCCTATTGCCAGGTAGTGAACAGCAACTAAAGGGGCAGTATTCAACTGACATACAGTCCCTCCTGAGAAATAATTTTATTGGTCTCAGCCTTCAGCTAGAAACTGGGAAAACTAAAACAGGAAGTCTCTAGGTTCCCTTAAAAAGCTGAACTTCCTCCAGTCACCAGCTCTCTGAGACCGTACGTGCACAAGGAAATCTTTCTTCGGAAGGAGCAGTCATGAACCTGGGAAAGTAGACCAGCACAACATATATGAAGTAAAGAATCAAATGGAGCCTCCCGTTCAGTGACACAACAATATTTCATTTAATGTAGATCCTCTTTACTATGAGACGTATTGTTTTGTCCATTCTGGTCTGGAAGTCTGCCTTCATTGCTGGTGGACAGTTTGTCCCACGGACATTTTGTTGTTCCCAGCTCCAGTCCTGCCTTTGCAGCCCCATAAGCCCCAGTGGTGTCTTCTGCCATGGCCTCGGCACACCGCATCAATGCCACAAGAGCAAGCTGGGGCCACTGGGAACCCTCCCATAGGGCTGGAAACAAGTCCCTACCACAGACAAATCCTTGCCTTTTCAAAATCTCTTGTAGGACCAGATCCTCCCAAAATCCAAAACTGCACCCCAGTTGCCTTAGACTATACCTGCAGCCTCTGGGATGGATAGATTACACAAATGAAACTCGCTACAGCTGGATTTTTTTTTCAGTAGTAGAGAACTTTCTACTTCTTTGGAACTTCAGGACAGGAGTTTAATTTATATTGCAATGATTTCAGGCAAGAGAATAGTAAGTATATTATAGTCATGAGTATTATGAATTGTTGTCTTCAAATTTATAGTACTGATAATATTTTCTCACACTCAACTCCCCCCTTTATGGCAGCAGTGTCGTTAAAGCATCTCATTATACATCCAGAAAACTCCAAGTTATGTTAGTTTAGCAGAAACTAGGTCATTTGGTAGGGAAATGAAAGATGGCTATAAGATTAGCCATCACTTTCTTTTAACTTATCCTGGTTACAGAAATCATGTTTTCTTCAGACATGAAAATTTTGATGGATCATTTTTGCTCTGGATTTACGCAGAAAGGTATTCAAAACCACAATATTTTCACTACAATGAGGGAACAGCTTCAAGAGCCAGGCTCGACTGTATTCAAAACTACACCTAAGATTCTCTTCTTTCCATGTTCACAGTGTGTTTAGCTTGGAGACTCCCACAATGGATATCTATCATCACAAAAGATGTTGTTTCTCCTTGGAAATTTTGCTTTCAGCCCCTTGAAACCTGTTGAAATATGCTACTGAAATTTAAAGACACAGAGTTGCCTTTAAAGTTACATTTTCTGTAGCAAAGTGGGGCATTAAATCAATGAGTCTATTCAAGCAAGTAAACGTTCACTGTTCTGTCAAGGATGCTTTCTCAGAATAGCACACAGTGACTGAGGAAAAAGTCCACACTGAAATAAATCCCACTATGGTGAAATTCAGGCCTGGCTGACGTCAAGAAGTCGTCTAGCATTGACTGTAAAAGGCCAGGATTTCACCCATAATCACACCACTCGCCTTCCCTGAGGAGATGGTGTCATTGTTATTTATTTATGTGGTGCCATTAGTGTACTAGACACATCGGATGTGCTCCTTAGTTGGTGCAAAGTGGCAGTGCTCCATTAATTCCCATCTTGCTCCCGTTCTCCAGGGTGCAGTTTTCCCTGCCTGGAACAGCTGGTGCAGCCATGGGAATGACGGCAGAATGAAGACCTTAGTGCTAATTTTTACACCTCCTTATGATCCCCATTTCTAAGCCAGAGCTTTTAAGGAACACGAAGCGCCTCTCGAGAGACACCCTGCTTATTTATTTGCATTTTTATAAAACAAAAATGTGTGTAGGGATACTGTGCCAGCACTTAAAACCACCCACTGAGTAGGCATTACAGTAAAGCACTATGGTCAGTATCAAAGCGTGATAAAATTCCTTTTGTAAGCATGCAATATGAAAAGCAAATCGATGTCCTAGTCTGTCTCAGACCTAATTGCATTGTTTCCATTCCCCTATCCTTTTTTGTTAGCAGAAATAATGTCAGTTCGGGAGCAGAGGACTGAGATGATGTCCATGGGACAGTGCTTAGCATCCTTCCTGGGCACAGGGTGGGGTTGGAACAAGATGGTGACTTGCATGTCTCAGTCTTGGGTATTAACCAAGTATGAACATATTACATTATTTCTTGTATCTCCACCTGCTCGTGCTTTAGTCCAGCTATTAGGGTATAAGATAGTATCAGGGTAGAATTTCTAGCTGAATTTTTGTACTGGGCTTTGCACTGCTGAACTGCTATCTGGGGTTCTTTATTATTAATATAAAACAAAAAAACAAACAAAAAACAACTATAGCATTTGCAGAAAAAGCTGATTTTTCAGGGTGAAAGCAAATGGCCAGTAATAAAGAAGTTTACCTCATAGAATTAATATGTAAAATATATTTCTTATCTAAAAATATAGCGAGTGTTGCAGACGTTGCTCATCATGTTGGCACCAAGTGACTCAAAGCCTCAAAGCTAGTCTTTTCTGTTCTTTAAAACATGAAGTGCGGTTTCAAGATCAAATTCCTTTCGTTCTGATGTTATAGAACATCATCTAGCTCCATCTCAATACAAGGATGAAAGCTCCCTCCTTTTTTTTTGGTTTTGCTTTTTTTTTTGCTTGAGGGCAGTTAAACACTGGAATGAGTTGTCCAGAAAGGATGTGGAGGCTCCATCCTTTGAGACAGTCAAAACTTGACTGAGCAAGGTCCTCAGCAACCTGCTTTAGCTGGTCTTGCTTTGATCAGGGCATTGGACTTGAACCCTTCTAACAAATAATGCTGCTATTCTGTAAGCCTAACAGTAAATCACAAAATCAAATGAGCAATCACAGCTTCCTTATGCAAAGAAGGCCAAACTAACTTTCTTGCTGTGGTATGTTTTACTCAGTTTGCTCAAGGCAAAATTGGGCCTGTATATTTCACAGAAATGGACGGCTACTCCTCAGCTAAAATCACAACGTACTGAAAGACAATTATACTTCAACATAAGATAAAATATTTAGTAATGTGTAATAAAGTTTACATTCTAGGGCAAGTAAACAGTGACTAAAAATGAAAAGTCCAAATATGAGATGTAGAAGAGGGATGAATTTGCCTTCAAAACAGGACACATGCAAAAGTTTCTGTACACTTGTTTTCTGTGGGGACATGTCAGTGTGCTACAGTGCTCAGTGGCCAAGGTGAAAGGACAGTTTGGACTTTGAGTCTGGTTAGTTTTGAGTCTGGTTAGTTCTTTGTTTTACTGGGGAGATTTTCAGGGTTGACTTCTATCTTTCCATAAGGAACCGGATGAAATTGACCCAGGTCATTTTTCATAGCCACTGAACCTCCACCAGCTCTACAGTGAATCTCAATTGTTAGTTGATAAGCAGGAGTTCAGACAATGCATAAGAAAAAAGCATGGTTTTATTATTCTTTTCTCTAGTTCTGACTCAGCTTAACTAATCATTATTTCTTACTGCTTGAGCCAAATTATGCCTTGCTGTAACTGTCAGATTAAATGGTGCTACCAAGGCTACCTTTTCATAGAGAGTTACAAAGTTCAAGAGGCCCTACACATCACCTGGTCAAACTCCCTGCATAATAGAAGCCATAGGATCCCTTAACTTGTTTCTAGCTTAAACCCAGCAGAGCATTGTCTTTGGCATAATCCTCATTTTAAAATATGTAATGGTTTAAAATCCATTATTTCTCTCTTCAATTCTTTTAATGTAGTTAATGACCCCCAAAGTGAGAAGCAGACATTTAATTTTAGTCAGATTTTTTCAAGCTTCTGCTTCTAGCCCTTACATCTGCTAGACTGGAGAACTCTATGAACAAATTTTTATCCTTCAAGCAGGTACTTCAGGTCCCATCTGTCTCCTATCAGATACACAAAGCAGGTTAAGCTCCTTACTATGTAGCATTTTTTCTAATCCTTTCATTATTCTTTGAATGCTCCCTTAAGCTATTCAACAGGGAAAATCCTGAATCTCTGTATTATTCATGAAGTAGAACTGAACACAGTATTTCAGCAGCCATCATATCAGTGCCAAATACAAAATATTACCAACATACTCTATGTACCCCTTTTTATTAAAGATCAAAGCAATCACAGTTCTTTAATGGAAGAATGAAAAATTACTCTATATTTGGTTGAGATAAGCCAAAGTATTACATTCTGTTCTAAATGGATGCTTAAATACTTTATATAAAACAGGGAGGGGAAATCAGCCAACGTGCAGATCTTTATCTCAGAATGTCCTAAAGCCCAGGGTAAAGGTATCTCCGCATACATACCAGATGTGGTCTTAAATTCTTGCTCCATAGGTTTACTAGTAATTCCTTCCCAGACCAGCCTAGCTTCAGAAGCTGACGGACATCTGCACATCTCTTGTGGACAGGGTTGTCTTCCTCCATCCCTCACCCACTGAATGAAGTGCTGAATTTTCTTATGCTGAGACTCAGACTCTCTTTATGTTGTTTCCTATGCTCAGCATGCTACCTTCTGAGGCCTGAATATACACTATACTTCAGCTGTCCCCTTGAGTGCCCAGATTCACTTCACCTTAAGCTGTTTGAATTCAAGCATTTAAGACAAGCTCCAGATAACAGAAAGGTGAAAACTTTATGCTGGAATCAAGCCTGCCTCTGACTCTTTTGGCATAGCTAGGAATGTACCAGCACTTATGCACAGAGAAAAATCTACCAGGCTCCATCACAGAAGTCTTCATTTCATGTGTAGCAAGACACTACAGACTGTGTAGACAGATGAGTTAAAAGCATCCTCTTGCCAGATTGGTGTCATATTGGGAAGGTGGAACAATTGCTTTAACCCAGTCTTTTGCCTGCCATCCTCTAGACTATACAGACTATGAGCTCCATCCTTCACACCTCTGTATCACTTCATGCATTAGGTTAGGTAGCCCCGCTAACTGAGAGTTATAAATTCCAGCAGAGACCAGGCATTGCAAACTGGAACGCTGCAGGTCTGAGGTCTATTCATGAATCTAACCATAAACCATGGTCCCTAATACTCAGTCACCCTAAAGAGTGCTTTTAAGGAACACCCAGAAGAGTTACAACAATGCCTTGCAGTGCACAGTGAAGGCAAGAATGCAATTGTGGCTCCTAGACTCTCTTGACCCAGATGTAAATTACATGGGGTAATAAGAACTACAGCTTACATGAAAGTGACTTCCTCTGTCTGACTTTTTAATTGTTTTATGGAGACAGATTGCCTAGGAACCTTGCTGCTTCTTCAGTAATAAGCATTGGATTTATGACAGATTCCAAAATTTCCTACTTTAAAGAAAGTTCATGAGTGTCTGAGCAGATCTTGGGTTCTCTACCACAAGAGTCATGCAGACACTTGTATTGATATATGTTAGGAAGGTTTATGCCACCTAGCTAATCATCACTGAGCTGCTACGGAAACATGGAGTGCTGCCTGGGTGCATGGCATTAACGTTTAGAGAATGTTTTTTGCAGCCCATGTGAATGGTGTGCTACTGCAGCTACAGCTATACCCACAGTAGCTACACTAATGCATTATAGATATTAATCCCTGTGCCACAAACACAGTAGTGGCTTCAGTACAGACATTCTTTTCGGGTTTTTTTTGTTTGATTTTTTTTTTTTTAAAGCTAAAGAAAATATTGGTAACCTGATGGTTTTGTTATTATTATTTGCAACAAATCATCAACTGAGGTAAATAAATGTTGCTCTATTAATTCAGGGGAACAAATCTTCAGCACAAGAATTTGAAAGCTAGGGGGAGATTTCTTTTGAAGCTAATGATATGAGCCAAGTATAAAGAACATGAAAGACTCTTCAGTAACACTTCTAATCTCTCCTCTGCCATTGCAGTATTGCTGTGCTATAAGCACATGACTGTCCACCTTCCTTTAGTTAAAAAAAAGTTAATAGCTTTAATTGAATAAAAAATAAATACAACCTCACATCCCTTAAATGTAGCATTTCTGACCCTCCTTTAATTTATTTAGATATTATTCAGAGTATGAGTCTTTAAAGGTTCAGTTTTAATTCAGTTTTTGTCTGGTGAGAAGCAGTAGAAAGGGAGACCTCTCATTTTTGCTCGCAAGAGAGAAAAATCCATAAAATCATGGATGTGTTAACATTGGAAGGAGGGTCAGGAGAAGGCAAAGAGGTTTGAAACTCTTTTACAAACAACAGGAGTCACCTACTTCAAGTGCAATGCTCATGATGGCTGTGCTACATTGCAGCAAGTGTCGTTGTAGGTTGTTTTAGCTGTGAAACAAATCAGAGGTGTTTCATAACCGCACAGTTGGCTTCCTCTTCACTGGTGAGTATGACCTCTCTTCCATAAGAGAAGCAATCCACTGCAAAACACAATGTGAAAACTCCTGACTTAAAACAATAAAAAAGATTTAGTCTGTCTTCTGATGAAGTGACAAAGTAGTCATGTGTCATGTCTTAAAATTAGTCTTTGAGTGGTGCAGGGGGACTGATAAGATTTGAAGCATGCTTTCTGCTCTGGCACCAGCTTTTTGTTTGGCTTTGGGTAACTAGTTTCAGATGCATTTACATCATATGTCAAATCAAAATCTGCGCTATGGGCCTTATCCTATTTTCCGTGAAAATTATTAAAACCCTTACACTCCAATTTGAGCAACTGTATTAACTGAGCTGTGGAAACTTCTAATGCTGCTTAGGACAGCCCAGTTAGGAGTTATACCTGAAGCCTACAGGCATCCTCGGTCTCTTAGAGGTTATAATATTGCTCCATGACTTTGAATGGCTAGACTGTACACTGTTACATATTTCAACAACAGTTAGCACAATCAGCTGAAAATCCATCTGGAGCCTTTGGAATACTTTAGAACTAGCATTCAAAGTAGTCTCAGTTCTAGTTTTCATTAGCAAAATGAGTTAGTAAATTGCCAAATGGAAGATGCAAAGTGCATCTTTTATAACAAGTGCAGAACTGCTTCAACATTACTAGTTTTATTTTTATTTTACTTGCTTTTTTATTTTTAAGGATTTTTCTCGGTTTTGCATTGCTTTTTCTTTTTTGCCCTTTGGGTTGTGACTGCCTGTGTTTAATTTCCGATGCAAATGAATTTTGTATTCCAGGATGATTGATGCTGTAAACATTAGTTTGTAATATGTAACTATAGAAAAACTGAAAAGCATTTTGAAACTGTCTATAGACACCAGTTATATAAAACTAAGCTCAGTTTTTTAACTGAGTAATCTAAAAAAAAAGGACGATAATAAAATGCTTTGAACCTTATCTCTACTTGCTAAGCAATTAACTAGTCTCCTACATTCAAGGAGGTGCACTGTTCACTTCCTCTCCACAGGAAGGGAATGGGCATGCTCAAGCATGGAAATCTAAGAGAGTTTTCAGGACTTGAGAACGAGCTATCAAACTGTCTGTGTTTACATAATCACTCATATTTAACTTAATTTGTCTTTATCTTTCCATAATATATCTACAGATTTCAGCAAAATCCCTCGCTAATCATTATTTTGATAGGTTTTTTATTTCTGTAAAGTAAATAAGAATTACAGAGAATGATACTGGATAAGATAGTAATCCAAAAGAAAGAAATAAAAGATTAAAGAAACAACAGATGAAACGAAGAACTTTAAGGACAATAGCAATCCTCCTTAGTTTTTGTGGAGCTAGGATTTCACTCTGTCAGCAGTAAGTTTCTTTACTGCCTTCACTTCAACTGAAAAGACCTGAATCAGACTGCAGAATGAGGACACTTGTGGAATTTAGAGATATTAAAGCATGTACTTAAGCACGCATGATGGGATACAAAAAGCTGCCAGCTCTAAAGAACACTAAATTCATAATGAAATTTTTCTGAAAGAGAGAAATCATCAGCAAATCTCAAAGGGCCAATTTCTGTAAGGCTGAGTGCACTCAATACTCCTACTGAATTAAAAAGAAGTTCAAATTAGAGAGGATTTGGGGTTTGCTTTGGGGATGTAACAGGGAGAATAATTTAACCATTGGAGGCCTAAGGATGTGGCAAATTCTTAGTCTTGAAGTACTTCAGGCATGCCAAAAGATGGTGTGAATTAGACTGAAATTGTGATTCACAGAATCAGAGATTAGTTTGGGTTGGAAGGGACCTTAAAGATCATCTAGTTCCAACTCTCCTGCCATCGGCAGGGACACCTTCCACTAGACCAGGTTCCCCAAAGCCCCATCCAGCCTGGCCTTGAACACTTCCAGGGGAGGGGCAGACACAGCTTCTCTAGGCAACCTGTTCCAGTGCCTCACCAGCCTCATAGTAAAGAACTTCTTTCTTAGATCTAGTCTAAATCTACCGTCTTTCAGTTTAAAACCACTACCCGTTGTCCTGTCACTACATGCCCTTGTAAAACGTCCCTCTCCAGGTTTCTTGTAGGCCTCCTTCAAGTACTGAAAGGCTGCTATAACGTCTCCCTTGAGCCCTCTCTTCTCTGGGCTGAACAGCCCCAACTCTCTCAGCCTTTCCTCATATGAGAGATGCTCCAGCCCTCTGATCATTTTTTTGGCCCTGCTCTGGACCCGCTCCAACAACTCTATATCCTTCTTCTGCTGAGGGCTCTAGAGCTGGAAGCAGTACTTCAGGTGGGGTCTCGCCTGAGCAGAGTAGAGAGGCAGAATCCCCTCCCTCGACGTGCTGGCCATGCTGCTTTTGATGCAGCCCAGGCTTTCTGGGCTGTGAGTGCACTTTGTAGGTTCATGTCTAGCTTTTAATCCACCAGTAACCTCAGGTCCTTCTCCTCAGGGCTGCTCTCCATCCACTCTCAACCCAGCCTGTGTTTGTGCTTGGGATTGCCCCAACCCATGTGCAGGATCTTGCACTTAGCCTTGTTGAACTTCATGAGGTTCACACAGGACTACCTCTCAAGCCTGTCAAGGTCCCTTGGATGGCATCCCTTCACTCCAGCATGTCAACCCCCCCCCACAGCTTGGTATCATCAGCAAACTTGCTGAGGGTGCACTCAATCCCACTGTTCATGTCGCTGACAAAGACGTTAAACAGCACTGGTCCCAGTACCAACCCCTGCGGGACACCACTTATCACTGGTCTCCACTTGGACATCAAGCCATTGTCTACAACTCTTTGAGTGTGACCATCCAGCCAATTCCTTATCCACTGAGTGGTCCATCCATCAAATCCATGTCTTTTCAATTTAGAAACAAGGATGTCATGCGGGACAGTGTCAAATGTTTTGCTGAAGTCGAGGTAGATGACATTAGTTGCTCTTCCCTTGTCCACCAATGCAGTAACTCCATGGCAGAAGGCCACCAAATTTGTTCAGGCATGAGTTACCCTTAGTGAAGCCATGTCGGTTGCCACCAATCAACTCCTTATTTTCTAGGTGCCTTAGCATAGTTTCCAGGAGGATCTGCTCTATGATCTGTCTGGGCACAGAAGTGAGACTGACTGTCCTGTAATTCCTTGGGTCTTCCTTTTCACCCTTTTTAAAAATGTGGATTATGTTTGCCCTTTTCCAATCAGTAGGAACTTCACTGGACTGAGACGACTTCTCAAATATGACGGTTGTAACAAACATGGTGTTTGAAGATGCGTTCAGGAGGCCAGAGCACATCATTTAAACCATTGTTTGAAATCATGCACTCAGCATCTTACAGGGAAGGAACAAAATGTGCAACTGATCTCATCTAAATTTAACTGCATACAATTTAATTATCTAGATTAGATTAGTCGTCCTCATTCCTAAAGAGTCAATGGAGGGAGATAGTAAGTTGAGGTGCCTTCAGGAGGTGTCTGTTTCTCTCCACTGACTCTACAGGAAGATCAGGATGGCTGAATTACATTGATTAACTTGTAAATCGCAAAATGAATTCAATCGTCTCTGCTTATGTCAAAGTAATCTTTTGGTCATTTTCAGTTACAGAGTGATAATTTGTCTTCTCGCTTCCTCCTGTCTGTGCCTGTTGGGACTATCTGGGTTTATTCCTGATTTATACTGATAAGGAAAAACCGAATCTCTCCTTCTGCATTCACTGAAAAGGCTAATAGTTTTCATCCATGCAAACAACATGCAGTGAATTTGTACAACTGGGAGAAGAGCCTAGATAGATAAAAGCTACTGAGATATTTGGTTTATTTGCACAGAGTTCAACACCTACTTTTTATTGTTTACAATGTTATACTACTTATAATGTAAAAATAGGAAGGTTGGACCTCAGCCGTATACACTGACTTCAACAGAGGATCTGGTTTGTGTTAATTTTGTACCTGCCGGAAAAAGGAACATTAGGATGGACAGATCCTTTAAGAAAGGCTTGTTCTTCTCTAATACAAACATCTAACTATAGACCTAATCTACATTGTGCTCGTGAAGGGATAATTCATTTCACAACACCTGTCCTACATTAGCAAATAGAGATCTCTTGCAGCTAATTTTAACAAATTCAGAAATACATGAGGAGGTGTAAAGTATGTACTGCACGATTTGTTACAGGTCATGGAAGAACTGTTTGCTTTTATCATTAGATGTCTGATTTATAAAATACTGTACAATACTGTTAAACAACTCTAACTCTTACAATTACTGAATTTAAGTGATCTTATTTTTGTACGTAATGGGAGTACTGTGGTACACAGTTACTCACATGAGCAAGTTTTTACACTAGCATTTCTGTTTCAGTGCTGGAGAACTGCACCCTATGGGTAGCCAGTAACAGTTGCCTCAAGATAACTACCCAGAATAAGTAATATCTTGTCCTGCTATTGCGCATGTAGAGTGTCTGAGAAAAATAAAGACAAGTCTTGAAATAAAGGAAAACAAATTTTACTTTGCTGCTTTTGGATCTATAGGACAAATTCATCTCTTAAAAACTCCCCACACATTTGAGTGGTGCATTTCTGCCAGTCCCAAGTGTTTTTGTGGGGAAGGAGGATTCCTCTTATGGTGGATTCACCTGCATAGGCATCATTTCTCCATGTGGAATAGCCAGGAAGCACTGAAATCAGGAACACAGATAGCAGACCAGTCAAGGTGCTGCTGTAATTTAGCTGGGGTTTGTTTTCAATTAAGAACAGGTTGGGTTTTATTGCTCTATTTTGCCTGTCATCTAGATCCCTTCCTGTCGCACCAGAGCATTGATCTGCTTGAGGGTAGGAAGGCTCTGCAGAGAGATCTGGACAGACTGGATCAATGGGCCGAGGCCAGTCATACAAGGTTCAACAAGTCCAAGTGCTGGGTCCTGCACTTGGGTCACAACAACCCCATGAAATGCTACAGGCTTGAGGAGGAGCGGCTGGAAAGTTGCCCAGCAGAAAAGGAACTTGGGGTGCTGGTCGACAGCCAGCTGAACCAGCAGTGTGCCCAGGTGGCCAAGAAGGCCAATGGCATCCTGGCTTGTACCAGGAATAGTGGGGCCAGCAGGAGTGGGGAAGTGATCGTGCCCTTGTACTCAGCACTGGTGAGGCCACACCTGGAGTACGGTGTTCAGTTTTGGGCCCCTCACTACAAGAAGGATATTGAGTTGCTGGAGTATGTCCAGAGAAGAGCAATGAAGCTGGTGATGGGTCTAGAGAACAAGTGTTATGTTGAGGGATACTGGGGGTTGAGGGAACTGGGGCTGTTTAGTCTGAAGAAGAGGAGGCTGAGGGGACACCTTATCACTCTCTACAACTACCTGAAAGGAGGTGGTAGTGAGGTGGGTGTTGGTCTCTTCTCCAAAGTAACTAGTGATAGGATGAGAGGCAATGGCCTCAAGTTGCATCAGGGGAGGTTTAGATTGGATATTGGGAAAAAAATTCTTTACTGAAAGAGTGGTCAGGCATTGGAACAGGCTGTCCAGGGAAGTGGTGGGGTCACCATCCCTGGAGGTATTAAAAAGACATACAGATGTGGAGCTTAGGGACACGGTTTAGTGGTGGAATTAACAGGGTTAGGTTAATGGTTGGACTCCATGATCTTGAAGGTCTCCTCCAACCTAAACAATTCTATGATTCGATGATTCTCTTCTCTCTTCTCTCCTAAGATGAATTGTTTTATTTATCTTAGTGAAAGACAAGGGAGTTGCTCCCTCAGTTGCAGTAGTTTTATACCAGAGATAAAGCTGATCCTAAGTATACAAAGAAAATAAATTTTAGATACAGCCTTTTATTGATTGTGCAAAATGAATGAGGAAAGTGCTTACAGAAAGGCCCACCCCAATGTAAGGGCTGATAGACAAGGTGGGTCTTCACTACATAGCTTCTCTAGTTTCATGCTTGTGTCCAGAAAAAAAAAAAATGCCCAATTGACAGGGGATACATGGAAAAGCCTCGTTCTACTATGAGACCTGTAGAAAATTCAGTCTTAATGCTTTCTGTCTTCTCAAAATTATGCAATTTCTTTTATTTTGCACAGGCTTGTCTAGAGAAGGAATATAGTCACACAATGTTATAGATAGAGCCCATTTCAAAATCAGTTTTGTTCTGATCAAGTGTATTAGTGGTCAGCTCATTTCAAAGGAATTTTGCTGTGATGTAAATGCAAATAATTTCAATGTATCCATAAGCATTTAAAAATATGAGAGCTTGTATAACTGGAGGGTGGATCAGTTTAATGACAGCTATGACGTGAAGTCTAATTTAACTGATTGAACTCTTGCTTTCCTCTAAACCAAATTTCTTTGGTTTGTAGTAAATCACTTTGAAACAAGCTTGAAGTTACCAAAATGAGAGCACCCACACAGGAGTTTACACTGTTTTAGTTAAACTGATCATCTAAATAGGCAATAACTAACTTCAGTAAAACTGCAGGAATTTGTAAAAGTTATCTAACATGTCAAAAGCATGCATGTCTTTATCCTGATACCTGTTACCATACTTACCTGGATTCAGTGGGGCTGAGGAACAGGGAAAGGCTAGACCAGGGAGTTAGGGTGAGCAAAGGTTTGTTTCATTCTTCCATATTACACACAGTTTTCACGAACACCTTGAACAAATAAGAAGTTAAAGCAAGTATACCATTTCAGTATGGGGCCATTAAATACAAGTGCCGTGAAGATGTCCTGAATTATCAGCAGCTGAATCTGTTGTAAAGCACCGACTGTGAATATTGCATTCAAAACCATGACCTGGTACTTGGACTTTGGACTAAGCAGTAAGGTGTGCCAAGAGGGGCATACTGTTTGCTACTATTCTTACAGTACAATTATAAGCATGTAAAATAGACCAGGTGTCTAACAAGTACATAGTCAGGCCCAGAGTTTTTCAGGAACAATCAGTTTGTTGAAGAATGTATTTTGTATTTACACACTCAATCTCAATTATCTAATTTTAAAAAAGAAAAAAGAGAGAGGAACTAAGAAAGTTCAAACGCTGAACTTTATTTCAAAGTACTGTTAGAAAAATATTTTCAAATTAAAAATATAGCAAACAAAACAGTTTGGACCAAACAGAATACTTCAAATTGACCATAGTAATATTTTTTTTATCTTGCCACAAGAAATAAAGTTCCCTATTTCAATCTGAACTTTTCGTCCTTGTGTCTTCTATTTCTTATTTCAGAAAATGAACCAAACCAACCCTTACTTTACACAGCTCCACCTGTATGTCAGAAATTTTCTGTGACCACCAAGAACAAAGACCAACTTACAGTGACAATAAAGCCAAGAGGAGGGCAAACAGGAGGTGAATGTTGATGCTGGGGGGCAGGATAATGATACAGATATAGTACCAAAGAGCTCTGGAGAAGTAATGGCAGATTTGCATCTCCTTTCTTGATTTGTTAGTCTACGTCTTCCAAGTACCCTTTTAAGTGGGAAGAATTTACAGAACTGCTACCTGGATCCATGCCACCTTGCTCTCTGCAGCAGGGATAACAGCAAAACTGGATGATGAATTTCTAAAACAGCACAAAATTGCTGCAGCAAAACTACAGAAAAAGTCTCAGATGCCTAGGAGGATCTACTTTTCATCCCAAGGAAGAGCAGCATAAGCAGTGTCTGACCAGCTCATTCACACCTGGAAGCCTCTCCCCAGTCTATCAGGGGCTTTCACAAAGGCCTGTGTTGGCTCAGTCCTGCTTTCACTGGGTGTATCTATACTAATAAATTAAACAGAACAGCACTGGCATGTTATTATGCATGCTGTTAAATAGTTGGCATGTTCCCTAAAGCAATTTTGTCCTAGTGCTTTCCCAGAGAGCGCCCAGACATGGCCCATGGGCAAAGGACATTTGCTTTGGGCAGTTTATATTCAGCCAGTCTCTTTTGGGGGCAGCTGGGCAGTTAGCCATGAGGATGTACACTGTGTTGATTCAATTGGCCTCTATCTGAAATTAGTCCCTTGGTCCTTTTATTTATGGCATAGTCCCCGAGACCAATGGGAATGAACTTAGAATATTTGTACAAGTATAGAATTCTTTCAAAGCATCTAAATATTGTTAATTGGCAAACAGCTTGAGCTTTTACTTGTGATCCTTTCTAAAGTGCACTCTGAATGCTTACAGACATCCTAACTCTGAAATGTAATATTAATGATTAAATTGAGAAAATAAAATAAGACTTAGGACTTTCTTTTTCTCTGTTTCCCATGCTTTAAAATGAACAGAGCCATGGACCTGTTGAGGACTTTTTCTGGTGCATGGAGAGTGTCTTCCCATTTGCCATTTGTGTGATGGAGAAAAGTACAAGACTGCCTGCGTGAAGCTGTTAAAGATATCTGCAGCAGACTGAGCTTGACAGACTCATTCCACAGGAGATATTTGGCCAAACAACATAGGGACACAGTTTAAGGGAGAAGGAGAGGTGGAAAAGTGAGCAAGACTAACTTCACAAATCGATGTTGAAATGGGAGTTACGATTTAATATCACTGAATGCAATGCCAGGGCTTCTTTGCTTAAGCACCCTGTAAACCTGTGCTACGTGATGATCTGGCTGCACGGGGATGAGGTATGATGTGTAAGAAAGGTGAAAAAACATGAGAGTGGGGCAGGGTGAGAACCTGCCGGTGATGACCAGGCCAAGTATAGGTGCTGAAAAGGAAGCAGTGTAAAAACTAGCAACAGATCCTAAAACCGTGGCAAACCAAGCGTGGATTTTCTCAGGGGAGCTGTAGCAGCAGCAGCACCACGTCTGCTGCCTCAGCACTGCTGGGTGCTGCCTGCATGCTCCAAGTCGTGTTTGGTGGGAGCCTTTTCCAGGCTGCAGCTGCTCTGGTCCTGCTCAAAGTGCATCTTCAAAAAGAATGAGGGAGACAAGCAGTGATTTAAGGAGAAGAGTAAGAGAAATAGGCATAAATGTGTTGTTTGTTGTTTTTTTTTTAAATACTATCCTTTGGGAAAACCTGTAGAATAGACATGTTAGACTCGAACAGAAGCTCTTACAAGTAGAAACAAGACTTTCAGACTGCAGGTCTGCCAGTAAAGTAATCAGTACCAGGACCTTATACGCTGCCCTTGAGGCCAGTTGGCATGGTCTGCTCGTATTCATCCTGTTAAACTATCCTAGTCTCCAAAGCAGTCTGGTATCTCCCAGACGGGCTACTGGGCAGGTTCCTAGCATCAACCTCTCTTGAAGTGCTGCGAATGAGCGCTGAGCAGCCAACGGCAATGCTGAACCAGGGTGCGTGGTCTGGTCCTATTTAGTTCGGTAGGGTAGAAGTAACCTGAAAGTATACATCAAGTCATCTGTTAATTCCACAGATTTCAAAGGATTTAGGTTAGAAGGAAACTTGCCCTAAGCTGTGCATTCTTGCAGCATGCTCATTATCACATTTGCCTTTGACTTGCACAGCTGTAAATCCATGGAAACCAGAGTAATTCAAGGATGAATCAGGTCCATTATCTCCTTGTGTTTGTACAGCACTTAGCACAATGGTGCCCTGATCCTGATGGGAATTCATGTTATTTTAGAACAATCAGATCTTTCATTCGTTAAAATACAGTATTTTAGCCAGACCTAGATTCAATGGCAATGGGTGGGTGGGGGGCGGTGAGGGGTGAATGAAGGGGAAGGCACGACTGATCCCCCACCACATGACTCAGCACGCATGTCATATGCCTAAGAGATTATCTTCTCTCCTGGTCAGTATGATTGTAAAAATATGACCAATGGGGATCTGGGAAGCTCAGATAGACAATAAAGAGCACAAACTCTGAATATTATTGCTTCTTTTTTAAATAAATTGTGTCATTTTTCAGTTTCTCAGGATGTGAGGCCCAATGTCTGATTTTGGAACATTTGGGATTAATATTGGTATGTTCAGTACCTTTGCTGAAAAGTAATAAATCAGATGCTCTGCCATTGCTTTCCATGGAAAGTTAGATCTCAAAGATGTGATTTGCTCAACACTATTTTTCCCCCCATGCAAATAAAATGAACCAGGAACACTTGAAAAAGCAAGCACTGTGCTTGCTCCGTGTTCAGAGGTGCTTGTTTCAGTTCTTTTATGAAATCTTGTTAAGACCAGTAGGTCTTGTAAATTCTAATGAGACACATATGTGGAGCATATATAAAGACATTACACATGTCTTTCTTACAAAATATTTGCTATATAAAGGACCTAATCGTGTGAAGTTGTTATTCAAAGCAGAGGTAAGTCCTAGTAGAAGAGAGGAAAAAGCACCACTTGCAAATCATAATCCTAGCAGGGCTTTTGTCTAGTTCATGTGTGTTAAAAGCTGATATGCATGTTCCAGCTTCAAGTTATTTTCACTGCCATAGATGGGGAAGATTGAATATCAGCTGTCATTAATCTCAGTGTCCTGACCTGAGAAAATCACCGTTACTCCCAGTAAATGTGAGCTGATGCTTACAGCTCAGAAGCATTAGAAGTACATATTTTTACAATCAAAAATTATGGGTAATTATTTCTAGAGTTGTAACAAGTTCTAAAAACTGACATGTGAAACTAGGGAGCTGACTTTCCAGTCTTAACTTACCCGCTAGCAAAATATAAATGTAAGCATTAAGCTATTTCAAAGCCACTAGCTTGTTTTTCTTCAAGCTACTTTATTATCTCACTGAGACATAATCTTAAAAATCCTTACAGTGAAAAACCATGTCCAGAAAAGTCTGTTGACTTTACTAAATATTTGAAAGTCCTGTTCTGGTACTGTTGTTCTTCATTTCTCAGGCAGGCACACTAATCCTGCTTTACTTAGTAATTAACAGAGCAACATTTTGGTTGATGTGGGGGTAAATATATTTTGGATGTGACTGTTAGGGAGAGGTCTGATACTTCCATAGCTCTAAGAAACATTAATTCCCTCCAGAACTGAGTTGCCTCTGCACGTCCATTCACCGTGAATGCAAACTGAGTGGCTGTGCTGACAGAGGATCCACTGTGCCATGGAGTTACCTGATGGTCTGTGCCCTTTCCCTGTTGTCCGCCTATTTGTTCCGGCACACCCGGAGCGCCGAAGCCTGACAGCCTGGCTTCAATGTTGCCGAAGCCTGACAGCCTGGCTTTAATGTTCCCATGGCCGTGTCAGAATCCACAAGTTGTTGAAGGCCTTTGCATTTTAAGAGCAATGGTGTTTGCGGTTCAGTACATGCACACAACCGGTGGCAGCACTGCCTTTTCCCAAGCGTGAGAGCAGGCAGAGCATTTCACTAACATGCATTTTCACTAACATGGGAGTTACTTAGCTGCTGTTTTAGCCTTCTGAAACCTGGTTAGTTCAGACCTTTGGCAGTCAAGGGAAGCAGCTAAGAACTTATCTAATTTTTGTGGTAGCATCATGCAAGTTCCACCTGAAAACTAATCCTTGTAGATCACAATAGGTAGGTAGAGCACAGTTTAAAAAAGAAAACCCATATTATTTTACTGGCAATATGAGTTGCTGTAAGTTGCTGCAAGGCTGCTTTTCAGCGTAGTGAAGCAGTTAATCATCTGTGTTCTATTTGCTTTTCAAAACAATGAGATTTATCTGCTCTAACTGAAGTAATTAAATGCAATGTGTCTAGGTTTGTGCTGATCACTCTAGGCTACTTTCGTAATCAGTAAAAGGGAGTGAGGTTCATCTGATATGTAGGAAATCTTTGCCTGTGCAAGGAGTTATTTTGTGGAGATGCCACCCTTCAGCCCTCCTTCTGATATGTCTATGGTGATGAGGGAAAAAACGCTATTTCTTGAAAAGTGTTTTCATTTCTTTTACTTACTATTGATGCCGCAAACTCTATAATGAATTTGTATAAGCCATCTAAATTCAACATGAGAACAGAAGACACAGAAATCTCATGCAGAAACCTCACATTTACACAGATGGAAGATATAATTTCTTCCCTCTGTCCCAGCCACTATCAAACACATAGGCTGGGAGACGGATGACAGGGTGGAGATGAGAGTAATACCCATCAGCACCAGCAGCCCGCTTCCTGACTGTTCTCCCGAGCAGAGCTGCTGGAGATCAGAGCACAGCTTCACCAGCCAGCACAGCATGGAAAGCAAGCTGGCAGAGACATGCTGTCTCTGGAAATGCAAAGGATAGCATACCAAGACCCATTCCACCACAGGTCAGAAGCTAAGCATAGGATTTATACCCTCCAGGTGGAGGTGCACCACACCAGGGCAGATTCCTCAATGGACTAAACAGTAGTCAGAGAACTGTTCTTTTATATCATCTGAGACTCATGAAGCAAATGATAAGTTAAAGCAACGGAATTCCTCCAAAATGGAAGAAATTTTTTACAATTAGGATAGTGAAACACTGGAACGGTTGGCCCAGAGAGGTAGTGGAGGCCCCATCCCTGGAAACATTCAAGGTCAGGTTGAACAGAGTTCTGAACAACCTGATCTAGTTAAAGATATCCCTGCTCACTGCAGGGGGGTTGGGCTAGATGACTCTGAAGGTCCCTTCCAACCCAAAGCATTCTATGATTTTGTGAAAGTGTGCTCAGTCAGTAAATGGTAAAATAAAGCTTTGTAAAACTGAAAACGAAGCTATTCAGCATCAAATGAAGCTAGTCAGAAAATCCCTTTTATTAATAAAAGCCATCACATAAATGCTACAAGGAATTAAAAAAAAAAATCAGTGTATTCTAAAGAATACTAAATAGTAAGATCTAAAGTTTTTAGGAAGTAAATTAATCTAATAAATTCTAAAGAGCAAATGTTAAAGAATACTGAGAAATAAGCTCTTACTCTATTTATGGTCCCAAGCAGTAATGTTCACAAATGTGTGCTGTTTTATAGCAATGGATTTTCAAGCAGACAGACAAAGGTCTAGATTGTTACAGGTCTGAGTAAATCTACACGCTAATAATAGCGCATTTGCATTTAGCCCTCCTGCCAGGCCAGGCTATGGCTTCATGCCCCTCCATCACCAGTAACAGTATTGCTCTTAATAACACATGAAACTATTTCAATTTGCATCATCACAGATAGTGATGGAGTAAGATGCAACATAGTATGGAACAAGGAGGACTAGAAATATTTGGTATAGCAGGATGCTTTTCAGTCATAGGCACACCTGTGTTCCCCAACAGCACTGTATCTCAGCAGTGCTGTGCTTTAAATTGCACCACTAATTATCTTTCAGTTTCTTGACTTAGTTCAGGACTAAATAGGTCTGGGGAGCAAGTTAAAAGCCTGAAAAAGGAACATGCAACAATCAGTCAGAAATAACATCATATCGACATATCTAAAATTTTGCTTCATGCATAAGTGTGGGTCTGTAAATGCATCCCTGAGCTGAGTGCCCTATCAAGTTGAGATTTGGAGAGTGAAAATGCTGGTCATTATGTACCTCAGTTGGCATTTATATAGGCAAAACTTGGATTCTTTTCCTTAGGGAATAGCTGATAGTTACAAAGTACTGAAATTTAGCTTATTGACTCAGAAGACCTGGATTCTGCTGCTTCCTCAGTCTGAATGGATTCAAAGTCATCTTCTTCAGTTTATAGAAAAATTCTTCAATTAGGAAAGTTATAACCCAGCCCTAGTGGAACATCATCCTCGCTATTTTAGAGAGTGGGCAACTTTTCTACAAAAATGAAACTGGTACAGACAAGAGAATAGGCTCAGTCTGCGTGACAGTCTTACTGTCATCCAAGAAGTAAAATCTAGCCCTAGATGCTGTGCTGTGTACTGCTTATGCATTTTGTGTTGCATAAAATCAGAAAATAATCCTGAAAGAAAGAATAGGCAAGGGGTCTGAGCCCAGTTAGTTGTTCTAGCCTGTAGGTTAGAATTTGTTTTTCAAGGCTTGTAGGATCAAAGTTCAGCCCCGGTGATAGCATGTCTTCTCTTTCTTTCCAGTCTTCACAGGAATATCTTTATTCCTTGGGTCTGGACTTGGCTTTCCTAAATAATTTCAGGTTTTTTTGCTGCTTTCTAGTGTTAGCTGTAGCTTTAAATGTCAAAGCAGAGCAAGTCTGCATTGGAACATGTCACTGTACAGGGCAAATGTCGTGTAAGCTTTCATTTGTTTTTTCTGTTGATGCTTTGCAACATGCTGCATTTCTTTTTTTCTGTTGAAGTACAGTGCAAGGAATGCATCTGCAGAATTAAACTGAGAGCTGTGGTCTACTTTGAATAAATCTCCTTTTGAGTGACCTTTATACATGGTTAGTTTTACCAGCTGGTTTCTTCTACCCTCCAACTCTCTTGTATCTTTGTTGGAGAAATGGACTTCTGTTACTGTACAAACAATCGAGAGTGTTCTGGGTAGGTCTAGACAAACATACAGTAGAAGTAAACAGTGGAAGGGAAATGTAACACTGGCTCAAATAAAAACACGCTAAGGCAGGTCTCTTAATTGAAGATTTCTTTCTGAATGATTATTCTATGCAATGGTGTTATGCCAATAAAACTACAAACTCATTAAGGAAATGTGAGATGTTTGTCCTGAGAACCTAAAAGGTAAAGGAGATCTCTTTTTTAAGCTGGTAATGTTCAAAGTTAAAGGAAGAAAAATAAAATAACCCATTATCATTTTGCATTATGAAACTAATTCTGGCCTTGGTTGCACGTCTCACATTGACCTCTGAGTCGTTTCCAAAGATCTGCTAAGAAAATGTTGCCCTAAATATATAACTGGTAGGAAAAAAATCTAAATTTTCCCACATGAAGAAACAGTGCAATTTTATACTGAAGTTAAATCCAAGAGGTTGATGCCCTGTATAAAGGTTGTTCTTCAAGATGAAAATAAAATCCTTCCCAATATTTCTACAAATAAGAACTAGCGTAATAGCTCTGCTGAAGACAACAGTGGAGGCATGTGCAGAGGCACATGATTTGTAAGTGTGATGCTGCCATCACCGCTTCTTGGGAACCTGACAGCTTTGAGCAATGCAGAGCCTGAATAGGAAAAAAGACCACAGTGTCATGTAAGATCAGGATGAAGCTGGGAATCTGGACATCTAGTAATTACAATGTGATTACAATGAGGATTTTCATACCAACAGGCCAAATGCCAATATTATTGAAACAAGAGAGAATGTTTATGGTCACGCTGGCAGAATCACAACCTGTTTCCTCATCTTTAGGCACAGAATATATAAAACCTCTGTTATTTTTCTCCCTTGGATGAGTCCTCTACCCTAAAGATTCCACTGAAGTTGCTAAAACAGTCACTCTGGTGTTCACCCTTACTAAAAGTTAGCAAAATGGCTTTGACTTTTGCAGAGATACATCCAAATTATATTTTTGCATCAGAAGTCCTTCAAGTAGGTTTTGCTATGCACGTGGTGGCCCTGTGAAAGCAGAGAGGTCACAAGCCTTCCTCTTGCCCAGAGCCATTACATTCTTGTGTTCAGCATTCAGTAACTCCATTGCTCCCACACTGATGGCAATAGTGATGTTCAAATAACTTTATTACTTACATCTTTCAAAATGAATAGGCTTCTAGTTGTCCTGAGAAGACTGTAGCATATAATACAGTAATTAGGACATGAAATTATCTCATTTAATCTTTGAGTTTGGCTTGGGTATAATGGTTATTTGACATCCGAAATAGAGGCAGCATAGTCATTATGACACAGGATGGGATTCATCACAACCCACAGTTGATGCAGAGATAGTAGATCAAACACATTTTTGACAGAGTGCGCACACTCCTACACACATGCGTATATACACGCATCACTACCAGGGAATGCAAATATTTGTGCACATCAGAGTTAAATATGAATCTTTTGTTTAGAAAGAATTTCCATCTATAGTGGTAGTCTTGACCAGAGCCATAGAACAAGATGGCCTAAAACTGTTCTTGCCTAGCTGTCTGATGAGTATATTCCTACTTAAGCCTGACAAAAATGCTTTCCTTGACTTGGATTTTACAGTTGTAATCCCCTGTTTTTCTCAATTTTACCTAGAGACCAAAGTGCCTTTTAAAACCACAATAAACTGCATCCTATATTTCAGTGTCTTAGGCAAAAAAGTAATTATCATTTTATCTTGATTGTCACTAATTCTATTAAACCAGCTGCATAGCTAAGTTAAAATGACACACTATAATTTGTAAACAAAGCTGAGCTAGATTGGTATTCAATTTGCAAGATTTTAACAGTATTTTTTAAGTATAACTGGACAGTTCTTTCTAATTCTGTTTGACTTGCTTTTGTATCAGTTTCCAAGCAACACAATACGTAAGGTTTGCTTACAGTATGTAAAAGCTACAGTTAAAGAAAAAAGTCATTATCTATGCTAACACTTATCAAACAAAATGGAATCTTGTTGATATAACTGACAATTGGGTGGTTTTATCCTGACGAAAATATTCCTGAAGACTGTTCTTCAGTCTGGGCTCAATTCTGTACATATGTTAATTGTTTGATATTTTTATGAACATGGGTGAAAAGCTATAATGTTGCTTGAAATTAGAGAAAATAGTGCTGGAATAAGTTGGCAATACTGGACTTTTTTCAAGGATTCTCATCCATTTGTATAGGTCTGCCAGAATAGCTTGACAAAATGAAGGTTAATTTCTACCTGCATATTCTCCAATTTGATTCCTTATGACAGAATTTTCAGAGAGTATATTGACTCTACAGTGCCTATCAATGTAGTACAACTACAGAAAAATGTAGACAAGTTTTCCACTATCCACTAGCAGTTCATCATATACTTCTGAATGGAAAATCCATTCAGAAAGCTAGTTGATTTATGGAATAAAGGGGGGAAAAAAAGTCAGACTGATTATTGTTAAAGAATCATTGACTGAGCTCTGGTTCATGTCTGGTTGCTGAACTGAGCTGTTTTTTCCTTCTTCTCAAGAGATCTTACTTGCTTTCCTGCTAAGACTTTATTTTGCTCTTAAAGCTTTTTCTTTATTTATTAACCTCCATTAATTCAGCCATTCAGATTTAATCTCTGCTTTGCTGATTCCAGTTCTGTCTTGAACAGTGCATATAGTAAAGTTTTGATATAGCTCGATAAATCATGTAATGATCCAAAGAAATTTCCGGAGTTCCATTGCTCCAATGTACAGTCACAAGATGTTTCCATTTTAAACTCCCTCTCCTCTAACTAAAAAACACAAATGGACCCGGAATAATCCGAAACACTGAGAAACACCCTTTGGCACATACAAACCTGTGTGCATACGTTTAGGGGGTCCTACAGGCAGATAGCGCATTGTCTCCCTTTCTTTAGTTACCTGCAGCCTCGGCATCTGAGATGAACTTGAATTAGACAACAGCTGAGAAAACATGTCTTTAACTCATTCCCTGAGAGGCATAACTTTGATGGTTAGATACCTAATATGGAGTTTAGAAAGTATGTGTAAATAAAATAGATATAGTGAATGACAGAAACAAGCACTTTACTGGGGATTTGTGCACTCTGCATTAATGGTGCATATAATTTTTAACCAGTCTGGTTCTTTGAACAATTTGTTCCAGCTAAGAACAGATTGAGCTGTTCTTTGAATCATTCTTCGGCAGGCAGTACAACATGAGTTTATGATGACTTTTCTTTGTGCTGTAGCTGAGTTCATTTGAGGTAAAACTTGCTGAAGTGCAGAAGGTTTGTAAAGGTAGTGAGCACTGCAATGATCCAGCAGGCTTAACGTGTAGGCAGCTATGTGGACTCTGTGTGTTGCGTTTCAACAACCAACACGCAGAGTTTTCTGGCAACTTAATTATTTGTTTTCAGTTGTATATCCCAGACATGTTTGAAATTTTAAAGTTAATCTTGTTTTATGTATAGATTTCTCTGGCTGAACATCACAGTAGAAAGTATTCAAGGAACTGGACGTGAAGCTGGTCATAGCAGGTTTCCACCTTCTCGCAGAATTGATGTGAGACTTGGAATTGGAGTTGGCAGCTGTGGGGGGGAGGAGGTGGATATAGCTGTGAAACACAGGACATCGATGCTTTGATTATTCTTTGTAAGCAGTGCGACCTGAAGGTACAAACTATTATACCAAGGGACATGTTTTAGTTCAAGGCTGTGCAGGAAAGAGCTATGGATTGCACATATGAGTTAAACCACTTTTGTACACACAGGCACAGTTACTTCTATGAAGTTTCCACAGATTCCTGCAGTCTGAGATTCTTGTGGACTGATTCATAAGGACAAGTTAAAAATTACAGGACCTGATGCGAATTCAGGGCTGCAAAACTGCAAGATTTTGCCTTTTCCCAGTTTAGAATAGTAGTCTTTTTCATTTCATTTTTTTTGGGG
>Ga0065711_1029955_pt1 | contig 34237 bp, 16 predicted proteins | sample Hoacrofraction12_FD_59098 | JGI IMG/M metagenome (GOLD analysis project Ga0065711, IMG submission 59098) | Hoatzin crop microbial communities from Cojedes, Venezuela - Epithelial fraction 12 v2 (version 2) | ecosystem: Host-associated > Birds > Digestive system > Esophagus > Crop | place...
AAGAGAAAAGAAAAGCGAGCAGAGAAAAAGAAAAGTATCAACAAAACAGCAGATGAAAACAAGGGAAAGGTTTTAGAGGCTGCAGGCTGTGGAGGGGTGGGAACTGTCTGACAGCTGTATCGAAGGAGCACAGACAGCTAACAGTGGGCAGGGAGGTAGAAGGCAAAGCAGAGCACAGTTTTTGTAAGGCATGTTTGTATATGCGACTTGCTTTCACCTTTACATTTACTAAACCGAGATCACCACACTTCTCCAAGCCTGCCTTCTTCCTCGAGAAGGGTACAGAGATCAGTAAGATGACATTTCAGTCTGTGGGCGAGACCCTTGAGGATTTACTAAACACACCCTTTCATTTTTCCAGAAAACAGCTTTTTACCCCAAATATGTATATATACAAATTCAGTAAACTACACCCCCCGCCCCCCACTGGCTTCAGGCTCGTGGTAAATTAGGAGTTAAATTGCTGCTGTAAAGCAATTTTATCTCTGTGTTGGGCAGAGGCTGAAACTGAGTCATGTGTGCATATCTGGGTACGTCACACCCTCTTGCTGTTGTAGACAAAGAACAAACTAGCTCCTTACCATAAACCTCATGCCTACAGGATGCCTCTGGAGGACAGATCAGTCATTTTTTAGCCCTTTACAGAAAGGAGAAAAATCCCCCCTAAAATGCTTCTCGAGATGAACTAGAACAGCATCGTTGTTTGGCTAGCTGGATTTCACGTGCTACAATGAAGATAGTGATTTTCACTGGACTGCTCTCTCTTACCTCGAATCTTTTCACAACAGGTGAGTCCTCCTTGCTGTATCTACTCCATATTTTAGTCAATAACACGGGCTTTTTGATAGTGTTGGCGCTTCGCCATCTTAAATGGGCTGTATGTACATAGTAACTGAAAATTATACTCTAGGAAGCCTCACTTAAGGCAGATTTCTATTCTTCCATTTCAGCAACACCTTACCTCCCTCTAGTCACTTTCTATAAGGAATTGTTTTTAAGGAATCTTTCTGCGCTTAGTGAAGACACATCTTCTGTCTAGTATTTCTGCAGTGATATAATCTTAAACCTGTAGAGTCTTGTTCTTTCTGCTTTGAAACGTTCAACAGAATTACAACTTCACAGATGGTGCTATTAGAAGGAAATGCTCAGGTAACTATTGTGACCAAACTAACTAAAGGAAATTTTCAAATAAGCCCGTTTTTTCCTCACTGGAATTCAAGCTTTTTTCAAACCAAGCTAATTTTAAAAGCTATTTTATATATACACACTAAATATATGTACATGCATGCACATATATGCCTTTTAAAGACTGACAAATTCATTTTCTGGGTTAACCATCCAGAAAATTATTAAAAGGGATGCAGTCTGCTAATTATCATTTCAAAACCTTCTACCATAAATCCACCAGTGAGCACTGATAAAGCTGTTTTCCATATTATATTCCAGTGTGGAGGGGTAAAAGAAAAACCCACAGGTTTTTATCTGAATTTCAGTTTAATTCTGAATTCCAGTTTCAAGATGCATGCTTTAAGCTTCACACCAAATGTTTTGTCATTAAACACATCTAAGAAAATGTTTAAGTAACAAAATTAATTACACAGCTGTTTATTCTGCAAAATATGTTTTTAAACGCTTCGTTTTAGAAAGTGTTTTGAACATGGTTGTGCTTCATATGGAAACATCAATGTGTCTACAACGTTCTCTACTAAAGACTGAGGAACAGGCATTAATAAAAGTGGCATCATTGCCTTTACCCACATGCTATTGATGATATTTACTCACTGAAAATTTTCCTGCTGCGTGAAAAGTTCTATTCACTTACCAATAAATTTGACATAATATCAGCCCAAGCATTTGTTTTCAGTTCTCAAGACTAGCGGCCCTTCCTCACGTATGAGAAGCTGAAATCATCTGGCTTGCTGTAGTCAGAAGCTGAAGAATAACATTCATTTTATATGAGAGACCAATAAACTAAGGGTTATTTAAATTTTCTAATTTGAAAGTTTTAGCCTACGTAAGGCAAGACATGCGCTTTTTGCATCTTTTGCAGCCATGCGTTTCATCCACGAAATGACAAGGATAGTACTGTTGTTTGCTTTGGAAATTCTGATCAAACCTAGAACAAGGCTGCTGCTCGTAAGATGAGTTACCAACATTGCTACTACTGGGAAAAACCCTCCACAGGTGATAAACATTACACAAGTATCTGATTTTTTTGCCAAAGATTACTGAAAAGGTACAAAATGCAGAAAGATCAGCTTAGCACTAAATTCATGACAAATTTTCAAGATAAAGTGAAAATTATCCTTGTGTACATTTGATATGAACACTCAAAGCAAAGGAGAATGCCACCAAATCTTTTAAACATATATTGCTTTCCACATGGAGGTGTTTACCTTTCTCAATACCTGAAGGTGAATTATATTTGCTAAGCCAGTAGTTTTCCCTTTTTAACAATTTTAACTTTCTTTTAAGCTTCAGAATTTTCACTGAATGGCTCTGCAATTAAAACTGTGTCTCTTATCAAGACCTTCCGTGGAATTTCAGCAAGAGACTATGATTACATCCCCCCTTATGTTATAGAAGGGGAGACAACGACCATCCATATCAGAGAACATAAATGCTCTTCAAAAAAATCAAATGACTCCACTTTAACAGAAGTGAATAACACCACGCTGGAGTACCTGACCAGTTCTCTGAGCACCAAGCTAATACCCGCCATCTACCTCAGTGCTGTTTTATTGGGTGTACCATCTAATGCCATCATTTTGTGGATGCTGGTCTTCAGGATCCGGTCTGTGTGCACTGCCATCCTCTACACAAACTTGGCAGTTTCAGATCTGCTCTTCTGCATCATGTTGCCCTTCAAAATAGCATACCACATCAACGGGAACAACTGGATTTTTGGGGAAACGATGTGTCGAACTACCACTGCAGTGTTTTATGGCAACATGTACTGCTCCATTCTGCTGCTCACGTGCATCAGCATCAGCCGCTATGTGGCCATCGTTCACCCCTTCACCTACAAGCGCCTGCCAAAGCGTGCCTATGCCATCATGGTCTGCGCTACTGTGTGGACCATTGTCTTCTTGTACATGCTTCCGCTTTGCATAATGCAGCAAAGCTATTATGTGAAACAGCTGGGCATTTATACCTGCCATGATGTGCACAATGCCTGTGAAACAATATCTTCTTTCCAGTTCTACTACTATGTTTCTTTAGCTATCTTTGGGTTTTTAATACCTCTTGCAGCTATCGTTTTCTGCTATGTCTCAATTATACGAACACTCAAGACTCATGAATGGTTCTGGTACGTTAAAGTCAGTCTTTTGATACTCACCATCTTTGCTATTTGCTTTGTGCCAAGCAATATTATCCTTATTATCCATCACATCAACTATTATTATTATAAAACAGATGGGTTGTATTCTTTTTATCTAATTGCTTTATGCCTTAGCAGCTTAAACAGTTGTCTGGATCCTTTCCTTTATTTTCTGATGTCAAAAATTAGAAGTCAATCCAATATTTATCTAACAATGGTTAAAATATCCAGGGAAAAATGAAATTAGTTCTATATTTATATTACTAGAGTTATGATTTTGTGTAGTATTAACCCAGGCAGCAACAAACCTCAGTGCAACAAACTTAAATTAAAAAGTGTTAAACCCCACAATCTGAGTAAAATTTACTTCCTTCTACACAAGGAATACATTCAGAAATAAACTTCTCCAGCTTTGTAATTTTACCATGTATATTGCAACATTTGGTGTACTTACATTCAGGGAAGTGGCTCCGCACCTCCCTTTCCTTCCGAGAAGATCACTTTCATGGCCATAGAGAAGAAACCAGAATATCGATCACCACAGCCTCTGAACACCAGAGGAGGAATCAATATCTGAACAGCACTTTTAGGCCCATTCATGATTTCCAAATACTTCAGATTAACTCTGAGTCCACAATCACTACAGGAGCAGTGATCTGAAAGCAAATTCTTGGTCCAGTGGAAACTGGAACAAGTAAAAGCACTTTCTACGTGCCTGGGAGCTGTTGAGATTTGTAGAAGCTCCCTGTCACATGGCCAAGAGCAAATACTGCCCTGGATGTTGGAAATAAAGAGCCAGAGTCCTTGTAGGTTCAAGGATTAGTAAGTCTACAGCCATAGACATGGAGCCTGACACTTCCAAGGCAGCATCTCCTCTGAGGCTGCTTAACCAGCTTTGCACTGGAGACTTGTTCTGCCACTTCATCAGCACCTGCACTCCTCTAGCCCATGATGATTGCCGGCAGACAACCCTTATCAGTGTGAATCCAGGCATGTATTATTCTTGCTTGGCAAGCAAAACAGGGAAGCTATTTTGTAGTATTCTCTATTTCCACATCCTCACAGGAAATACCTACAGTGTTACAAATACTGAAGCTAGTTATGATTTATTGTCCACGTTAATAAAGCAAAGCATCAGCTTTTACACTTAGAGAAACTCAGAAGCTACATATATACTAAGTTCCTACAAAATGAGGTCAGCGGCTGGGCATTTGTATTTGTAACTGCAGCATGTAAGACAGCGATGACAGAAAACGTCTTACATCAGTTTTAAAATAGTATTGTAAAAACACTTTACTTAAATAAAATCATTTGCACTGGAAAGTGTCTTCATGGAATTTTTTAGCCTAGTGACACTTCTCCAATTTCTTCTGGTTCCTAATTTAAGTTAGTTTTAATCATGCTATTCCCTCAACATGCACAAGAACAGATTTTAAAGATAACTTTAAAATAATCCAGATATTATACAACTATTGTAAATACAAAAAACGTGAACCTAACTGTAAAACCTGTGTGCCTATCACTCAAAAAAAAAAAAAACAAAACCCAAACACAGGAACCATTTCAGAGTTTGGCACATCTGTAACTTTTCAGGTATCCATAATACACTCCCTAAACAAGGGGTTCCTCTTCACTGGGACCTGAGTACAGTTGGTTTGAAAGGGCCTTTGAGAACCATTAGAACCTGTGGCTTAAGATTACAGGAATAAATAAATTACAGGTTTGCATTTTCAGTTTCAAGCAAAGAACAAGTAGGTGTGATCTGAGATTAAGACCTGTAACGGGTACTAGGAGATTTCTGTGCAGATTCTACTTCCCCAAAGCCACCACAGCTACAGGGTCATGACAGCTGGCTGGTTAGAATAAGCGAGGAGGTTTGATCCATATGTTTTTCCAGATGCTGGGGAACACAGGAAGTTCACAGGCAGACCTATCTGATCCTTGTAAATCAAATACTTCCTTTTACCACAGCTCACACTTAAAACACGCTAAATACAATTAAAGGCAGATCTTCTTTACCAACAGGGCTCAGAAGAAGTGAGGAATGCAGAGACTTTTGGCATTGCACTAGCTTTCCAGTTCTGTTTGGGTTTTTTTGGTGTGTTTTTGTTTTTTGTTTTTTTTTAAGGGAAATTCAATCTAAATTATATCTTTACCTAAAGAATAGAGATGTCCGTGTGATTGACCAGCATAGACAGTAAGTCAGATTAATTATCTGAGTATTTCTTTTGGGAGCACATATTATACAGTGTTCTGCGCGCTTCCTAAACAGGAGTTTCCTAAACAGGAATGCTCCTGGTACACAGGAGACGTTTTAAGTAGTTGTCAAAGGACAGCAAAAGCAAAATTAAGAAAGGCCAACAGCAGTCTAGGAACATCACAAATTTTTGAACGGGAAGATTTCAAAGAGATTGCACAAGTTTTGTTCCAAGACTTGGAGATGCCCATTTGTTTCCTGTCAGTGCATTCACACAGGGACAGGAGTAGGCACCGGGTTTGCACCCGGGGAGAACAGGGGCAACTGGCAGGAGGGAAGCAGGGCAGGGGCTGCTGTGTGCAGGCACATGGGTGGCTGTGGGCTGTAGGTCTCTGCCTCGAGGACACCCCAGCTCGCTATGAATGCACAAGGGTCTACCACATCCCGGGCCAGCACTACATGGCCACCGCCTGCACGGACACTGCACACAAATAACAAACCTGGCCCTTCCAGGACAGGTGAAGTAGTCAGCATGCACTAAACCCTCCCCATCACACATGGCAAGGGAGGAGGCTTTTCAGCATCCGGGGCTCAGCCCTTACCTGGGAACTCAAGCAAGAAACAGAGATATGCAAATACCTTTTGAAAGCTCTGACAGTGGATTGCAGAAACACACGGTTTCACAGCAGGTACCATAGGTGAGTTGGCAAGGTAGCTGGAAGATAATTCTACAGGCCAAAGTTCAGGGACTTTCTCCAGCTGACCATATTACTTTAAGAAAGCATTACGTGAATTTTAAGTGTCTTTTCCAAACACTGGACATTAAGTTCTGTGCTAGCAGCTTTAGCTAATCTTGTGTTCAGTCATATCCTGCAAGCTGTTAGGCTGATCTTTATTTATGCTTCCCTGAGCTGTGATGCTAACCAGGGCACTGCTTTTGGGGAAATCAGATAGCAATATCCTGCTCAGATAGGTTTAAACTCAAGGCACATACAAGACGGCCAGCTTATTGTTGCATGATAAAGCCAGAACAGAAATACGTGCAAAACTCCCCTATTATAAAACACCAGATTTAAGCAACTGAGACTTCTCAAAGTACTTCCAAGAGGTTTGTTAATGAACACCATGACTATGAATCCTTTCTAGGAAAAACCTCAATTCCCATCCATATTGTAACTAGCTGCCCAACAGTCTAGAAACTAGATCCTTGCACAAATTCACCACTATGTCAGGGCTGCTGCTGCCCACATTTTGTAATAGCTGCAGCAGCCTAGCTCAATTAACAATTAGCAAGGTTACGTCAAGTCAGTACGGACACGCATACAGAATATGTCTTTCTATTAATGCGTTGAGAATTGATCTCTTTTGCCAGTCAGAATAAGCTGTAGTGGAAAATTACCTAGTGCCAGTTTGTTGTCATTAGCTTATTTACAACCCTTTGGCACAGCTAATCCAAAAATTGGGAGAAAAGGACAGGGACACACATGTAAATGAAAAGAATCGGCATTTCAGTTCTGACAAACAGCAACAGTCAAAACTCTAACCTTGCATTTCTGTGCTTTGGCGTGGTGTAGAACATCCTGATAATGCCTTGCATTCACTGCTCTCACATCTTGCAGTTTGGCTGTGGGCAACAGTAGAGTTTCTAGAGTTTTCTCTGGATTTCCTTGGTCAATTGCTTCATTAATTTGGCCAATTGCAATGATTCCTATAAAATGGAAAAGTTATTAATGATGTAGACATCAAAGAAAGATGCAACTTATCCAATATCAGGTACAAACAAAGAGGTAACATGAAGAACAGAAAAATCAAGTAGCATGAAGCAGAGGCAGCAACAGCAGCTAATTTTAAATTATTTTCGCTCAAATGTTCATGTGAAGCTATCAAGTTGTTCAGTTTTCCTTTCTGCCACAGTTACTGTTTCATCTGAATCTAGCTCTTCATAAAAATCAAATCTATCCTTGCTAAAAAAAGGAAAATAGACTTCTCTGCTTTCAGGCCAAGAGTATCTACATGAAGCTTAATGAAAGGCTGTGTGTGACATCTAAATGTGTTCACCTACATATTGGCTCACAGTGCTGAAAGACTAATTTTCAAGTGATTTCAGACCAGATTACTTGAAACCCTGATTTGGACAAATACATACATACTGACATCCCAGCTACAGCATTACACAGCAACTTAACCTCATTTCTTTAAATTTCACATTAAATAACCAATCTGATAATGTTCATCTTCTGAGAAATCACTTGATTGTTCAGATTAGTGGAACTCAGGCCTTCAGTCAGCAAGTACCATGACCAAGCGTATTTAACAAAACCTCTAACTCATTTTCTTCAGACTGGTCTCAACGTTTGAAAATCAATTTCCTCTTACCCCCAAACAGTGCTGAAATGCACTGCTCAGGGTACTTTCTCCCTAAAGCCACCCCAGAAGGGCACCAGCCACCCATCACCTGTGAAGGATGCCATCCCTGCTGGCAGAGGATCGTCTCTCACAAAGCCTCTCCCAAACCTATTAAAGTCCAGCTGGTGGGGTCACAGATCCATGCCCTCATAAGGTTTTGGGAATGAGCAATTTTTCTGTGGTGCTACCAAAGAGGGACCATGCAGACATGCAGGCTTTCTTACGGAAACAGAGGCCATCCTCTTCCTCCCCCTCTCTGCCCCAATAACCTCTCTGCCCAAAATAACCATCCCTGGGCAGAGGTCAGCGTCACTGAAATCAAGTGTGTTTCAGTACCTACAGACTCTCCTAACGTAAGACCACCTTTCTTAAGGCCTGTTTCAACTCCTAGTGACTGCAGAGATTCAGATAAAAGTCACTATGTCGATTGAACGAACTGCTCAGATTCCCACCCTGACAGAGGGCACATGTTGTGAGCAACATGCAAGGGTCTAGATTTGGGAAGCAACAACCCAGTCACAGTTTTAGTATTTCTGTAATATAAAGCTTCTTTTACCAGTATGAAAGAGTAGCACGCATGACATTGGTGGCAGTGTGGGAAGGGCACATGCACCATGCGTCAGTGCCACCCTGGAAGCTGCCTGCACCTTATGAAGGCTCTCAAAGTATACTCCACATTACTTCCCATATGGCAAGCAGTCTGAAAGCTGCCCTCTCCTTTCCTTGCTCCAGCAAAATGGGCATAATTTAACAGCCATCAGTGGAGGAACTTAGTCCTTTAGCTGGTCATTTGGGACTCAAAAATGCTATCACCCTTTTAGGGCAATGCAGTTATATTCAGCTTAAAAATAAACACTAAATTCATTTATAATAAAAAAAATGGGCGTAAGTAGCTACTCTCAGGTAGGAAATCAAGTTACCTAAAAGGAGAAGAGGACAGATAATTGCACTGCATAACTTCTTACCAACTCCATTGTGAAAAACAAGGGCTTGGAAATAATTTCATACTAAAAGCCTCTTTTCCACGGATCACTGCCTGTAATTTCTTCCCCTACCCACCAATATGCTCTTTGCTTACAATTTCTGCAAAATCCCCACAGCAAAACCATACTGAAAGATACTGCCAAGAGGGCAGAACCATGGCATTTGTAACACTGCAGAAGGGCAGCACCCTACGATGATATCCTTCAGCCAGCCAAAACATAACCAGGAATACTTCAAGGACATTTAAAGATGAATGGGTGTTCAAAATTATTTAATGCTCTTCTCTCAAAGAGTGTCTGTACAAGGCCATTCAGCACAGAAATTTATGCACCCAGGATCAGACTGTCATCTCTGCGGGCTGTGTAGGGGAAGAATTACTTACTTTCGTTTTCTTCTTGAATTTGCATATTAACCATGTCAATGCAGTTTTGGATATCATTCCAGCTTAAATAATCCTGGCCTTGAGATGAAGCCTCTGACTTAATAGACAATAGTGTATCAGCATAACTATAAGAAGATATAAAATACATAAGTGTATTTCATATGCAAGATAAACTGCCATAAAGAATTAGTCAGATGTAATCACCCATCATTTAGTGCCTAGTATTTTTTTCAGTGCATGAATTTCAGACAAACTCGTCTCTTGCCAGAAGTTATACAGACATGCAAGCTGCCTTGCTGGTTCTATACATGCATTTCAGGATCTGAAAAAATGGCCCTGTACACTAATTCAGAGCACTTATCCTAGCAATGTGAAATGATGGCAATACATACACTGGATATACACTTTGCTATATGGAGCTACAATAAATTTGGGAGAAACTATGGTGGTGGTCTTGGTATAGTAGGTCAAAAACCAGAATTTCTGCCCTACCATCAGGTAGCAGCACCTCCTGCTACCTCCATGCTCCCTGCATGCCGAGAATGATGGGCTATGGACAAAGGAAGGGAAAAAAAAAGTGACGCTCTTCTCCCCATAACTCAAGGCCCTCCAAGCACAGGCTCTATAGCCTGTGTCTACTCTTAGTTAGAAGGATTACAGATCAAGATGAGCTGGAAACCTTCACATTAAACTCCTGTATACATAAGTTAAATAATTTTCATATTCCTGAATCAAGCCTACAAATTCCACAATATGTCAGATCAAATACCTGTCTTCTACTTCCAGCAGAAGCCTGAGAAATGAATGTTTGCCAGAAGAAATACAGAAGACAATCATTTCCTGCTCTGATTTGCCCTTCCAGCACTCAGCAGCTTGTTTAAGGGCTTCCCGAGCTGGAGGCTATGCATCACTTTAATAGCCGCAAAGAATGCTGTGCTCCATTAATTTGTGTCCTCCAATTTGAAGCCTTATATATTCTTGAGGAATGAGTCCCACTTTTTAAGTGTTTTGTGAGATGGCAGTTCCTTAAATTTTTAAACTTGATATTTGATAGTGTTCAATCTTTTCTCACTCAATTCTCATAAGAGAATAAAAACTAAAGTTATAAAAGAAGCTAGTAACTTTTATTATTCCCCACAACATGTACCCTTTTACAGACTTATGTCATATTCCCCTAAATTCTCTCTTCTAGGAAACATATTCCTAACAAGTTCTTCTCTTCTGATAGAAAGCCATTGAACACCATTACCCTCGCTGAACTTTTTCTAGCTCTACTGTATTCCTTCTAGTACTGCGCAATCAAAGCTTCCTGCAATATTCAACATTTGGTTGGTGGCACAGATTTACATAATGGCATAATAACATTTTATTTCAACCTCTACTCCCAACCAATTCCTAGTGTTTCATTTGTACCGACTGGCAGCTTAATCTAAATATCAGGCCACAGTAACATCAGCCAAAAATGCAGCACTTGGACACTTTGAGGCCCATTTCTCTATATTTGTAAAACTGCTTGTCTTGCCCACAAGCACCATCTCACATTAGCAGAGGCCAAGTAGCAGATTAATTTGGCTCCACCTTATGGCATTCTGCTTCCTCTAACCAAAACACTGGCCTCTTATTCCTGTCCTGACTGCCCTCCTTCCAGCTTTGAGACATCTAGCAAGGGCCGCTCTTAGAATCATGTCCCCTGGCAGCCTGGAGAAGATCTTCAGCCACTGTTGTCCTTTTTGCCTAGTAATGCCTTCCAGCAGCACATGGAGTTTTCCCACCACCTGCGCCTGAGAGGCAAGAACCAGCTGATGCCCCCACGGTCTCTGGTCTCACACAAATCAGTGTTGCCTGATATGTTTTGCACATACCCAGAAGAGCACAAAAGTAGCAGCACACTGTGACAAGTGGCTGTGACAAGTCAAGCATGTGGCAGTGCAAACAGCTGGCCACTGAGTGAAGGCTGTAGTTTCACACTGAACATGCATGTGCGCCACGCATTGTACTCAGCATTTTAGCAAGCAGGACTGTGCTACGTTTTTCAGACCTTTGCAATTCTCCAGCAGAAAAGGGGTCAGCAGTGGTTTAAGGGATCTCCTGGACCTTAAGGCATTAAACACTACCTCATTCCAAAGATCCTTCAGTATTGCAGAAACGTTACTGATTTAACAGTTTCCAGCTACAGTTGGTTCATGTTTTAGTGCTTGCAAAACCTCTTGTCAGATCTTAATGTTTGCTTTCCAAGGTTATTTTCCCTGCACCTCACACATTCTCTGCCCTCAAACATCTGAGATTGTGCAATTGCTCATACTTATGGATATACAACTTCACAATTGTCACATTATCCCTTATTAACTTTAACACAGATGGTTATCTTGCAGCTCTTTCAAATTCATAGCCACAACACAGGACAGCCCACCTAGTAAAATGCCTACTTATCCTTTTGCAGAAGTTGCCAAGTCTCATCCAGATGAGACAAAATGAACCTTTACCGTTGAAAGTTTTCCTCTTCCAGATTATTGAAGCCAATGCATGGATTTCTGAGATGATTCTTTATCATTAGGACATCCTTATTTTCCAAGGCCTGGTTTAGCAACACAACAGCTGACAACATTTCTACTGCAATAGACAGTTCATCATGTGCCAGGTAGTTCTGTAGAATGATAACGTACCTCAGTCAGGAAGTCAAATAAGCAGTGTAACAATTGAGTTACACAGTCTAGACACAGTCAAGGAGATTGACATGATTTAAAAAGCCTAGCAAATTCCCTAGCTACAGGCATGCCAGATTAACACAACACTGGTGATAGAGCTCACTGAGTTTCCTACACCTCCCTTCAGCCTTTCCTTCTTTTGCCCCACAACCCCATCTATTCTGGTCTTAACCTCACAGCAGGCAATTACTCTTCTACACAACCTACAAAACAGAGTTAGTCCTCATTAAGAGCATTCAACAACTAAAAATGTCAGTGGATTTGTTGCAACACAAGAGCTCAGAGCAAAGTGTGTCAAGAAACAAATTCTGTGATTCAATATTGCCTATTCAACCCAAACCATTCGTGCAATATGTAACAGCATGGCAAGAGAATTAAGTCTCATTTTACACAACAACATGCTATGTTTGTGCTCTTTCATGGTTTGACTACGTAACATCGGCGAGCAGGTCGCAAGTTTTCACTCTTACCACAGCATTCTGTTGTTGGAGGTTGAACAGCTCAGTCTGATAGACAGCAGAAGCAAATGAGTGAACAACAGGCAGCTGCGCCTCCGGTTTCATCAATGCAACCAGTGTTTTACTAGGATCACAGTTACGAATTGCAGTATTGATATTGTCAACTGCTATATGTTCTAGAGAACAGCAGGGGAAAAAAAAAAGCCTATTAATTTTCATTTGCCATTTGCTCTTTATGCCATGTAGATGACAATGAGGTTATTCCAAAGAATATAATTTGCTGTCATTAGAGAAAAAACGAATTTGTGTCAGATTCTTCGAAACACAACTGCTGAATGCTGCAAAACCAGTGTCTATTCAGAGGTATGCAGCAAATAATTGCCTGGAAGACTTTAAAGTTTCTGGACTTTTAGATATTAGAGACTCCTTAGTGTACCTTCAACCCAAAACAAGGAGCTGACCCCATCCTAGCACAGAGAAAGACCTAACACCTGTCCTGGGTTTGCTTGCAGCAGGTACTGCTGGGTATGCCAGCTTCAGTGCCTCAGTCTTGCTTCACCCCAATGCTCCTTTCCTCCTGCGCCCTGTTTCCTCCCTTGCCACCTCTTTTTTGGCAGGACCTAACTTAGCTAGCTAGAGCAAGCCTGTCCTGCAACACCAATGACATTTTTACCGTCCATTTCAGGAGGCCTGGTAGAAATCAGCCATATATGCTGGGAGGCTGGGATTTTCAGTAGCTGAACTGATGGAAAACCACCTGCTACAGCTTCTAGGACTTCCTCTGTATGACATCACCTGTTCGTTTGTCTAACAGTATGGAAGATTAGTCCTCACAAGCACTACCATCTAGAAATCCCTTCTCTACCGCTCAAATTTCAAATGAAACAGACCACCATAAAGGAGTATGAGCATAATCCTCTTCAGTACCTGAACAACTCGCCTGTTTTGCTTTTTGCTGAACTGACTTCAACAGAGGTTTGAACACCAGAAGGAAAATGCAGAAAATCACCTCCCACTTGGGCAGCTGCAGAAACCTTACAACGCCCCGTAGCTTAGTCACAGCCACCATAATTGCACCAGTGGAAGAGCCAACTTTGAAGAAACCCAGGCCAGAACACACCCAGGAACACCTTGCACAAGGGACTGCTCTAGTCTTGTGCAAAGGGAAACAACCTTGAAGGCTGGAGCACAGGTGTCTGAGTAAAGAATGACAATTATGTAAATGTCATTTCCATCAGCAAAATAACCCCTATCTCCTCCACCTTATCTTACGACTTTTCTGTATACTATTACCCAGGGAATGTTTTTAGTCACCACTGGCTGCTCAAGTCTGTACAAGACTGCTTGTACAGCAGACACTATCAGGTTCATATATGCAGCAACGTTCAGATCTTACTGTACAACACAGACTTTGAAAACCTAAGTAACCAAGACCACCTATATAAGCCCCTCGCCTCTCATTTCAGTTGCTCTGAAACATGGTCATATGGGGCCACGTTGTTCTTGAAGGGTCTCTCTATTGGCTGTTCCAGAGGTTAGAAAAAGGAAAGGCTCTCAAAGCTACGGTGTACATGCTTTTTCAGAGAAGAGAGCAAAACCAAGAAGAGTCAGAATCCACAAATGGACTAGACTAGCTCTATAGTCAATAGCCAAGCTACTGATTCCTAATGCAGGAATTAAGCATGCAGCATGCAGAACACACTACATTGTCCGCATTCCAATAAAAAACCCCACTATTTTTAGCTTTTCAAACCAAACATAAGAAAGAAGTTGCTCTCCAGATTGCTGTTACTGCTTTTCATACATCACATTTTTCCTTTTCATTTCCTTTACCAAGGAGCAGCGCTTTTGGAGAAAGTACTGCTCACCATGCCTAACCAATCTGAAAGAGAGTAACATTTGCGGTAGCAAGTCAAACATCTTCTGCCTTGAGTTGACCTCACAGTGCAGCCTTTAAGTCACATTAAAAAAGCAGTCAGCCTGGATTCAAAGCATTGGAAATAATACCAGAAACAAAAGAGCCACTAAGCCATGCCCAGATGTAGCATGAAATGACAGCAGTTTAACCAAAGACGAACAACTTAGCAAAGAAGTCTCCAATCAAAAGCAGCAATACATGCACTGCAAATTTAGATCCCCCTTAACTATATTTTTTTTTTACCGACTATAACTTGTGTCTTATGACATTAGTAACAGTCTAAGAATAGGTTATATTTAGACATGTGTGTCTAAAAATGAGAACAATTTTCCTCTGATGTGATTGCAAAATATTCTTCCATGTGATAATTCTATTTTAATTCTACAAGAATGGTAATTGCTCCCAAGTGAGGATTAATACTGCACTGATAAATATTTGTTCAAGCCATCAAGCCATGCATTGCCTTCAGTTTTATCCAATGTGTTTACCAGTGACTCAAGTTATTCAAAGCAAAAAAGTGTTAGCTACCTCTGATAAGAGTATATCCAATGCAGCACAGATTGGTGACTTGGCAATTGTGACACTGAGAAGAACAGTTACAAAAAAGAAATGCAACGCATATGGTTTCATTTAGAGAAACCTTGTTTACATGCAATAATGGTGGATTCAGTTAATCAGCTTAACATAATTAAACAGTCATGGTAAAAAATGAGTATTAAAACAATTACTCACTAAGCTTGTGAGCCTCAGCTTCCGCATTGGCAACACTAACTTCTTTCTGTATTTCACTTTTGTCGAGCATATTTGGAACCCCTGCTATCTAGCAGATTAGAAAAAAGGATTTAATGATGTTTTTAAGTTTGATAGGAAATAAGGTACAAAATGCCTTGGTGAAACACTAGGATTTCACTGTACTATCCCCTGTGCATCAAATACCATGTCACAGTAAACACAGCATTAGTCTTTTCCTTGTGATTTTCATCTTAATCAAAATGATGGATTTTCTCCTTAAAACCCAATTAACTCTTTCATTTGCTGTTAATGATTCAATATTACCTTTTGTTCTACTCAAGTTATAACTCATTTTCAAAGCAAACATAATATTAGAGGCTGCATGCTATATCTCGAATTTCCTTATATCTTAGCAACTACTTATAAGGGCATCACACTCTTCAGAGCACATGCAGCTACTCTGGTGTCAATAAGTACACCAATTATTTTAAAACCTTTATAAAATTGTTTCCTAAGTGATGCTGAAGGCAGAGAAAAGGCAATTTCCCTGTGGATTAACATCAGTCAAAAATGCGAACTGATCCGTAGTACCTGTTCCATTTAATTACCTGCATTTTCTGTTCTTTAGAATCACACAATTGCAATAGGTACCATGAGGAATTTTGCGGCAGAACTTCAAGTAGGCTCAAAGCAGGACGGTTCAAACCTGCAATCAGTGCCACTTCATCTTGCCGGTCAATAGCCTCATTCACTTCGACTAAAGCTATGTGAACTGAAATGAAAACAATGCTTAAAGAGCAAATACGCTTTTGTGAAAAGAAGTCCATCGCTGTCAGCATCTCACTTTTTGTAAAAGCCAGCTAGGATGGCAATCTTTATCCAGCAGAGGATTGTCTATTTCAAGACCAATCCTACAGAGGGAGTCTCTGGCTCTGTGCGAGCCTGCGTGGGAGCACTTCAACCATGGCTAACCTGAAGCTTACGAATGAATTTCGGTTCTATATAGAAGAGGGGGTCAAAATTTACAGTATTCTGCACACAAAAGGAACTCAAACATAAGGAAACAGAGCAGGCAATAAAAGATTTGATTCTGAACTGAGGAATCCTTACAGCAAAACCCATAAACAGACATCATCCCCCTCAAAAGATTAGTAGAGAAGGAGCAGAAAGAAAAAACTGGTTTAGACAGACATTAGCTACTTCCGCATATTTTGTAAGTTTTCACAGAAGTATTTTGTTTGTTCCTGTGGATTCAAGTTGTGTTCAGCTGGAATCTGGGAGATCACATATTATGTGCACACTTCCATAAGGATCCAGAATGGCTTACTGTTTATCTTATTGATATTGCCTTGAATCTCAGCTTGTGTCAGCAGCTCCTCGTAGACATCTCTCTCTTCTTCAGAGATTGTGCCATTCTAAGAAAACAAAATTGTTGCTAGTACAAACTTTGCAGAGAGAAAAGCTGTTAGTGGGAGTCATTAATATTTGTTGACCATGTGAACTGAAGAAATGAGCACTTTGTAGTAACACGCTGAGCAATATTTAAAGCATTTTCTGCTTGCCGTAAAATAACATTTTTCAGCTACAGAGAGAATTAGCTTTCATGTAAAAAACAAAGCAAATAATTTCACATTAATGATCTGTGGCAGAGGTTATACTTTATGCTCAAAAAAGGTACCATTTGTTTTGCAACTTTATAAACTAAAAATTTGTTTTTTCTAAAGTAGCTGATAGAGGAAAACCAGTCTTTTTTTGTTTTTAGTCTTCCGATATTTGGTCAAAGTTAAGCAACATCATACTTATAGTAATCATATTCTTATTAAATTGCCTGCCAGCTTGTTGCATTACCATTATTTATCTCATTTAGCTTAAAAGTGTTTTTTTTCCTAGTTGCACTAATTATAAACATTAATTTAAGTTAATTTTTAAAATGGTAATACTACAGCTTAAGAAGCATCATGAAGGAACCTGTATATTGGAGTGCTAACAAAATACCACTACCTTAAGTCTTGCATTTGATTCTTTTCTCCTTTTAGCTTCGAAAAGTTCATTCTGATAGTCCTGTGCAAGTTCTTCATCCACGTTTACCAACATTGCATTTGGGTTCCTCAGAGTTGCAATGGTTTGCTCAGCTATTCCCTTCTCAATAGCTTCGTTGATTGCTATTACTGCTGCATGCACTGAAATCAAAAGCACAATCCTAAATTTCAGCACGCAAAACATTCAAAATTGCCACTGTCTCCTTTGATTTATTTGAAATGAGCTTGTAAGATATGCTCAACAGTTTATATATTCCCCTTCAAACATCCCACTCCTAATATTTCACCTAGACTGCAGCAACAAAAGCACTTGGTGTTTGCTCAAAAATGGCAGGTTGCCGTCTGTTCCCTGTTTGCCCTTCTCCCAACTAGGGGTTACTGTTTTACTAACAGAAAATAAAACATGAGTTACTTTTTATTGTTCAAGTCCTATGTCATTTAGAAGGCAATTGTAGGCAGGAATTAAAAGCGTTTTTGTAGTTTTTCCTCTTAAAGCTGATTTCGTGTATATAAAAATATGAGAAATATGAAAGTATTGTCTAAATTAACTATATCTGAAAGATACTACATAAGAATAAGGAAATTCAAACTCTGTGACACTTGTCCTCCAGCAAACAGAGCTAAGACTCCCCAGGCAGGGTGCATCCCTGCACACCACATCTAAGCCTGTCTGGGATGAACTGGCTCCTTTCCTGAAGATCAATATGCGCAGCTGGGGAAACAGAGAGACAGTGATGTAATGGTCCCTACTTCTGCAAAGCCACAGGACAGCAAACTTCAAACAGGGAGAAAGAACACCCAAAGAAAGTGCTCTGCAGGATTCCAACAACCTTCTTGAACAGGAAAAGTGGAAAATTGTCACAGGGCTCACTGCAGCCATTCACCAGCATAAGTGTTAAACTCTTCCTTTGAGAAAACAAGAAAACTTGATTCTTGATTCCATGATTTTACAAGTCAGGAATGCTCTTGTTACTCCACACAGCAAGTTTACGTGAATGTACAAGATCAAAACCACTTGCAGGTGAATTAGGTGTTGAGTAATGGCTAAGCACACCCTCACAGTTATTTCCTGCACACATTTGGCCCTAAGATCAGTCTAGATGAAGGATTTTCACTTGAGCTAGTTTATCCAGACCTTCATACCTCTAAGAGACCTCAACAGCTGTCTGGTGGCACATTCAGCTAAAAGATTTTACAGATGTTACTATATAAAATGTAATTCCTGAGAAATGTTTATCTAGATCCTCTCCCAAAGGAGGAATACAGCAGCTCCCCACTTATCACCACAGCAGCTTGCTAGGATTTACTTTCATTCCACCAATGAGATGTGTCAGGGAAAACATGAGTGATGTCTTTCATTATTCTATACTATTTACTTGCTACGTGGCCTTGCATGGATCTGCTAAACTGGAGAAAAGCATTCAGTAAAAAGCACTTTTTGAATTAAGTTTAAGTGAGGCTCTACATATCTGAGTTTAAAAGCCTTCAGTTTCTTTCAGTATATGAAAGAAATAAAAGATGCTTGTCAATGATTAGGAAATTTGAGTTTTAAGAAAAACAAAATAGTGTACAAATTTAGGAAAGTAGAACAGAACATCAGACCATTGGAAGCTCAACATAGGCAAGCGAAGCACACAGTAAAGATAAACACTCTCAGAAAGCGCAATTACTGAAACAATTTTCCTGGCTCTTTCTTGGTGGATAATCCATTGCTTAGCATTAAATTCAAGGTAGAAAGTTGTTCTAAAATTATTACGCTCTAGCTTAGTTCAGCACAGCATCAGATGGGAAACATAAGCAGCTGACACGGTGGAGAAGCAAGCAACACTGGTTCCTTTGACACTGAACTTTCTGAATAGGCGAGGTTCAGATTGGGCATCAGAAGGTTCTTCACCGAGAGGGTGGTTGCCCACTGGAACAGGCTCCCCACGGCAGTGGTCACAGCACCAAGCCTGTCAGAGTTCAAGCAGTGTGTGGATGATGGTCTTAATCATATGGTGTATCTTTAGGTCATCCTGTGAGGAGCAGGGAGTTAAGACTCGATCATTCTCATGAGTCCCTTCCAACTTGAGATGTTCTATGATTCTGTGAACACCAAGATCAACTTCTAGGGGCTAAAAGACGACTGCCATTCTTGGACACGCATACCACCCCTGCATCCTCATATAACAAAACACATAGGAAGTATGTAATCTCTTCCACAGTTGTGCAAGAGGCCTCCCTGACGTAAGTGGAGCTAGCAAAAAGTAGTCAAAAGATAGGTTCAAGGTTAGCAGAGATGTGAATAGGTATGGTGGATGTTGTGAACCCATCTACCAAAGAAACAGTGAGAAGCCTGACTGGGCTTGAAAGAGTAGTCTAGAGGCACGGAATAACAGAGTAGGCTACTTGCAGAATAAACTTGCTTTGAAAGCACTTAAGCTTACTCTTTTCATGCTGATTTCTACTGTTGCTGACAGCATAGCAGGATTCATCAGCAGTTGTTTCACTTCATATCTTGTTGTGCTCACTCTGATTTGGAAGGAAGGTGGTTGACCCTTTCCTCCAGCAGGATCTCCACATCCAACCTCAGCAGTGCGTGAGGGTTCCCATAGCAGATGTTTCCTGTTCTGGGGCAGGGCATGTTATCTACAGCACACTCCTTGCCCAAAGGGACAGAATCAGCATCAGGAAACCCTGCTTTTCTATGGAAGACTGAAAACAATTCAGAAGTTAAAGGAAACCCTACATGCACTATAATAAGGCTTTCAGAGAAGGAAGTTGCAGCCCTTTTTGTCTTCAGGGAAGGAAGAAAGCTCCCTGGAAAAGTGCTTGGTAGTCACTAAATCTCTGAAAATTTGCTAAAAAAGGAGACAAACTACCCCCACTTCCAAAGGCAGTACTTTAAAAGTTAGCTTTGCAGAAGCATGCACATATTCAGCTATAACGGCCTCCGAGACATACAACACAGACAACGTGAATCAACATGAGGAAGTGTGTTTTAAGTTAAGGTCTGGAAATTTCAGCACATCAAGTAACATAATGCATCAGCTTGTTCCAGTTATGTTACTTTGCAAGGTTTAGCAAAGTTGTAGTGGAACATAACTATAATACAGTCTTTATTCCCCCCACCTCCCCATTTACGGTCTGCGATACTATTGCTGGTTTCTATCAATGACCCACTGTGCCATTGAATACACTCAAGATAGCCCTTCTGTTCCTCAGTCTAGCCCTCTGAAAAAGGCTAAGATTTTGATGAAAATAAGTACAGCTCCAGTATGGATTTAAGTGGAAACACTTCATGTCATTTAAGTTCAAGCAATTTTTCTTTTTAAATATATAACTTCATTTCACAAAAAGAAGAACTAGAGAGAAAAAACAGATTTACAGATAGACTCGGGCAGCAAAAAAGCATTTAATTTTGGTTTTGAGTGGAAGCTGTTCAAAATAGACTGAAAAGGACCATAACTGTGTATCAATCCCCCTAAAAATGAAAAGCTTATTTTGGATGCACCAGCAGGATGTGTCCTCTAGCAGGGTTCTATCATGCTGTGGGTGACACAGATCGAAAGCTACTCATGGAGGCACATTGTTCCTCTGGATATGCACCACCATATGTGAGAGAGTTGTCTGTCTGAAACAGTGCCTTGTCCTCACAGCAAATTGACCGGCTTTCTGAGGAAAATTGCAAGACCCCAACACAGGAAGCAGGCAGAGAGAACACACCGTCTTCTCATGACTGTCTCCGTTGTAGGCCCTATGGTACAGAGGCATGCACAGAGCTCAATTTGTCATTCTACAGAAGCACTAGCTACAAAAACATTAAACCCATGCAAAACATAGTAAGATGTCTTTGTTTCTGGTAGCACTTCCTATGGTTCAATGGAGATGCTCAAACATGCAGACTGAAAAATTGCAAGAGGTGTTGTAACAATGATGCAGTGTCATAGTGAAAACATCCTTGCTTTACTTGCTATTTACTGAGGTGGCAAACTAGGTGAATTAAAACACAGAAAATATTTTGTTAGCATTCCGTCAAATTCTCCAATAGAAAACTGAACAAGAGCCACACTTACAGGCAGCTTCATCCACTGATAATTCACTGGCCAGAATCCCACCAATTTTACTAAAAGATGGCATCTGTATACCATATTTCTCAAGCTCCTTTCGCATGTTGCTGATTTCTTCCTCTGTTCACATATAAAAAAAGAAATATTCTCAGAACAAAACCATACGAATTTAGTTATGGATCACGATACCTACAAACACGGGTACAATGTTTTTGAAAGCGCTTGTGGCCAGGGCTTCTTAGCAGTTTTTCCTCCCCGTTTTGAAGGAATCTAAGTTATGACAAGTATTCCATGCAAATTCACTCCCTTCTGTCCTTTGGAGGCTGACATCCATTAGAAATAGCAGCCTCCCACCTATTTAATTAGGAGGTGCTCAGGACAAGCTTGTGGGAGGAGAAACACCATAACAGAAAATATGTACAATGTTAGCAGATTTACTGGGTGAGGAAACCATCTAGCATATGATTAGATAAGCAATTTATTACCTGTGAAGTCTACTTTTCCCAATAGGTCCTGGATCTGTGGTGCTAATCCTAGTTTGAACAGATACAAACTGTAAAGAAGAAAATTCGATTTTAAAGTCCTGCATGTGGTCAAGGTGTTTGCTTTCTGTACAAGAGAAGAGCACTTTTACAAAGCTTGTCCTTTAACCCTTGAGTTTCGTGAGCCAATACAAAATAAATTAACCCTACAGTTTTCTTTATGCTGTATTTTTAAGTCTTACAGAAAGCGAATTCTTTTTTGACTTGACTTTTCAGAGACATCTCTAAGAGAGCGGCACTGTCAGTGTATCTCAGATCACAGGGGATGTGTAAACAAGTAGGAAACATTAGTGGAAGACAGAGAAATTCAAAAGCTAGTTTTGGGAAAATAAAAATCAAGATGTGAATGCACTTTAGTATATCCTATAGCTTTGGATCTGTGTACTGTTTTGACTTGCGTTGTTACATCCCTGTAATTAATAGCTGAAGACACATAAGTCACTGACAACCTTTTTGGTAAGAGTAGAGGAACAAGGACCTGTAAGTCCATCCAAGCCCTTCTGAAATATATTTGTGTCATTAGCTATTTAGCTTTTGGAAAATGAAGAAAGCTCAAAGTGCTATCCAGGAACTAATATTTTTCTTTCAATATAGCATAAAAAAGTCTATACTCATTATTCCTAGAGCTCTGGGGTGTTACCTGAAAAAACAGTAGAGTACATCCATATTGTCTCAATATCTTCCAAACACAAGGCATGTATTTATCTACAAAAGTTTGGTGTTTCTATAATTTATCAGTGAAATTCAATAAACAAGTAAGTTTCACAAGCAGGCTCAAAAAGGTAGAGTTTAAAAACAAGGCTTAAATAATGCATTCCTCCAAAAGGATTATTTTGCACCTCTTTTTTAAATGACTTCACCCCAACTTCATACATTGCAAATGTGCCTTGTGGCTTGGGCTTTTTGTTTCCAGAGGGGCACATTTCCCTTTTTATTTTGTTGTCGGGGATTTTTTTGTTATTAGCAAATTACAGGATGATATTTCAATGCAACTTTTTGTAGCTTTCACATTTATTTCAGAGCACATAGAATCAGCATTTCATCTTCCATGCTACCACAACTACTTCCCTTCACTGTCATTACCTAGATGCACACAAAGGCACATCTCATGTAGGTCACTCTTGACTGCTGCAGCCCTTCAAAATCATGACTGCTGCCATTCTCACCTTTCAGAGCAGTCTTAAATACAAGTTAGGTATAGCAGGAAAAACCCCATATGACTGTAGTAATGAACCAGGTCCCTCCATTACCCTGACCTACTAGACAGTCTTTCCTTCTGGGCTTTTAAAGAGATTTTACTCTTAAGTTTGAGACAGGGACATAGGCCTAGCTGAAGCACTGGATGTCATACAAAGAGTGAAGGAGATCAGCAGCATCACAGTGCCATGGTGGCCTTTTTTGGGGTCACCACAATAAAAAGATGGAGGAAAAAAGGTGGTATGTACATTAGAGATTCATATTTTTGCTGTTCAGCAGTTCCAGGAGGATACTGAGCAGTGAGAGTTACTTCCTAGGCTCCTTTGTTTGGATAAACTTCTGAACCACCAGGTGGTGCTGAAAACATGCTTCGAGTCTTGCACGGAACACAAAGATGCTTCTACTCTGTATTAAGGTATAATTTCACTTGAAACAGCTCGCTTAATGCTTTTATAGTGTAACTTGAACCTCAGGGAACTCACATCAAACCAAAAGCAGGGGGTCTTGGGGTTAAGAAAGCTGTATATGAGGCATCAGGAGCAAGGAAGAAGCAAAGAGGAAAAGGGCAGTTCCCAAGTGAAGTTCCCTTTGCATCGCCCATGCAGAACTGCAGTTCATGTCAGGCAGAGGTTCGTGGGTCTTGTTTTAAGCTTAGCTCATATGTAACATGCTTTAAAAAACAGATCTGAAAACAATGCACTTTTTCTTGAAACAAATGCTTAGCATTCTACTGCTTCCTAGGAAAACATTTTGAAGCCATCCAGCTTCAGAGGGATAGTTTGTCCAGGATGTAGCAGTGATCTGCTTGTAAAGATGATATGAAAACTATATTTTTCAGGGAAAAAAAAAGTCTTACAAAGACTACTATTTAGGAAGGAGAATCACTGTCAGCATCCTAATTTAAATGAAGCAGGTCTTAACCACTTTTAGTGCAGGGCCAAATCTACATTGGCTTTCACAAGAAAACTGGTGCAAGAAATTAGAACTATAACTTTATATTTTTCAGGTCTGGCTTTAAGGACTGACAACTCCACAGGAGAAAAGCAAGAGGGTAATTATATTCAACAGAAGTCTAGAAAGTGTTTGTTAAGTGACTCCTTCCTGGCCAGAGTAGTGCTGTATTTGACAGTGCAAGTTGTTCCACATACTCGAAGTACAATGGACTTCATTTCAGATTTGAACAAAGACATATCTTAAAAATATATTTAAACCATTTTGCTTAGAGTCACTGTCTATCTTCAGGCCCTCTAGCATCTCAAATATCAGCAAACCCACAAATAACCAAAGACTTTCCCTTTGAAATATTAACATTTCAGATGTTAAATAGATCCTTTGGACAGAAGGAGATTTTTGCTCCTATTACCTACAGTTAAGGCTATTTCATGCTTCTTAAAGAGGTAATTAAAAATAATCTTGTCAAATTTAAGCACTTAAGTTATGCACACTGACTGTACATAAATGAATTAACATAGGAAAAAAATCTCAACTAAAGATGGCATCAGGATTTCCAAGAACGGAAGTAAGAAAATATCTTCTCTGTGTTAAATCTACATAGTTCTGTTAGAAAGCTCAATAACCGCATTGCTTCACACCCGGGACAGCACAAAGCAGACGCTTGTTGCTTTTAGTTCTAAACATCAAGAAAATACTTAAGTTAGGTCATAAAAAAATTTTCTGCTCTACCTTCAGTGGTGTGGTCAAAGCCTTCTTGCCTTTTCATTCAAAAGTAAGTTGCTCAGAACTTTAAAAGCTTGGAAAATGTTAATTTTCACATGAATGAGCTCAGAGTACAGCAATTATTTGCTCCTCTTTTGGGACAAAAATATGTCACTTCATCATCGTTTTCACTCTGATCAGCACGCCTGCCCCATGTTTACATTATTATTTTGCTAAGTTTTTGCTAATTTATGCGGTTTCTGTTGCAGTTTGTGTTTTGAAAGAGATATGTGTGCTTTGTGAGGGGATGTACTCCTTGAGAGGGATGTCTGCGCTAAATTCAATAGTCCTTCATTTGTATTTTGAAAACAATTTGGCCATTTGGCCATTTGTCCTGAAAAAGTTGAACTTTTTTCTCCAACTTTAAATTAATGAATTTGTAAATTTTGTCAGATTTTGATATACTTGTTACCAGAAAGCCACTTCAAGACTTATGCTCCTAAATATAGCAGTTACTTCAACTTTCACTCCCGTCACCAGTTACCTTAGAGCATGAATGCAATATATCATCCTAGGGATGTTTTTCCTGTCATAGACATCTGTAGTCTCTGGATAAAAGATCTAAAAGCCAAAGAGCACACAGTTAAAGGAGAAGACTCATTACTGAGCAGAAAAGTAGCTAAAATAAGCTTTCTGCAGAACCATACCTTAAACTTGCAGATAAGTTCAGCTATTACTTCTATACAGTTATGCATCAAATCTCTTCTTTTAACTTGATCACTAGTTTTCATAAGGAATAGTTTACTAAAGCACAAAAGCTACTTATGAAGAGGGGAGAAAAGGAAGACAAGCAGACAGCATTTCAGCAAGATTTTTAGAAAAGATCCTTTGGCACAAGCTCAGCCAGTAGGGCTTGTCCTTCTTACAGACACCCAAAGCTTATGATGTAGTTACAATCTGCAAAGCCTCACAGAGTGAAACCTATCAAGTGTGTTTTAAAAATGCAAAATTCTAATTGCCAGCACCACTAACTGTGTGGATACATCATTTACAGAGAAAGATTTTTCAGAGAAGAATATTAAACAATTTAGCCAAAAAGTCACATCATAAGTTCCAATTCTGGTTCTACCACTAATTTGTTCCTGGCCTTGGTCCCAGTAACTAAACACTGCTTCTCCACAAAAATAAAATAAAAGACTTAGCTAACCGTGAGAGTTGGCAGCATGCTTCCAGCCCAGGCCCAGCACTCAGGGCTATGCGGTCCCACGGTTAATAGGACAAGACCAAGTAAATCAGGAGCGCAGTGCCCACATTTGCTCACAACAGGTTTGGGAGGGAGACTCAAGACTTAAGATTTTGGCCATGGCCATCCTCTGCAACCAAGGCAAAATCTTTCAGAGGAGGGATGGCAGGGTGGAAGTGAGCCAACTGAATGGAGGACTCAAGTTAGACAAAAAAAAAATAAGCCTGACCTGAGAGAGGCAGGAGTCTCCTCACCTCTACTGCATTTCTGATGGCAGTCACAGGTCCCCTTTTCTACTTATGGGCACCTGTGGCACATTTGCCCACAGTGACTGGCCACTAGCCCCTGCAGCCCTTCAGGCAGCTGTCTGAACATCCCCGCTGTGCCCAATCCCACAGCACATGGGGTAGTGCCGGGGCTGCCCCAATCCAGGCAATCCGGGGCGGCTGCTGGGCAGTCTGGGCAAGGAGTACTCACCCCAGGATATGGGTGGGTGCTGAAATGTCCAAACAAGCAGACTAGGTGTTTTCACGTGGCCCTTTTTTAAAGGATTTTCATCTGAAAAGACTCACTGGTGCCCAGAAACAGCAGCAGAGGGGGAAGATGACAAGTGAAGGCCCGCAAGGAGGAACATAGGTATGAGAGGTGACCCAAGAAAGTAGCTGGTGGAAGAGGAGCAGCAGCATAGCCACGCAGGCACACTGGAGCGTGCAAGGAGAGTCTGGAAACAGGGTAGAGGCAGAGAAACTGGGACGTACATTAAGAGAAAGAGACAGCAAAAGACACAGTGAGAGGTAGTAACCTAAAGGAAGCAAACATTTAAGTTTTCAGTTTGAAACCATATTCCTTTCAGGCCCCAACAGAGACTGTACTAGCAACAAGATATAGCTAAAACACTGCTAGCGTCCCCATTTGTCTTCCCACAGGAGAAGCACCCTGAGCATTTCCACCCACAGCACTCATTCACAGCAGCCTCAGCCCACAAACACCATCACCAGTAGCACATAACTGACACTGCCACTGCTTTCAGCGTTATCTTCTCTTCAGATTTGTTTCCTGAATTACCCCTTCCCTGTAGACTTACTGTAAGCAACCGTTTACGCTCAAGCAGATGAAAGAAGGTCTCTGAGTCAGTGCCTCGAGCCAGTTTCTTTCCTAAAATTTAAAAGCTTACCTTGGGCAGACCAATGGACTCCATTGCTCTTAACCACTGCACAGTGTTGTCAGTGTGCCGAAAGTGAAGGCCAGATCTCTGTTGGAAACATAGAGAGAAAAGATGATAAAAATGACAAAGCTAGTTATTTACTGATCCTCCTATTGCTTCCCAATTCTATATCCTGAAGTCGAGTTCAGGGAATTTTCCCTCATTTGAGCCTGGAGACCAAAGCACCACAGCTGCAATCCTGCTAATGAAGCATCCTGACAGATCAACAGCCCCACACTATCCAGCTCATTCTTTTATGAAACCTGAGTTGGATTTGCACCCAGAGGTGGACTGTGACTGAAGTGGCCATTTATACAGCCCTTCAGTGGTCTTTGGGAGTAAAGGCTGGCTGTCGAATATCAGGAACCACTGCCTCTAAAACACAGAACTGGTAACACTGCTCAGCACTACTGTGAAGGAGAACAGATAAGGACCTCTTGGTCACTGTTCACATCTACTTGAATATCTGACCCTCCCCACAGCCTACACAAGCAGCAGTTAGAACAGCAAAGTGGGAAAGTATTATAATTTTTCTTTTACATTGACTCTTTAAAAATGAAAAGGGGAGAAACAAGCCTTAACTCAGGTTTTGGAGATTTTCAAGAAAAGCATTTAAATACAACCAGGATTCTTAACCAAGGTTCTGTTAACCATGTGGGACCTAGAACAGCTTAATTTCTCAGCTCTTGAACAACAGCCAGTGATTACACCTTAGAAAAGTTCATTTTGATTTTTTTTCTGCACCCTCTACATGCTGAGATAATGTATTCCACAGTGGGGCTACTCTATACGCATATATTTATTTCTATATTATTGAGGATCTTGGAGTTAACGAACAGCTTGCACAGGTAGCAAGTTAAACTTAATTTAGCTTTTAGCTTGTTTTGGCTTCTCAGTGTTAAATTTGGTAAAATGAACACACAGATCTAATGAAGTGAATGTCCTTCTATACAAAATGAGGAAAATTCTAAATTGTTATCAAGTTTAATTACTGAATTGCTTTTGGTTCCTATTCTTAATGAGAAATAATTGTATAAATGGTAAAGTTTACATTCTCCCTGGAGCCAGAAGTATAATTTGTTCAGCTTGAAAAACATGAAGTGACACTAACATAGGTTTTCTAAGGGTAAAACATTTCTAACTTATCACACTGGCTGCTCAGTGCTGTGTGTCTTCCATCTAGTCCTGACAGCCTTATGGAAGAGATACAGAAAGTTAGCCAACCACGCTTGGGTACCTTTAAGAGTTGGAAAACAGATACTACATTTTTTTTTATCTTGTTAGTGAGAGAACTGAAAAAATTATTACCTTATAGCGTGTCTGCTCCACATCATAGATCTTTTTGTCTGACACCACATTAGGGGCAAAGAATTTTGCAAGCTTGGCAAGGTAAACACCATTTCTTAAGCCTTCCTCCAGCTCTGTAGTTGGGGGCAGCTCTTCATCCAAGCAGACCTCCATCCACCTACAGAGACATCATTTCAGAAACATTGCTATTTGTGATTAATAGAAGTGACATCTTTCATTCGCAACCATCATACTTTTAATGTCACTACCACAGCATAATCATAATCAGCAAGAGAAAAGGGCACAGGCTAAGGAAAAAATTCTCATATTCATTCACATGGCAGATCAAAATGACTAGAGAATCATATCTGCACTGCATGGTTTTGACCCTTCAATAACCAAACAGCATGCTTTGAAGTATATTCCCCCTAAGGGGTCTAATTTATTTTGTGTTTTCACACCCCTGTGATCAGGGGCTCAGATCTTTTGAATAGCACTAGGCTTTTAAATAGCCAGTACTCCAAGCGGAAAACAGAAGAAAACACTGAGTGCTGTGTACTATTGATGTTTGCACTTAAAAAACTCTGTGATAGCTATGCTAGGGCTGAACCCCAAGAGCATCAAGGCCAGCAATGTGCTGGGCAAGGCTTTTTCCTGCAGCCGAGGTGCTCCGCAGCCCAACCTCACAGCAATGCTCGTCTTGGTACAGAGCACTCCTGCAGTTCGTCCTCCTCCCGCATCATGTGGCAGCTCTCCATGCTCACCTGTGAAACACATGGTGCTGGTGCTGAAGGAAGGAGTGAAGCTTTTTGTTGAAACAGCCCAAAATACTTCATGCATTTGATGTCTGCCTGACAGTGAATTGGCTGAGGCATTCCCACTGTCCATCGGGTGGGATGGCCTCCTGTCAAACAGTGACTTAACTCTTCAAGGTGGTAAACTAGTTATGTTTTTGAGACTTAGATGTGATAGATACAGTAGTAGATTGAGAACAGTAATTATTAAATACATAACCATTTCAAAAGGTTAGCAACAGACATAAAGCTGTATTAATCCAGTGTGTTTATATTAAGTAGCCAATAGAAACTGCTACCAAAGCACTCTTGAAAAAGGTTAGCATCCTAATCCCTGGACCCAAAGTTCCTTACATTGGTAGTCTAACTGTTTTGGGCCTCTGATATTATTCTTATTTCTAGCAGCTAAATCACATTACAAGAGCTGTAAATCTTGTCAGCTCTTTCCTAATATCCCCGCCCCCGCTTTGGCAATCTTTGCTGTTGTTAGAAGGACATTAATACTATTACAAATGGACAAGAATAGACCTGAAGACATTAGTTCGCTTTACTTACTGTCACTAAGACAGTGTTGCTCTATGCTGCGTGAGACAGCATTACAAATCTAACATCACCTCCACATGGGTGACTTCAGAAATCAGAAAGCTGGGATCCAAGTTGAAAATGAACCAGTTTTTCCCCCACCACAGAGAAGAAAAAAGCTCACCACATCACTTTATTTTGCATTAAAACTCAAGACAAATGACCTACTCCATTACACATTTGGATTTGTTACAGGACATATGAAAGTTGTTTCACTGGAAGCATGGACTACCCAAATAGCTCTTCAGGAAACCACCAGCCATAAATCTGGGACAGTATCGCACAAAGCTGTGTGGAGCAACTGTTATTAGGAGAACTGTAGTTTGCAGTATAAAAGCTTCTTTGGTGAGGAGAGTTTTATCCCTGACAAGTTTCCCGTCTCCGTCCTGTGTTGTGTGTTCAAGTGTTATGGGTCCATGCCAAGGGTCCCAAAAGTCATCCTTATTAATGACATTTTATAGACTAAATAGATATACACACTAAGACAAAATGTCACAGCATTTGTCTTCTACAAAACAGAGGGCCAGGAAGAAGAAACAGAATGTGTAGTCCCAGCAAAAGTGGGTTTCACCTGAGTCAGCTAGCTCTTTCTACAGAATTTTATTCCTAAAACGTGTCTTCTAGACAAAGAGTTGTATGCATAGCAGGAGGAGCTCGCTGAACCACAGGAGGTATTCACCATGACCTGAAGCTGACCCTATTGTCCAATGGACCATCTCGAGTGAGATGAACCATATGCCCCTAGAGCAGCATTTGGTACTTTGCACTGGATTCATTACTCTTCTAATTCTCAGTTTTCGTGAAACAATTTTTCTGACACCTTCAGTCCAGGGCACCAAAAAAACCCCATTACTTTGGAACTGTCTTTGAAGATACACACATCAGGTCCCTTATCCCCCCTTCTAACGGCTTTTCTTTCTTCTGGTTCAAAAGTTTACTACTTCCGTTACAAGCAGCTCTTCCTCAGGCTTTCCTTCACCATACAGGTGAGGTTCACCAGCAGAAAGAGCTCCATGTGTCAGCACCAGCCCAGGTATTACATTTAACCACCTTACTGTTGAATGTCCATTAGGAAGTCATCGCTTCGTGCTTCAAAGCAAGGGCTAATAGCAACCTGTGCACAACACTAGCAAGAGAATGGCAGTCTCCAGAGCAGGTCTAGGTTGTAATTTATAACCCTCCGAATTCCTCTTCTTGTGACATAAAAAACTTTATTCATAACCTGCTGCTGGTTTTGGGAGGCAGAAGAAAGGATGTGTTTGGGTGGGTTGGGTCTGGTTTTATAAAAGGGTCCATATAAAATTGAGTCATTATCCGAGCTCTGAATAAGATGCTGATCCAAGGTGAAAGCTACTCCCCAGCTTTTCAAACCTCCTGTTATTTAACCAGAGCAGAACTATTTTGGATTTATTTCCAGTGTGGTGAAGAGCCTTGAAGATTAATCTGGAACCATCCTATTCTGGGCAGGGAGGCTACCCTGTCTGGTGGGTAAGTGCAGTACACTGAGGAATAAACAGGAAACAGTATGAGGAAGCAAAGAAACCAGCAAAAAAGGAAAAAGGGTAATGAATAATACAGTTATCCATCCAACAAGTCCAGATAAACATACAAGGAAAAAAGCCTCTTTTTAGAAGGTAAATGTTAGTAACTCAGTGGAAAAAAGGGAAAAAAAAATACAAGTAAATGGAGCAGACCTGGAAGATGCAAAGAGTTTCTTGCCCTTTATAGCTACCAATCTGTAAGTGATATCCATTCTAGAAAAACTCACAGGTCTGCAACAGGGCAACTAACTTACAGCTTTTAGGAATCAGTCTCCAGGACAGAGACCACAGCTACAGCTGTATTACATATAAGGCAGGCTTTACCAATGTCTGGAAGTTGCAGAAATTAGCTACAACAAGATCCACTGTGAGAGGATTTATTCTGTTTTGCACATGTTTAATCAGAGGAGGGAAAAGCCTCAGGATTTGCATAAAATCCTGCAAACATACAGACAACCTTGTACGTTTTAGTTATGCAAGCAGCTGCCCAACTCTATTACTCTCTCTCCTAGTATCTATTGAGACATCCATAGCAATTTTCTCCTCAATGCTTGAAATAGTAGTAGTTTTGTTCCCTTTATACTGATTCAGTTGAAAGGGAATTGTAGTTTTAAACAGAAAGAAACATTACTTTAAGTTTGTGAGGTTCTGCTTTTCGAGTCACAGTTCGGTGAATTTATGAAAGTTATTATATGATATGGTGCTGACTGCAGGAACAGACTGGACTAAAAAAAGCATAAATCCTTCTATGTCTGTTTCTTAAAGTGAAACAGAGAATATCCACCTGACCATAAGGATTTATAGGCACCTTTGGAACAATTTATTTTTCTTTGAGGGTAAAAAAAGTGACATTGCCTTTGGCTCACCCACTGTTTTCCTAAGCGCACAGTACTGCAGCATCAGCATCAGATTTAAGTCTGTTGCAGCAACTGTTCCCCACAAAAACTAGTTAATATCATGGCTACACAAGAGAAAGGGCCTATAACTCAACATTAGACATTATGTTTTTCTTCCATATGAAGCTTGTGGAATAAGACTATTATAGCTATCAAATGTACACATGCATTTCTGCCATTTTTTTCTACAATGCAATCCCCTAACTAATATTGAGTTTTTAACAACTTTATACTTACTGACAGATGTATGCCATGAGAAACTGCCACAGTGCTGAACATAATGGTCGCTCATTAAGTCTAAACCCAAATTGCACTCCATGATGAAGGGACAAAAGGCAGTTGCAGGAAGCAGACCAAAACACGTAACATCCCTGAAGTCCTGGGTAGGACCATGAAAAACTAGGTATGATTACAGCAGCCCTGCAGAGCTACCAATGCCAGTTTTAGTCCTACCATTTGGGTTCAAACATGCATGAATAGATGTTTTCCTGAAGAAAGATACTTGGGATCATACCACACTACGCATAAATACAGCCTGCTTTTATTTCAATAATACCGCGGTTCTTGCCAGTACAGAAACTGCTTTCTGATTTGCCTTAGACAAAACCCCAAACCCAGACCTCATCAACAGAAATAAATCTGCAAAATTTTAATTCTAGTATATCGTACTGGAAAGACTACCAGGAGTGAGTATTGAGGTACAGTTTCTTTTCACTTTGCTCAGTTCTGTTTTGACTCTTGGCAATCCAAGACAGAGAGGTTCAGCAGAGAATTTCTGGCAAGATAACAATGATGACTTCTGTGCCAGACCCACAAGCAGTAAACATCATGCTACTCACCAAGAGATTTCAGTTTCCACATCTGACCACACAAAACAGCAGCAGTGTAATGAGCTCAAGCTTGCACTTTAAAAGCAAAACAACCCGTGAATCTCATTCAAGGCAAGGGTCAAGGGAACTGGAAGCACCAGCACTGCACTGTGAACTTAACCTGTTAATGAAGTTGTCATTGACAGTCTGTGTGGTCAGCAAAGCACACGCTGCTGGCTAAGGGACTGGAAATGCGGGAGCCAGTATTCAAGTAGAAAAGAGCATACATTGTATAACCCTAAAGCCCACCACATTTGGCACACACTGGATATTGCAGCAAGATTTATACTTGTCCTGCCCTGTCCTTTCGGGTTTATGCTGCCAGATGCGGATCCAAGGGCACCAGGTTTTTACCTCCTGGGAAGCAGACCTTTGGAGAAGCAAACACAGGACTCCAGAGCCAAAACTCAGAATGCTGGATGCTGCTATGAAAAAAGCATAGTGAAGACAAGGTAAAAGGCAAGTTACCACCCATTTACTACCTCCCTGGCTCACAACCACAGCCTTTCAGTCTGGTTCAGCACACACGCATACTGTGAGGAAGTGAAACAGACTGTTGACCTAGAGATTACAATACAGCCATCTCATTCCAAACAAAGGGTGAAAAAATCTTGTCACTAGAAAATAAGAGTAACAACAATCAGACCCAAAGCAAAATGTTACATTCTAACTTTAAATGTTGGTGAAACAGTGGGAAGATTTTTAAGTCAAAACCTTTACTTGAAGGTACTTAGAAACATACAGTAGTCTGAAGCATGAGAAATCACCATTTAGAGTTCCACATTATTACCTTTCTGGTTTCTGAATCTAAAGATTCGTTATGAGATCTCAACTCTTAACTTCTCATTTGCTTTTTTTTTGAATGCAAAAAAATAGATACAATTTTTCCAGCAACAGTCCCATAAATATTGCTTTAAAAAGGAGGGTGAGTGCAGCAGGAGCAAGATGGGTTTATTGGTTGGCTGAGCAGGAGTGGTGGTGGTGGTGGCATGGATTTGTTTATAAGGAAAGACTGTGTGTTAACTTTGGAATTTGTTCTCATTAGACTGCAAGATTTAGCATGATACATCTCCTAAATCAGAAACCTTAGAAAAGGACTGTTTCACAAACAGCCACATGCTATTTCCAGAGCAAAAACATGCAAAGCTCCCAGCCATTCCAGGAAAACAGATACAGACAACTCAAATATCATGGCCAGAAGAGTTGTAAAAAAAAAAAAAAAAAAAAAAAAAAA